>Ga0181570_10002630_pt1 | contig 14147 bp, 6 predicted proteins | sample 101ome_18_FD_148667 | JGI IMG/M metagenome (GOLD analysis project Ga0181570, IMG submission 148667) | Coastal salt marsh microbial communities from the Groves Creek Marsh, Skidaway Island, Georgia - 101406AT metaG (spades assembly) | ecosystem: Environmental > Aquatic > Marine > Intertidal zone...
CTACTTCCATCGGAAAGATGGTAACAATTTCACATGTATTTCCTGTTATCTGTGCCATATCATCTTATTTATAAAGGTCCACATCCTTGTTGTGTAAAGACAACACCACATGTTTGTTGTGATGCACATCCTTGATACACCCAATCTGTCGTGTTTGGAGCGTTTATTGTTGTATTATCTTGGTTATAGAAGGTAACACCACCTAATGACCATCCAGATACTTCCCATCTATAGTTATTCCATCTTACCGTACCATTACTTGTTGATACCCACTGATTTTTATTATTATATAATGTAGTTGATAAAGTATAAGTGGCCGTTGCCGTAAATCCGTTACCTGTAAATGAACCATATAAATATGTCGGTGCAGAACAGGTAGGTGTCGGAGTTGGCGTTGGCGTCATAGACGGAGTAACCGTTGCTGATGGTGTATTTGTCGGTGTAGGACTTGGTGACGGTGATGGTGCTACACCAAAACATTCACATATCTTACAATTGTTATCATCATAAATTTTAACACAAAAACCTGTATTTTTATAAATATCAGGAATATTAAAGGTATAAGGTACGTCAGAATCACTTATGGTGTCGATGTATACTTTTACCTCTGTATCCGCACATCCATTAGATAACCATACATCATAATCTGATGAACCTGTAATTGTATTTATTGTAACTGTATCTGCCATTACGATATCGGATTTTGTTATTCACATTGTGTACAACTATTATAATTACCATCTACGGTAAGTGAAGTTGTACTTCCATTATAATTATTATCCACACCTACATATGTCCAACATCCACCAACCTCATCAAAAGTATAAACTTTATTTGGTGTAATATTTCCAACGTTTAGACCGTACATAACTGAGTCATTTGTTTTTTGACTACCACTAAATACAATATCATAGAACCATGTATCTGCCTGTGATGAAGTTAAGTACCCAAACTGAGTTGCCCCTGTGAATCTTTCTAATTCATCACCTACTGCGTAAGATGGTGCATCTATCCACGTATTCTTATCAGTTAAGTCAAATGAAACTAATAAACTATATGGATTTGATTGACCAGGTCCTACACTTGAGTAACTTGCCCCTGTTACTGCTCCCATACTTTGGGTAGTATATATGTCAAATGTTGTTCCTGATTTTATAACTTTTACTCTTACACTTCCTTTTAATGAATACTTTCCTGAACCAACCACACCAAATGGTGTTGAACCTTCCCATATAGTACCATTATAATTTGTACCATTTGTAAATGCTTGTAGATTATTTGACTGATTAAATACAATTTGTGATTTACCATTACCTCTACCAACAAAATTAAGTGTTAAACTGTGTGTCTGACCTGAAGGACCGTAAAGACCTTTATCATCTTTAATCGCAGCTAGAACTAAACCTATATTATCATCATCATAATTAGTACTACCTAATGTAACTTCATGTTCATATTCCTGATATCCACAAGTTGAATAGAATCCATTCAATAATCCACTATTTTGTAAACATTTGATACCTTTATTGGTACCTCCCGCATCTGTAATTTTATCTGAAGCTAATACAACTGTATTACTAGCACCACTTACAGTATATTGAGTACTTAATAATGTTTGTGTTGTCCATTGTGTAGATGTTGTCAAGTACCTAGTTGCTGTTGGGTTACCATATTGTAACCCTGTATTTTGAGTAGGATTAAATGTTGTCCATTGCCATCCATTTGGTCCTCCTTTAACATTATACCATACCACAAATTTATTAATATGAGTATTAAAGTAGAATTTACCACTATCACCATTGTACTGATTTAATGTAACAGGACCTACATTTTCACCTTCAAACATTGTGATATTGTAAGAACCTAAATACTTAGAACTTCCAGTATAGAAATAAGAACTACTATTACCTGATAATATTGAATCGTCCGACTGTAAACCTGTCAGTGTATTTGTACCAGGATAGTATAATCCAGCAAAGAATGAGAATCTCGTCCAATTAGATATAATATCATCAGGGTTAGTTTGTTCACCATAATTTATATTTGTCTCGGTACACGGTACACCACCACACTCTTCAAATAAGTTATATACTACAGGTGTAGGTGTTGGAGAAGGTGTTGAACAATCAGAACAACTTGTATGTAAACTGTTGAATTCAGTTATAACGTGAGTTGGACTACCTTGAACATCTTCAACATACGTTAAACACTCTTCTTGTCCGTTAATTGTGGCGTTAAATGTAGAACCCGTAGCCAAAGTACCACCACTGTATAAAATTGGAGATACAACATAATAAACATCTGAGGTATCACAATTTGTTAAATATGCAACATCACCACAATCGAAATATCCACTATCAATATGGTAAGTAGTGGCTCCCGATATCGTTTGCTTAGGTTCTGGTGTTGCAGTTGGCGTAGGTGTCGGTGTTGGACTTGGATTTACCGTACTTCCCGTTGTAATAGACGCACCTACTCCACTACAAATTTCAGTCGCAGTAGGTGTTGGAGTCGGTGTCGTAGTTAATGTTGGTGTTGGTGTACCACCAGGGGTTGTAGTTAATGTTGGTGTTACAGTTGGAGTAGCAGTAGGTGTTGGAGTCTGACTAACCTCAGGGTCACACGGACCACTAGATAGTATAGTCGGGTCTAAATCAGGACATGGTGATAAACATGGTGTATTACCAAAGAAAATACAAGTTCCACCTAAAGAGTCACTTAAACACCACTTAGTTCCATCATAGAATAAATAACCTGGTACAGCACCACCTGAATAGTATGGATAACCATTATACATACCCACAACTGTGTATGTTCCATTATATCCACTGTAAGAAGATATACCAATATGAACACAGAACTGATTACCACAAGGATAACTTGTTGGGGTGATTGATGGAGTAACACTTGCAGTCGGAGTATTAGTTGGGGTAATAGATGGAGTTTGTGTAGGTGTTGGAGTTACACTACTAGTTGGCGTTGGAGTTACACTACTAGTTGGCGTTGGAGTTACACTACTAGTTGGAGTAACAGTTGGTGTAGGAGTTACTGAACTTGTCGGAGTAACAGTTGGAGTAGGAGTTACTGAACTAGTTGGTGTGTTTGTCGGTGTTGAAGTCAAGGTTAATGTAGGTGTAGGAGTTACAGTAACTGATGGTGTAGGAGTTACTGAACTAGTTGGTGTGTTTGTCGGTGTAGGTGTAACACTATTAGTCGGACTAGGAGTATTAGTAGGCGTTGACGTGTTCGTTGGTGTTGGAGTACTAGTTGGTGTTGAACTGTTTGTTGGTGTAGGAGTAGTAGTTGATGTAGGAGTTTGTGTCACTGTAACAGAAGGAGTCGGTGTAACAGATGATGTCGGGGTTGGAGTTAAAGTTGCAGTAACAGAAGGAGTAGGAGTTACTGATGAAGTTGGGGTCGGTGTTACTGTAACAGATGGCGTAGGAGTTACCGAACTAGTAGGTGTAGGAGTTACACTACTAGTTGGAGTAACAGTTGGTGTTTGTGTAGGAGTACTAGTATTTGTAGGAGTAGGTGTTGGTGTTTGTGTAGGAGTACTAGTATTTGTAGGAGTAGGTGTTGGTGATTCACCACATGGTTCACCAGCACATGTACCATATACACTATAATTCATTGCAGGTATAGCTTGGTCATAATTCATTGCAGGTCTCCAACCTGAATAATCATAAGGTGGGAAGTTAAATGTGTCACCAGTATAAAGTTCGTCATTTTGCCAAACCCTAACCTCTTCAACTACACTATTGTGTGTACATAGGTAGAATACGCCTAAATCTGTTAGAGCTGTAGTGGCACTAAATGTAACTAAATTATTATCACAGTTATAATAATCTATCTCAACTACACCATTTGGATTAGAAGTATTACCTGTTGCATAATAAGTAATATTCGTATCAATTTGTAAACACTTACAACCTTGTGTCGGCGTTGGTGTCATAGTTGGTGTAACTGATGGTGTAATTGTCGGGGTTGGTGTTGGAGAAGCTGGTAATTCACATGTTTCACAGTCATCAAATTCATTAGCAATACTTAATGAGGTCAGTGTATCATATTGAGTTGTTTCACCACTATACGTCCAACATCCATCTACTTCATTAAATTTATAAGCATAACCTAAAACGGGTCCAACAACATCTGTTGAATATAACACATTTGATGGTGTTTGATTACCACTAAATGCAATATCATAGAATAAGGTATTAGGTTGTGAGTCAGTACCGTAACCAAATCTTGTACTACCACTAAATTTAGAAAGTTCATCACCAACCGCATATGATGGTTTACCTGTCCAAGTGGTATCATCGTTTACGTCAAAGTCAAATATCTTAGTATACGTAGCATTAGAACCAAGACCAACAGTACCATATGTACCTAAAGATTCTGTTGTGTATATTTCAAAAGTACTACCACTTTTCACAACTTTAACTCTTACCTGACCTCTATAATCATAAGTACCATGTCTAAATGGTGATATAACCGATGACATCACAACAGTCGAATTACTACCACTTGTATTATTAAACGCATATGTATTTTGACCTGAATTATAAAGTACTTGAGCAATACCGTTAAAATTACCATTTATACTTGATTGATTATTAAATCTAAGAGTTAACATATCAGTAGTATCAGGATTATCTCCTAATCCTTGATTTACCGCCAATATTACATATATAAAGTCATCGTCATTAGCATCACTACCAAGAGTTACTTCATGTGTATAATTTTCATATTCACAGGCACTGTATAAACCATTAACCAACGCACTATTAGAAATAGAAGTTTCAATCATTTCAGGTGTTGCACCTGCATTTGTAAGTTTGGTACTTGCAGATACCACAGTATTAGAAGAACCACTTATCGTAAACTTAGGAATAGTGTTACTTAAAGCAACTACATCCCAGTTAGCAACTGTTGTTAATCCTGTTGTTGCCGTTGGATAACCTGTACTAAGTCCCGTATTGTCAGTAGGATTAAATGTTACCCAAGCATAACCACTTCCATTACCCGCATAATCATAAACAATAACAAATTTATTAATGTAAGTATTGTAATAGAATTCACCTAAACTAGCCAAACTGGCAGTCTTAGGTCCAACGTTATCGCCCTCATCCATAGTAAGATTGTAAGCACCTAAGTAATCTGTACTACCCGTATAGAATAATACAGAAGAATTACCTGATAACACACTACCATCAGGTTGTAACCCTGTTGTTTGAGAACCCAAAGAAACTGGAGAAATGTCATTACCAAATAATGCGAAACGACTCCATTCATTTATTAGAACATCTAAATCATCACCAGCACCAAATGTCTCTTGACCTTGTAAACATACAACTTGATTACATTCAACAAAATATTTTGCCAATTGATTTGGTGTAGATGTAGGACTTGGAGTTACACTAATAGTAGGGGTAACTGATGGGGTAATACTCACTGAAGGAGTTATACTCGGAGTATTAGTTGGCGTAGGAGTATTAGTTGGCGTAGATGTAGGACTAGCACCTGGAGTTAATGAAGGTGTAGGTGTAACAGATGAAGTAGGGGTTATTGATGGAGTAGGTGTAAGACTGCTAGTCGGCGTAATAGAAGGTGTAGGTGTAACACTACTAGTCGGTGTAATACTTGGAGTTGGTGTTACTGACGAAATAGGAGTATTCGAAGGTGTAGGTGTAACAGATGAAGTAGGGGTAATTGATGGGGTAGGAGTGACTGAACTTGTCGGAGTTACTGAAGGTGTTGGAGTTATACTACTAGTTGGCGTAGGAGTATTAGTAGGTGTAGATGTCGGACTAGCACCTGGAGTTAATGAAGGTGTAGGGGTTACTGAACTCGTAGGCGTAATAGAAGGAGTTGGCGTAAGACTACTAGTCGGCGTAATAGAAGGTGTAGGTGTAACTGAACTAGTAGGTGTAATACTTGGCGTAGGTGTTACTGAACTTGTCGGAGTTATTGACGGTGTTGGCGTTATAGATGATGTTGGTGTAACCGATAAAGTAGGCGTAATACTTGGAGTTGGGGTAACTGAATTAGTTGGTGTAGGAGTGTTACTTGGTGTAGATGTTGGACTAGCACCTGGAGTTAATGAAGGTGTAGGAGTTACTGACGAAGTAGGTGTAATGCTTGGTGTAGGTGTAAGACTACTAGTCGGAGTAATAGATGGGGTAGGAGTAACTGAACTTGTCGGAGTTACTGAAGGAGTTGGAGTTACCGAACTTGTTGGAGTAATACTAGGAGTAGGAGTGACAGAACTCGTAGGTGTAATACTTGGAGTTGGTGTAACAGATGAAATAGGAGTATTCGAAGGTGTTGGTGTAACTGATGAAGTAGGGGTAATACTTGGTGTTGGTGTTACTGAACTAGTAGGTGTAATACTTGGAGTAGGAGTAACAGATGAAGTAGGTGTAATAGATGGGGTTGGTGTTACTGAACTTGTTGGTGTAATTGACGGAGTAGGAGTAACTGAAGATGTTGGTGTGATAGATGGAGTAGGTGTTACTGATGATGTAGGAGTTATACTTGGCGTAGGTGTTACTGAGCTAGTCGGAGTAATAGACGGTGTGGGAGTAACTGATGATGTTGGAGTAATAGATGGTGTTGGCGTTACTGAAGAAGTTGGAGTAATGCTTGGTGTTGGTGTTACTGAACTAGTAGGTGTAATACTTGGAGTAGGAGTTACCGATGATGTAGGGGTTATAGATGGAGTAGGAGTTACCGATGATGTAGGGGTAATACTTGGAGTTGGGGTAACAGAGCTCGTAGGAGTTATGCTTGGTGTAGGTGTTATAGAGCTCGTAGGAGTTATACTTGGAGTTGGGGTTACTGATGATGTTGGAGTAATTGACGGTGTAGGTGTTACAGAACTAGTTGGAGTAACCGAAGGTGTTGGTGTAACACTACTAGTCGGAGTTATTGATGGTGTAGGTGTTACTGAACTAGTCGGAGTAATAGATGGTGTAGGGGTAATTGATGAGGTTGGAGTAATAGATGGTGTTGGGGTAACAGAACTAGTTGGCGTAATTGAAGGAGTAGGTGTAACAGAACTTGTTGGCGTAATCGATGGGGTTGGAGTTACCGATGAAGTAGGGGTAAAACTAGGAGTTGGTGTTACAGAACTCGTAGGAGTAATGCTTGGCGTAGGTGTAACACTACTAGTTGGTGTTATTGAAGGAGTAGGAGTAACACTACTAGTTGGTGTGATACTAGGAGTCGGTGTTACTGATGAAGTAGGAGTTATACTTGGAGTTGGAGTTATACTACTAGTTGGGGTAATAGATGGAGTAGGAGTAACTGAACTTGTTGGAGTAATTGAAGGCGTAGGAGTAACTGAACTTGTCGGAGTTACTGAAGGAGTAGGAGTAACTGAACTTGTTGGAGTAATAGATGGGGTCGGTGTGACACTACTAGTTGGAGTAATACTAGGAGTTGGCGTTACCGATGAAGTAGGGGTAATTGAAGGTGTTGGTGTAACACTACTAGTCGGAGTTATTGATGGTGTCGGAGTAACAGATGATGTAGGCGTAACACTTGGCGTAGGAGTTACTGAACTTGTTGGTGTAACTGATGGGGTTGGAGTTACCGATGAAGTAGGTGTAATACTCGGAGTTGGCGTTACTGATGAGGTTGGAGTTATTGATGGTGTAGGTGTTAAACTACTAGTTGGCGTGATAGATGGTGTAGGAGTAACTGAACTTGTTGGTGTAATACTAGGAGTTGGTGTTACAGATGATGTAGGGGTGATAGATGGTGTAGGAGTTACTGATGAAGTAGGTGTAATACTCGGAGTTGGCGTTACTGAACTAGTAGGTGTAATACTTGGCGTAGGTGTTACTGAGCTAGTTGGTGTGATACTAGGAGTTGGCGTTACTGATGAAGTAGGGGTTATTGACGGAGTCGGTGTTACCGATGAAGTAGGGGTAATTGAAGGTGTAGGTGTTACAGATGATGTAGGCGTAACACTTGGCGTAGGAGTTACTGACGAAGTAGGCGTAATACTCGGAGTAGGTGTAACACTACTTGTTGGTGTAACTGATGGGGTTGGAGTTACCGATGAAGTAGGTGTGATACTAGGTGTGGGAGTAACTGAAGATGTAGGGGTTATTGACGGAGTCGGTGTTACCGATGAGGTTGGAGTAATTGATGGTGTAGGTGTTACTGACGAAGTAGGAGTAATACTCGGAGTTGGCGTTACTGATGAAGTAGGAGTTATTGAAGGGGTAGGAGTAACTGAACTAGTCGGAGTTATTGAAGGTGTTGGTGTTACTGAACTCGTAGGGGTAATACTTGGAGTTGGTGTTACTGAACTCGTAGGGGTAATACTTGGAGTTGGTGTAACCGATGATGTAGGAGTCGGTGTTGGACTAGAGGGATTAGATGTAGATGTAGGTGTTGGTGTTGGTGTCGTAGATTCACATGGACAGGTACCTATAGGATTAATATTAGTACGTTCGGGATTATCGGATATTGGCTCAGTACAAGAACAAATTATATGGACACCATCACCTAACAGTACATTTATACTGGTATTACCACCCGCTTTAAAACAATCAACATATGATATTGTTGCTGAACCCTCTATATTAACTTCCCATTTAACACAAGGACCTCCATAACTATTACAATCATTAGTACAAGGTTGACCCGTACCATTTACGGTGAATCCTTCACCCCCGAACTCACTATTATTACAAGCACATATTAATACAATTTCATTCGGACCTAAAGTGTATGCTGCGGAATAACCATTACAATCAGTATATGTTACAGTATTAGGTGATTCTGTTAAATTTTCTAATTGATATTCAAAACAATTCGAACAACAAGAACTTGAAGGAGATGTCGATGGTGTAGGTGTAGGTGTCGGAGTACTAGTAGTTGTAGGTGTTGGAGTTGGAGTAGTTCCCGCACAAGGATTTTCATTAATACATGCAGTACAATCCGCATAATTAACCTTGTTTACTATTATTGCACTACCACCTGGAGGATTTAATGTTGTTACCTCATAACAATCTCCATTATATAAAACAATATTTCCAACTATAACAGTATCATAAGTATTAAGTATAAGTGAAGTACCATCACAACATTTTGTTGCAGCAAATCTAGTTAACACTAATGAGTTGGTAGGTGTTACTGTCGGTGTTGGGGTAGGTGTTGGAGTTTTAGTTGGTGTTGGTGTGGGAGTCGGTGATGGTAATGCAGTTAACGCATTACAATTCTGACAAGTAAAATCACTACAATCATTTTGAGTAGTTAATATAAGACCTGTAACCGATGAATTTATTGTATGTGTTGGAGGTAGGGCATATGTACTTACTTGAGCAGCTAATACCTCTAAACAAGTATTATTAAATGAACCACCAGCAGTCCTGTAAACATCACCGACTTGAGCCAAACCAGTAACTAGGTCATTATACAGGGGGTTTGTGTTTGGTAACCAAACAATAGCATTTGAGTTATTACAACACGCTAAAACATAATAACTAGCATTCATCTATATTATCAATTTAATACCCCAAATAAATTTTTGGTGATTTTAATTTTATTACACTCGAAAGTCATAAGTTTACTTTACTATATAAATAATCAGAAGTGCGATTTTATATAGATTTTATTATGACTCTTTTCTTAATTTACCATCATAATGATGAAATCTATCATGTGTAATAGGTGACATTAGTAAAATTGCGGGTTTCAATTCCCCTTTTATGGTTTTTTTAAACATATATGACATCCACGTTTGTTCGTGAGGTCTATTCCATTTTGTCTCTAAAAACATTTTTCGGTTACCAACTTTACTGACTATTTGTGGCCAATTACAATAGTATATTTCACCATCCGCATATGGAATCTCACCTAAACTTTTTATGTTATTAAACTTAGTTAAAGGTGCATTACTATCTAAACCATGTTTAGGTAACTCCGATTTATCAGGCCAATGTTTTTCTCTAAAGTCTTGAGGTACATTATACCAAGCCCATTGAGTCTTGTTATCACCATAAAATTCAGTGAACGACCATTTTAAGAAATCATAATTTTCTTTTTTCATGATACTGATTATTCCTTTATATAAATTACTATGATATTTTGGAAGACCATTTTTACATACTTTACCTTTATCTTCAGGTCCATTCATATTCATATCATCTTCAAAAAACATCATATATTCATTATCAGTAGTATCAAAATGCTCGGCAATAAATTGTCTACCACCACATATACCTATATTATCTTTTCTAAATTCAGTAAAATTATATAACTCAAATAATCTTTCGTACTCCTTAATAGTACTATCATCTGTACTATTGTTTAATACGTATTTATCTGAATTGTTAAACATTTCAGGAGATGCATCAATTATTGTTTTACACAAAAATTCAAATTGGTCAGGTGCATTAAAAGTTACCACATATAAATCTGTTTTTTCTTGATATGATTTTACTTTACATACCCAAGCAACGTCATTAAACTCGATGTGGTAATTTTTTAAGTTGTTAGTATCAACAGCATCTTGAATATCCGCATCTTTTATTTCAAACCAATTCCAAATTTTATCCTTATATTTTTTATTAAAAATTTCTCTATTGGGTGCATAATCGTGAGCCATAATAATATCACCTGCTTTTAAGAAATTAGATATGGTATTAAATTCACGTACTTTATTACCTCCATCACATAAAACTAATGTTTTACCTGAATTAAGTATCATACGTTTTACTTCATTCATGTTTTCACCATCAAAAATATTACAAATTCTCATATCAATATTTCTAGATGCAAAATGTCTATTATTTAATAATTGTTGCTTTCTATTTTTTACAATCTCGTATGTAACAAATTTTGAGTTAATTTTGTCACATTGGTCTTTTAGGAACATTGATAACGAACCCCAAGCCGAACCAATTTCAATAACCAATTCAATATCTTTGTTTTTATCAAAGAAATCCTCAAATACATCTAACGCTTTTGGATTTTGTTGCATTTTAGTTTCAAGATAAATAAAACCTCCTTGACCGTCCCAACTATGTTTATTTTGTAGGTTTTCAAAGAATGTTGAAACTAACCCATTACCTTTAATCATTTCAACGTTTATTAAATCTTTATACAGATAAGTCATAATAGTATATATAGACTCCTCAGTACCCATATAACCATCATCTAAAGACTGATGAGCTAACTCCCTAAATTTACTTGTTAAAAAACTAACATCATCTTTTTTACCCCCAAAAAATGTAGCACGGGCAACTCTATTTACATCATTAGTTTTTGAATACTTATGAATACCTTCTCTTTTAAAACCATGTATTTCTGAATGACCTTCATATGGAAAACAAATAAATAAGAATTTCTCAAGTTTTTTAATCAACCTTTCCTCGAACCAATCTTTAGAAAAATAACCAGGGTGTGTTTGAGCATTTGCAATTCCTGCATCTATCCACATGAAATACTCAGTATTAAATGGATTTTCTTTACTAACTTCATCTAACCAATGTATCTTTTGAAAGATTAAAGGATTATATAATTCTAAATTAGCTTGAGTTGAATCTTTTAACCAACCTACTTGATTTTTCCAATTATCATTACTTCTAATTTTTTGAATTTTTTCATAATATTCAGTATTACGAATATCATCAGTAGTTATATCTCTTAATATAATATTGTTAGGTTTTATACTTCTAACAAAATCCATATTTTCTTTTTCAATATAGATTACCATATTATTATTCCCCATGTGTTTTAATAACATAGATAGGGTATCTAAATACCTTTTAAAAGGTCTTTTAAATGAAGGTGATGATAACTGGTCTCTTTTAATATCCAGTAATGCGGTTACGTAAGTAATATTAGTCATTTTTATTAGTAAAATATTTATAAAGTTTTATATCATATTGATTTAATTCTTCCATTAGTTTTTTAGTACTATCAGGTACAGAAGAAATTTTTAGTCCATTATCATTAAAGTTACTTTGTATGTTAAATAATTGAAGTATATCATTAACAGTTTTTCCATATTCTTCAAATAAACCAACATAAACCATATTATCTAAATTTTCTTTTGCTTTAGTATAAACTTTTTCATCAACAATAATGTTTTCATCAGATAAATCTAAACCAGCAATTACTTTAGTCATATAATTAGAGAACCCATGTCTCTCATGAACCATTAATCCATTTTTATTTTTTGATTTTATATATTGTTCAAAATTCTCCCAAAAAATTTCATCACCTACTTTATTACTGTTATTATTTAAAATCGAACTAAATTTTTTAGATGTTGTAACTTTTTTAACAAACGAAGTTACTCGTTGTATTGGCTCTCTTAATATTGTAATATATTTAACTTCATCACCACCTACACACTCATCAATATTCATTGAAAAGTGACCTGAAAATAAATTACAAGTTTCCCAATTTGGATTTGTTAAAATACGATTACACATTGATTTATCTTTTTCAATGTTCTCAATTAGTCCGACTTTATTTTGTATTTGATTTGATGGTGTACCAAAAAAATTAATAAACTTTTTAGGTCCCATATTTTGTAGTACCGCTTCTAAATATGTACCACCTGTTCTTGGGATATGTACAAATCCTATTTTCATATTATTCAAATGTGTAATTATATTTTTTAATGATATCTTTCGATAAATCAGCCACTTTTTCTATAGTGTTAGTATTATATAGTTTACGGTAATCATTAAATACTTTGATATTATTTACCGTTTGTATATTATTTCTGGAATGATGATTGTATGTTTTTACCATATTAATACCATACGTATTAGTAAAATAATCAACTATCTCTTCCCAGTTCTCATATTTAAATACTTTATCAAATTTTAAATTTTTAGTTTCCTTATAAAATCTTTCTTGAACATATTTTTGATATCCGTTATTAATAAAAGATTCAAAAGATAAATCTATTTTTTCTTTCTGTTTATCATTACTATTTAAGAAATTTTTTGCATTAAAAAAATTTTCTTTATAGAATCTCTTATTGTCTAACGCATGGTAATAATAAGATACTGCATGTGTCCATGGATTTCTAATTACTATAGTTTTATTATAATTTTTAATTTTATTATTCAATTCACTATATCGATTTTCTATTTCAGGTAATGTTAAATGCATAGGATAGTCACGTAACCAACCTTTATTAGTCATAACCGTAAACATCAGTGATTTACCACCTGTTTTAGGGTTGTGAATGTGTAAATGTTTGTGATTATCACTATAAAACATACTATACTTGATATATTAGATTTCCGTGTATTTCTTTTAAGAAGTTATATTTTAATTCACTCATAAATTGATTAAACCATTCTGATTTAATTAATTTATTGTTTTTTTCTAAAATCAAAACGGGTTTATCTCTCCTTATTAACTGTTCAGCACCTTTAATAACATTTAATTCCTCACCTTCAACATCTAATTGTATTAAACCTACCTTATTCACAATAAAATTATCTAAACTTACTTGGTCAACAACTATAGTATTATTGTTTGAGTATTTAACTTTTGAACTAACTCCACCCAAATCTTCTTGTGAATCTGATGAAATCAAAAAATTAACTTTTTCATTTTTTTCACCCAATATCATATGATTAAGTGTCACATTATTTAGATTATTTATTTTGATTGTTTCCTTAGCAGCTTCAAAACTATTTTTAGAACCTTCAAATGCATAAATTTTAGAATTTAAATAACCTTTAGAAAGCGCTGGTAAAAAATCACCAAAATATGTACCTGCATGAACAATATCACCATCAACATTTAACTCTAATATAAATTTTAAAGTTTTTAATTCCCAAACATCACCATTTAATATAGTTTTCGCAGCTGGTCTTTGAGATGATGATTTTGGTATTGCATACTTACCGTATACATTTTCAGAATATAAAAATAAATCATCCATGTACTTAAAGTTTACCTGTTAGTCTTTCACACCAACCCTTAGATGTTGAATATGGCCAAACTACCCAATAGTCAGGTTTTTCAGCTGTTTGGAAGTCTCTCCAAATTTTACAATATCCATCAGGGTCTTTCATCATTCGATTAATTTCATTTTTATCTGCATCTTTTCTAAATAAAGTTTTATCATCTTTATCATGAAAAGCTACGACCCAATA
>Ga0181570_10002639_pt1 | contig 14119 bp, 11 predicted proteins | sample 101ome_18_FD_148667 | JGI IMG/M metagenome (GOLD analysis project Ga0181570, IMG submission 148667) | Coastal salt marsh microbial communities from the Groves Creek Marsh, Skidaway Island, Georgia - 101406AT metaG (spades assembly) | ecosystem: Environmental > Aquatic > Marine > Intertidal zone...
ATGTACTGGTCCAGAAATTATAACTTTCAAAGAGCTTTTAGAAAAATTACAGATATTAATTGGTAAAAAAAGAATTTTATTACCTTTTCCACTACCCATTGCTGAGCTGACGGCAAGATTTTTTGAAATGTTGCCAACACCATTACTAACAAGAGACCAATTAAGATTGTTAAAATATGACAATGTTTTATCTGGGAAATATAAAACTAATTCAGATATAGGAGTTCCTAGTGTTAGGTTCTTTGATCAGGAAGTAAAAAAATATTGTTATATGTGGAGAGAGGGTGGACAATTTTCTACTGAAAAATATTTAGCAAATAAAGAGTTATAGATATTATTAATTATTCTTAAGCTGATTTTATTTTTTTCTCAATAAATTCTGGAACTTCTTCTTTGTCTGTAACTTCCTCTTTTTTACCTTTAGGTTGATAAGCATACAAAAGATGTAGCTTACAATAAGAAAAGTCTTTTAATGAAGATCTTCCACAAAAATAAAATGATTTTTCGTCAGGATGTCCAATTGGCCATTTACATGAACTTTCGTCCAATTCTTCTAATTGTTTAGGGTTTTCTGGCTCAAAGTCTTTTTCAATAATTAAAGATTTAAATTTACTTTTTCTTCCTCTTTTGCTTTTTATATTTTTTTCTTCCAAAGAGTTTTCGAAATTTTGATTTGAGGTTGCTGCTCTGGTTTTAATTTTTGCTGAAAGATTTAATCTATGAGCCTTACCAATTACTGCGTTTCTGCTTATACCGCCAATAATCTCAGCTATTTGGCTTGCAGTGTTCCCTTTGCCCCAAAGTTCTTTTAGTTTATTTACTTTTTCCTCGTTCCAGCTCATATCAATATATTGTATTATAGTTTATAAAAATAACAATATACTGATACATTGAGAAATTAAACAAGCAAAATCTCAGAGTTATTAACAAAAGTAAGTTAAAATTGGTTTAAAGGTATTTTCAATCATAACTTGTATCTAATAATTAAAATTTATAAAAACTGATTAAAATTATGAGCTATCTAGCAAAAAATTATAATAGAAAAAAAATTTCATTTAAGTATGGAAAGGGAAGCTTTTTATATGCAACTAATGGAAAAAAATATTTAGACTTTGTTCAAGGCATAGCTGTGAATTCCTTAGGACACGCACATCCTAAATTAGTAAATGCTGTAAATAAACAATCAAAAAAACTTTGGCATGTTTCAAATGCATTTCAAATTCCTGAAGGAGAAGTTTTAGCAAAAAAATTAGCAAAAAAAACTTTTGCAGACTATGTAATGTTTCAAAACAGTGGTGCGGAAGCAACTGAAGGTGCAATAAAAGCTGCAAGAAGATACTTTTATTCAATCGGAAAACCAAAAAAAAATAGAATTTTATGCGTTAAAAATAGTTTTCATGGGAGAACACTAGCAGCAATATATGCAAGTGGTTCAAAAAAAATGACTGAAGGTTTTGGACCAAAAGTAACTGGTTTTGATCATTTTGACTTTGGTAATCATCAATCTTTAAAAAATAAAATTACCAAAAATACAGCAGCCATAATGATTGAAACTATTATGGGTGAGGGAGGTATTAAGGTAATTCCAGATTGGTGTTTAAGAGAGCTTAGAAAAATTTGTGATAGAAAAAATATTTTATTAATATTAGATGAGGTACAATGTGGAATTGGACGATCAGGTGATTTCTTTGCTTTTGAAAAATCAAAGGTGAAACCTGATATTGTTCCAATTGCAAAAGGTATTGGAGGTGGATTTCCAATTGGAGCAGTTTTAATGAATAAAAAAGTTGCTTCTGGTATGACAGCTGGAACTCATGGGTCTACTTTTGGGGGTAATCCATTGGCAATGACCGTTGGTAATACAGTGATGGATATAATTTCAAATAAGAAGTTTTTGAAAAATGTGAAAAGTATTTCAAAATATTTTTTATCTAGTCTTAAAGAAATACAAAATAAATATCCTAATATTATTAAAGAAATAAGAGGTAGAGGCTTATTAATTGGAATACAGCTTAAAACAGATCAAACAAAATTTATAAAGAAACTTATGGATAATAATTTATTAACAATAAGAGCAGCAGAAAATGTTGTTAGAGTTTTACCACCACTTAATGTAAAAAAGAGTGAAATTAACTTGGCGCTTAAAATAATAAAAAAAGTTTGTTCAGAATTGAATTAAAATGAAACATTTTATAAACTTGAAAGATATACCAGCCAAAGATCTTAGAAAAATTATTGTTGACGCTAAAAAAAGAAAAAATCTTAGAAAAAATTTAAGCACCTTAGAGGTTGATAAAGGTTCTCCACTAAAAGGTAAAATGCTTATCCAAATGTTTGAAAAAGCAAGTTCTAGAACAAGAATAAGCTTTTATTTGGCAATTAAGCAGCTTGGAGGAGGAACTTTAACTCTAAGATCTAATGAATTGCATCTTGGGCAAGGTGGTGAAAGCATATCTGATACAGCTAAAATACTATCAACTTATGGTGATGGATTTATGTTAAGAACAGATAGTGATAAAAAAATTGAAGATTTTAAAAAATATTTATCTATCCCAATAATTAATGGTTTAAGTCCATCTTCACATCCAACTCAAGTTTTATCTGATGTTTTTACTGTTGAAGAAATAAAGAAAAAACCAATTTCAAAATTAAATATTTGCTGGATAGGGGACTCTAATAATGTTCTAGATAGTTTAATTGCAGCATCTGTAAAATTTTCATTTAAACTTAGTATAGGATGTCCAAAAAATTTTGAACCTGGTAAAGAAGTTAGATCTTGGGTTAAGAATAATAATAAAAAAATATTTATTTATAATGATCCTAAAAAAGCTGTTATTGGGGCCGATGTTATCTTTTCTGATAAAGTCATATCTCTAAATGATAAAGGAAATAAAAAGAAAAAAATTGAGCATTTTAAAAAATTTAAAATAGATAAAAAATTAATGAGTTATGCAAATAAAGATTGTATTTTTCTACACTGTTTACCTCGAGGATCTGAAGTAAGTGATGAAGTCTTTTTAGGAAAAAAATCTCACGTTTGGCAACAAGCTCTTAATCGAGTACATGTACAAAAAAGTATTTTATTATATTGTTTTGGAAACTTAAGGTAGTGGTACAGGATTATCTGAATTTTGATTTAAATATTTTATAACTGAGGCTCTATCTTTTTCTTTTCTTAATCCGGCGAATGCCATTTTTGTTCCCTTAATCCACTTAGCAGGTTTTGTTAAGTAACCATTTAATTCTTCAAAAGTCCATTCTTTCTCAAATGAAGCTAAAGCTTTAGAATACTTATAATCTGTAACGGCTCCTGTTTTTCTTCCAACTACATTATATAAAGCTGGACCAATATTATTTTTTCCACCCTTAACAATTGAGTGACATGCAGCACATTTTTTAAAAACTTTTTCGCCTAAAGCAATATCTCCCATTGCCATTAATGCGGCTATATCAATTTTTTCTTCTTCAGCTTGTTCTGTTGTTGATGATACCGTAGTAGCCTGTTCAATCTCTACAGCATACCCAGGAGTTTTTGGCTTTTCCACATGAAATATTACATTTGATAATTTACCTATTCCAATAACCAAAAGTGCAACCATTAATACTGCAGCTACTATTTTATTAATTTCAAAAGAATCCATTTTTCTAAATTTTATTTTTGAACATATATCACGATAAATTAAAAAATTACTAAAATTTAATGTATAAATTTGCCTCTATTACTATTTAATAGGTATAATATTTAATTAAATTATTAATGAAAACCTTAACGATTATACCATCACGATTGTCTGCTACTAGGCTACCTGGCAAACCTTTATTAAAAATAAACAATTTATCAATTATATCGCATGTATTTAAAAGAGCGCAGGAGGCAAATATTGGTGATGTTATCGTTGCAGCAGAGGATCAAGAAATAGTAGACGATGTAATTAAAAATGGAGGAAGAGCCATTTTAACTGGAAAAAATCACAAAACTGGAACAGATAGAATTTACGAAGCTTTTAAAAAATTAGAACTAAAAGATGTAGATTTGATAATGAATTTACAAGGTGACGAGCCAGCAATTAATATTGAGGATATTGTAAGTTTAAATAAAAAAATGGTTAGTAATCAATCTAAAATGGGTACTCTTGCTGCCAAAATCAAAGACCTTAAAGATCTAGATAATGAAAATATTGTAAAAGTTGTAACTAAGGAAAATTTAAATAAGGATCAGTTTTCGAAGGCAAATAATTTTTTAAGAAGATCATTAGAGGTAGAAAATATCTACCATCATATCGGCATTTATTGCTATTCAACTGAAACATTAAAAAAATTTGTAGAATTAAATCAATCAAAAAATGAAATTGAGAATAGACTAGAACAGTTGAGAGCATTAGATAATAATATTGAAATAAATGTTGCACTTTCAAATTCTTCTCCGATAGGAGTTGACACAGAAGAAGATTATCTAGCCTTAAAAAAAATTATGGAATATAAACTTTAATGGCAAAAATTTATTTTCAGGGTACTTTTGGAGCATACTCACATTTAGCTGCATTAGCAGTTGATCCAGATGCAGAAATAATCCCATGCAAAACATTTGATGATTGTTTTAATAAAGCAGGCCTTGAACCAGATTGTAAAATAATTATTCCTGAGTCTAATAGGATTACAGGAAATATAGGTATTGAATATTTAATTTTTAAACACAGACTTAATATATATAAAGAACATTTTCAAAAAATAGAGCATAATTTGCTAGGTCAGCCTGGTGCAAAGCTTAGTGATATAAAAGAAGTATATTCTCATGCACAAGGCTTGTCTCAATGTTCTAAATTTATAAAAGAAAATAACATAGCTGAACACATCAGAGCAGATACTGCTGGTTCTGCAGAGATGATTTCAAAAACAAAAGATATTAAGCAATCTGCTATAGCTTCTTCTTTAAGTGCCAAAATTTATGGATTAGACATTGTGAAAAAAAATATCGAAAATGAAAGTGGCAATTTAACAAGATTTTTAGTAATGGGTAAAAATATTTCTCAACCTGAATTTGGTAATAATAAATATATCACTTCTTTTTTATTTAAGCTTAAAAGCAAGCCAGCAGCTCTTTATCAATCTTTAGGTGGATTTGCTATTAATGGTGTGAACTTAACTAAATTACAAAGTTATCCTGAAAAAAATACTTTCGATTCATTCTTTTTTTTATGTGATCTGGATGGTCATATTGAAGACCCAAAAGTCCAAAAATCTTTAGAGGAGTTAGGCCTTCATTGTGAGGATTTTCACGTCTTAGGTGTTTTTGAGGCTGATAAGTTAAGAGAGAAAAAAAATTAATCTTTTCTTGTAGAATAGAAAATATAACTGCTATAATAGTTCTGGAGGCTAGAGGTGGATGCTGCTTGAACCCGACCAGATCTTAACGGAAGCAGTCGTAGAGACAGTTATTCAGGTTCTAGTCTCCTTAAAATAAATTAAATGAATAATAATTCTAAAGTATTAGCGCTAAAGTATAGACCACAAACTTTTGATGATCTTATTGGTCAAGAAGTGGTGGCTGAAACTATAACAAATTCAATCAAAGCAGATAAAATTCCTAACGCTTATTTGTTCACTGGAATAAGAGGAATTGGTAAAACTACAACTGCTAGAATTGTAGCTAAGGCACTTAATTGTTTAAATGGTATAGAAAATTTATGCAAAAAAGATTTGTGTGATAATTGCAAATCTATAGCTGACTCTAGTCATATTGATGTACTTGAGATGGATGCTGCAAGTAAAACAGGGGTGGATGATGTAAGAGATCTAATTGAATTTTCTAGATATGGCCCAACATCCGCAAAATATAAGATTTTTATAATCGATGAAGTTCACATGTTAAGCAAACAAGCATTTAATGCTTTGTTAAAAACACTTGAAGAGCCACCAGAATATTTAAAATTTATTTTTGCAACTACAGAAATTAAAAAAATACCTATTACAGTAGTTTCTAGATGTCAAAGATTTGATTTATCTAGAATTAAATCATCAGAATTATTTGAATTTATTAAAAATATAAAAGAAAAAGAAAATGGCAAAGCATCGGATGAAGCTTTAAAATTAATTGTAAAAATATCGGAAGGATCTGTAAGAGATGCTTTATCCTTATTAGATAGAGCCTTGCTAAGCTTAGATGAAAAAACAGAACTAGATCTTAATGCTGCACAAAAAATTTTTGGATATTTTGATAAATCTCAGTTGATTAACTTATTTGAATTAATATTAAGAGGTGAAGAAGAAAAAGTTATTAATATCTATAGAAAAATTTATGATCAGGGAGTTGAGCCAAAAGTATTTATTAATGATTTTTTAGAGATACTTTATTACTTTAAAAATATAAATTCATTAACTTTAGAAAGTACAAATTTCTCTCTTAATGATGAGGAATTTTCAAAAATTAAAGATATTTCTAATCAGGTTGACTCTGAAGTTTTAATTTTATTTTGGCAGTTTGCAATATCTTCACTTGAAGAATTAGATATAGTTTCCAATCAACATTTATCAATTGAAATGTTTTTAATAAGATTGATGCATTTAAGTTCAATTAAGTTAAATAAAAATTTAGATCAAGACCAAAGAAATGAAATTTCAGAAAATTATTCAACAAAAGAAGAAAACGAAAATAATTTTCAAGATAATTCTAGAACTGTTAATCAAATAAAAAATATAGCTCAAGAGGAAAAACAGAAACCAGAAGTTAAGCCAGAGATAAAAACAATTGATAAAAATTTAATCAATTCTTTTGATGATCTTCTAAACGCATGTACTTCAAAAAAAGAAATTAAATTAAAATATGAATTAGAAAAAAATGTAAATCTTGTAAAATTTGAAAGTAATAGAATTGAAATTTCCTTTAATGATAATTTAGATAAAGATTTCGTAAAAGATCTTTCCTCAAAACTTTATGAATGGACTGGAGAAAGATGGATAATTACGTTTAGTAAATCTAAAGGTGAGATGTCGGTTAAAGAAAAACAAAAAAATAAAAAAGATGAATTAATGAATGAAGTTAAAAGTTTAGAAATTTATAAGCAAGTAATGGAAAAATTCCCTGATGCAGAACTTATAGATGTTAAGTTGAACGAAAAAAAAGAGGATTAAAATGACTGATTTTACAAAGATTTTAGATAAGGCCAAAGAGCTAGAGGCTAAGATGAAAGAAAGCCAAGAAAAAATTAAAGAAATTAAAGCTGAAGGAGTTTCAGGCTCTAATTCGGTTAGAATTACTCTTGATGGCGAAGGTGAAATGCAAAAAATTGAATTATCTGAAGAAATAATTAAGGAAGATAAAACGATAATTGAAGATTTAATTGTTGCTGCGCATAATAGTGCAAAATCACAACTAAAAACAAAGACCACTGAAGAGATTTCAAAAGCCACGGGAGGGTTTGGAATTCCTGGTTTTAAATGGCCGTTATAATTAATGCAAAATATTAGTGAGATTGAAGAATTAATTAAATTAATTTCAAAGCTTCCAGGTCTAGGACCAAAGTCAGCAAAAAGAATAGTTCTTAAACTTATTAATAATCGAGATGAATTGGTAAAACCTATGGCTAGTACACTAGCTCAAGTTTACAAAAATGTAACCAGATGTAATTCGTGTGGTTCATTAAAATCAAATTTAAATGGTTGTGTTAATTGCGAAAGTTTAAAAGAAAAATACACAAAGATTTGTGTTGTTGAAGATATTGCCGATCAGTGGTCAATTGAAAACTCTAATATTTTTCAAGGATACTTTCATATTTTAGGAGGAACAATTTCTTCTGTTGGCCAAAGAAAAGAAGATCTTTTAATTAACTCTTTGGTCGAGAGAGTAAATAGAGACAATATAGAGGAAGTTATTCTTGCAACAAGTGCAACTGTTGAAGGACAAACTACAGCTTATTATATACAAGACAGTTTAAAAAATACTAATGCAAAAATTACTAAATTAGCTCAAGGATTACCAGTAGGTGGTGAGATTGAGAGCTTAGATGATGGAACGTTGTTTTCAGCTTTTAAAAATAGATCTAACTTAAATTCTAATTCAGATTAAGTTTCTTTTTTAATCTATTTTGATGTAGCAATGGTTCAGTATAGCCTGAGGGCTGCTCTTTACCTTTAAAAATTAAATCACACGCTGTTTTAAATGCTAAAGATCGATCAAAGTCATCACTCATTTTAACATATTTGGGGTCACCTTTATTTTGATCGTCTACAATTCTTGCCATTTCTTTCATTATTTCTGTAACTTGAATTTTAGTGGTTATTCCGTGATGTATCCAATTTGCAATATGTTGTGATGAGATTCTAAGCGTTGCTCTATCTTCCATCAGTCCAACATTATTTATATCTGGAACTTTTGAACATCCTACGCCTTGATCAATCCATCTAACTACATAACCTAATAATGTTTGTGCTGAATTTGATATTTCATTGTTGATGTCCTCAACTGACCAATTTGGTCTATTAGCAACAGGAACTGTTAAAAGGTCATCTAGTTTTGCTTTTTCTCTTTTTGCAATATTTTTTTGTTCATTAAAGATATTTATTTCGTGATAATGTAATGAATGCAAAGCAGCTGCAGTGGGGGACGGAACCCAAGCACAATTAGCTCCAGCTTTTAAATGTCCTGTCTTTTGTTCCATCATATCTTTCATTTTATCTGGCATTGCCCACATTCCTTTTCCAATTTGAGCCTTTCCTGATAAACCGCATTTTAATCCAACATCAACATTGTTATTTTCATATGCTAAAATCCATTTAGAAGATTTCATATCTCCTTTCTTGATCATTGGTCCAGCTTCCATTGAAGTGTGCATTTCATCACCTGTTCTGTCTAAAAACCCAGTGTTAATAAAGAAAACTCTATTTTTTAAGGTTCTAATACACTCTTTTAAATTTGAAGATGTTCTTCTCTCTTCATCCATGATTCCTATTTTGCAAGTATATTTTTTCAAGCCTAATACTTCTTCTACCTTAGAAAAAATTAAATCTGTAAATGCAGTTTCATCTGGTCCATGCATTTTTGGTTTAACTATATAAATTGATCCTGCTCTAGAATTTGTTTTATTTTTTAAATCATGAATTGCTGCAGCTACTGTTATAAATGCATCCATAATGCCTTCAGGCACTTCGTTACCATTAGATAAAATTATCGAAGGATTTGTCATTAAATGACCCACGTTTCTAACTAATAATAAACTTCTTCCATGTAATTTAAGTCCTTTACCATCTTTTGAAATGTAACTTCTATTTGGATTTAGTTTTCTTTCAAATAATTTTCCATCTTTTTCGAACTGTGTTTTTAGGTCACCCTTCATCAAACCAAGCCAGTTTCTATAACAAACAACTTTATCTTCAGCATCCACTGCTGCCACACTATCTTCGTTATCACAAATTGTTGATACAGCAGCTTCTAAAATAATATCACTAATACCCGCATGATCTTGTTGAGCACTGAACGCTCTTGGGTCTCTTAAAATTTCTATATGCAGGTTGTTATTTTTTAATATAATTGCAGAAGGGTTATCAGCTTCACCTCTATGACCAATAAATTTTTCATCTTCAGATAAATCAAATATATCAGCTCCTTTCAAAACTTTTAATTTGCCTTCTTTAACAGCAATACTTGTAATTTTATGCCAACTAAGATTTTTAAGTGGAAAATGCTTATCTAAAAAATCCCTTGAATATTTAATTACCATCTCTCCTCTCAAAGGATCGTATCTTTCCGATACACTGTCTTCAGATTGTTCTATGACATCGGTTCCATATAGACTATCGTATAAACTCATCCATCTTGCATTTGCTGCATTGAGAGCATAACGGGCATTCATAATTGGTACGACTAGTTGAGGTCCAGCTATTTTAGTTATTTCATCATCCACATTTTCTGTTTCAATTGAAAAATCTGCTCCTTCTTCTTTTAAATATCCAATTTCGTATAAAAATTTTTTATATTCATCTAGTTTAATTTCATTGCCTTTATTTTTAATATGCCAATCATCAATTTTTTTTTGTAAAGTTTCTCTTATGTTAATTAGCTCTCTATTTTTTGGCTCAAGTTCGTTAACAGTTTTTTCAAATCCTAACCAAAATTGATCAGTCGAAATACCTGTATCTGTTAGCAGTTCTTCATTAACAAAATTTGACAAGCTTTCTGAAACTTTAAGAGTATTAATATTTATATATTTATCTGGCATAGCACTTTTGTTACCCCATCTGTATTTTTGCCTGAGAGTTTTGCTCCTTCGGCGGAAATGAATCTCTTTCCAGAGTGTTATGCTTTGATCGGTCCTTTTGCCTGAGAGTTTCCGGGGTGGTTGCTCCTTCGGCGCTAAAATGCAGTTAGTCTCTCCCGATTTGAAATTTGTATCGTTTAAAAATTTTAAGTCAATTAATAATACTAAAAAATATTTTTAAGTATCATTTTATTGCCTTTTTTATAATTTAAGTTTCTATTATAAACAAATCATGAAGAATTATCTTAATTTTGAAACAGATATTAAAAACTTAGAATCTGAAATAGAGAAGTTAAAAGACCCCTATAATCAGGATGGTCTCTCAGAGGTGGACACTCAAAAAATATCTAGCACACAGGCTGAGCTTGATGAAAAATTAAAAGACATTTACTCAAATCTAGATCCTTGGCAAACCACAATGGTTGCTCGTCATGAAGATAGACCAAAATCTAAATTTTTTATTGATAATTTGTTTGACGATTTCATTTCTTTGTCAGGTGATCGTTTCTACGGGGAGGATAAATCTGTTTTAACAGGATTTGCTAAGTTTAATGGCACATCAGTTTTAGTAATAGGTCAGGAAAAAGGTGAAAATTTAGAGTCAAGAATTGAAAGAAATTTTGGAATGATGAGGCCTGAGGGGTATCGTAAAACAATTCGACTAATGAATTTAGCAAATAAATTTAATATCCCAATAATATCATTCATCGATACACCAGGAGCATATCCAGGTGTAGGAGCGGAAGAAAGAGGTCAGGCAGAGGCTATTGCTAAATCAATTGAATGTTGCATGGAACTAAGTGTTCCAACTTTGGCAATTATTATTGGAGAAGGAGGTTCTGGAGGTGCAATTGCTTTAGCCTCATCTAATAAAGTTATTATGTTAGAAAATGCTATTTATTCTGTAATTTCACCAGAAGGGTGCGCAACTATTTTGTGGAGAGATCCAAAAAAAATGCTTGATGCTGCAAAAGCAATGAAACTTTCCGCAAAAGATTTGTTAGAATTAAAAGTTATTGATGAAATTATTCCTGAGCCACTAGGTGGTGCTCATAGAGATAGAGATCAAATGTTAGATAGCTTAAAAGAATCAATATCAAAAAATTTAAACTATTTTAAAGATTTATCCTCTGAAGAAATAATGAATGAAAGAAAAAATAAATTTTTAAAAATTGGAAGAAATCAAGGGTTTATCAGTAACTCTGAAGATTTAAGCACTCTAACAATTAAAAATAATAATTTTGATAAAATTTTAAAATCAAAAAAAGTTTTAATTGGATCAATAATTGCAGCTTTAGCTATATTGATTACTATTTTTAGTCTGCTCTAAATTATAAAGCACCACAGCAATGCTTAAATTTTTTACCTGAACCGCATGAACAAGGTTCGTTTCTACCAATTTTTTTACCACTTTTAATTTGATCTACCATTGATTCTTTTCTTTCTTCCTGTTGCTCAGTGACAACTTTTAGATTCATTAAAATTGTTACAAAATCTAATTTTAATTTTTCAAGAAGATTAGAAAACAAATCAAAAGCCTCTTTTTTATACTCAACCAAGGGATCTCGTTGTCCATAGGATCTAAGTCCAATTACTTGTCTTAGTTGTTCAAGATATTGAATATGAGATTTCCAGTTAAGATCAATTGATTGCAAGAAAATTCGTTTTTCAATTTCTTTTGCATGATCTTCTCCTAAAATTTTTATTCTCTCATCTCTAGACTCTGAAAATTTGTTAATAATCTTTTCTTTTAACTCATCATCTTTTGCAGAAATTAATGATTTTAATTCTGACTCATCAAAACTTTTGCCAACAATCTGTTTTAGGCGATTACTAAACTCATTACTTTTAGGATTCGATAAACTTTGGATTTTTAATTTGATGATATCATCAATTATTTCTTTTAAAAACTCATCAGAATAATCAAATATGCTTTGACTATTCATTGCATTTTTTCTTTGAGAAAAGACTACATGCCTTTGATCATTCAAAACATTATCAAATTTTATTAAGGTTTTTCTAATATCAAAGTTTCTAGCTTCTACCTTTTGTTGAGCTCTTTCAAGAGCCTTATTAATCCATGGGTGATCAATACTTTCTCCATCTTTAAGTCCTAACTTTTCAAGCATTTTATTCATAGACTCAGATCCAAAAATTCTCATTAAATCGTCTTCAAGACTAACATAAAAAATAGAACTACCTTCATCACCTTGTCTTCCAGCTCTTCCTCTTGCTTGATTATCAACTCTTCTAGACTCCATTCTCTCTGTTCCAACTACAAATAAGCCACCTAGGGATTTTATTTTGCTTTTGTCTATTTGAAGTTGAGCCTCTTCGATGGATCCTTTTTTACCACCTAGTTGAATATCCACACCTCTTCCAGAAATACTAGTTGTAATGATTACTGATTTTTCTTTACCCGCATTAGCTATAATATCTGCTTCATTTTCATGATTTTTAGCATTTAATACAACATGTTTAATATTTTTTTTGTTTAACAGGGTTGAGTAAATTTCAGACTTATTAATACTGGATGTGAAAATTAATATTGGTTGGCCAGCGTTATGACGCTCAACAATTTTTTCTATAATTGCATTATTTTTTTCATCTTCGGTTCTGAAAATTTGATCATTATAATCTTTTCTAATCATTTCATTATTAGTTGGAATAATCACAACGGCTAAACCATAGATTTCAAAAAACTCTTCAGATTCAGTTGCGGCAGTTCCAGTACATCCAGATATTTTTTTATAAAGTTTAAAATAATTTTGATATGTTATTGAAGCCAAGGTTTGATTTTCTGCTTGAATATTTATTCGCTCTTTTGCTTCTAAAGCTTGATGTAGACCATCTCCAAACCTTCTACCTTCAAGTATTCTGCCAGTTAGTTCGTCTATAATTTTTAAGCTTTCATCTTTTACAATATAATCTTTACCTTTTTCGAATAAATGATTAGCTCGAAGAGCTTGATTGACATGATGAACTAAATGTAAATTTTCTGGATCATAAAAGTTATTATTTTTTAAAATTCCAGCAGTAGAAAAAATTCTTTCTACATTATTTATTCCATCATTAGTTAAAAGAATACTTTTTTCTTTTTCATCTATTTCATAATCTTTATCACTCAACTGTCTTACAAGTTTATCAATAGCAAGATACTGAGCAGTTTTATCTTCAGCAGAACCTGATATGACTAGTGGAGTTCTAGCTTCATCGATAAGACAAGAATCTATCTCATCTACTATAGAAAATGAATGTTCTCTTTGAACCATTTCATTCTCTGAGAATTTCATATTATCTCTTAAGTAATCAAAACCAAGTTCACTATTGGTTGCATATGTGATGTCACAATTATAATTTCTTTTTCTTTCATGATCATCTTGGTCGTTGTTAATGTAACCTGATGATAAACCTAAAAAGTTATAGATTTGTCCCATTTCTATAGAATCTCTTTTTGCTAGGTAATCGTTAACAGTTACAATATGAACACCTTTTTCAGTGAGAGCATTTAGGTATGCAGCAAGAGAAATTGTAAGAGTTTTTCCTTCACCAGTTCTCATTTCAGCAATCTTACCCTCATGAAGAACAACTCCTCCAATTATCTGAACATCAAAATGTCTTTCATTTCGAGTTCTTTTTGAAGCCTCTCTTACCAATGCAAATGCTTGTGGCAAAAGTTCATCCAAGGTTTTTCCTTGTTTGATTTGATCTTTATATTCTTGAGTTTTTTTTGGAAAATCTAAATCATCAAGTTTTTTAAATTCATCCTCAAGTGAGTTTATTGTTTTTACAATTTTACCTATTCTATCCAACTCTTTTTGGTTGCTAGATTTAATAAATTTTGTAATTAGATTTAAAGGATTAAACAT
>Ga0181570_10002644_pt1 | contig 14095 bp, 9 predicted proteins | sample 101ome_18_FD_148667 | JGI IMG/M metagenome (GOLD analysis project Ga0181570, IMG submission 148667) | Coastal salt marsh microbial communities from the Groves Creek Marsh, Skidaway Island, Georgia - 101406AT metaG (spades assembly) | ecosystem: Environmental > Aquatic > Marine > Intertidal zone...
CGCCAACGCCATTCTCGACGGCACGGACGCCGTGATGCTTTCCGGCGAAACCGCCGCGGGCAACTACGCGCTCGACGCCGTCAAGTGCATGGCTTCCATCTGCCGCGAAGCCGAAGCGTACGTGGACGATGTAGCTAGCTATTTCCAAGTGCTTGAACAGCAATCCATCCCGCTCGGCGTCACCGAAGCTTTGGCTTCCTCGGCGGTTCGTACCGCCCAAAAGGTTTCCGCCACGCTCATCATCACCCTCTCCCGCACCGGTCATACCGCCCAAATGATTGCCAAGTATAGACCAGCCATGCGTATCATCAACGTTTGCATCGACGAGGAGGCATTCCCCGGACGCGCGGATAAAGTTTGCAGAAGATCCCTCGCCATCCGCGGTCTCGTTCCGCTCAAGGAAGACCGTGCTTGGCGGGGAGAGTCCGGACACCCTCAAGAAGTCATGCGCAACGCCATCATCTACGCGCGCGACGTTCTCGGCATGGTTCAGCCGGGCGACCACATCGTCGGCGTTCACCGCATCATGGGCGAAGCCGTACTAAAGGTTATCACCGTTCCCGATCTCTTCTTCGAAGAGTGAGTCATAAATCGCATGAATATTCTCTATTAGCACCTTGCCATGCATAAATCAAGCAAAATAACCACATCCATACATCCAACCCATGCATGCAGCGTTTTACCGCTCCTACGCGTCTTCGCGAGGATTGGCACGAATCATGCAGTGAAAAGCACACCGCGACGCGTCATAGATCGACGCGCGTCGTGCCTCCACCGACGCTCGCGAATCATGATTCGGTTCATACTCCTTCAGAACCGGCAGGGTAAGACCAGATTGGCCAAGTATTACGTCCCGCTCGAGGATGAAGAGAAGCGAAAACTCGAGTACGAGGTTCACAGACTGGTCGTCAGCCGCGACCCGAAACACACGAATTTCGTCGAGTTTCGCAACTACAAGGTTGTCTACAGACGATACGCGGGATTGTTCTTCTCTTTGTGCGTTGATCTGAACGATAACGAGCTCACGCACCTGGAATCGATCCACTTGTTTGTGGAAATGTTGGATCACTTCTTCGCAAACGTGTGCGAGTTGGACCTCGTGTTCAACTTTCAAAAGGTGTACTTGCTCGTGGATGAGTTCATCTTGGGTGGAGAGATACAGGATTCGAGTAAGAGGGCAATCATGGAGCGGTTGGCAGAGTTGGAGAGGTTGAAGGATTGAGGTTCGTCGACGAGGGGGAATATTTTAGCATTTTGAGAGCGTTTTGACTCTCGCAAGTTTAGACTTCTGCGCTTCTAGAAGCGGAGCAATAGGTAACATACAAGACTATAAATTACAGCGAGCGCGCTTGTCAAAGTGTAAAATGATGGAGTGAAGAGTCATCCGCTCGACGCGACGGCGGTCTCGACGAAAACCGACGCATTGTAGAGGGCGTGTGCCAGGAAGGCGGCGGGAAAGCCTCCTGCACTTCTCACTGCGAGGGCAAAGCATGCCCCGCACACAGCGAGTGACGCAAAGTCATCGACGCTAAAATGGGCGCCAGCAAATAATAAAGAGCTAATCGCGATCGCTACCGGATCTGAGCCCACGCGTCGGCGCAAATCTTCAAAGAGAAACCTTCGAAAGAAGGCTTCTTCCATATACGGAGCGACGAGACACGACGACGCGACTGTTAACGCGACCACCGTGGCGTCACCCGATGCGAAGAGACTCGCCGCATTCACCGTATTTCCACCGCCCAAAGTTGAAAAATCAATCAAACGCGCCGCAACGGCAGCTGCGGCGCCGTACTGCGCGCCTTGGACGATGACGTCCTTTGTTTCCAACTGTTTCTTGGATGACGCGCACGCTCCGCCTTCGCCGCCGCCAACCTTGCTCAATATCCACAGTGTCGACGCCAGCTTGGCTGATTCACACGTGAACAACACACCCGCCAGCGCGCGCGCGTCCTCGCTCGAGATCCCGGCGCGCGATGGATCAACTACGGAGACGGAGACGCCCAGCGCGCCGGCGAGCGCACTCGGCAACACGTACCCGAAAGCGACCCAGGCGTACGCAAACTGCGCGCTCGCGTTCAAGACTTGACTCGATTTCAAAGGTTCACTCGATTCGCCGTCGACGTTCGTCGACCGAATCGATAAATCGATCGCCGAGCGACGGCGAGAGTCGACGAGAGACTTGGCTCGTCGAGCGCCAATCCTTCGTGCGCTCCGCTGAGCGCCTGCGTAGCCGTCTGAACGCGCGAAACGCGTCGAGACGAACGAAAGGCGCATCGTAGACGATGTGTGATCAATGCGCGCGCATGATTGTTCAGTTTTCAGATGCTTCGGCGCGCTCGCGCGTCGACGGCGTCGTCGAGTGAGGCACACGAGGAAGCGCGCGCGCTGAATAGCACCTTCGCGGCGAGAGACCGTGCAAGGAAAGGACTAAGCGAGATTAGGACAAACCTTCATTTGGCTATTGATAGACATCTACTTCAACGAATCGTCCGCCCGCGACGCACGACGCATCGAACCGACTCTGTGCTTCATCTAAACGATCGAGCTCGACGCCGACGCAACCCGCGGCCAGAGATCGGCGCACTCCTTCGCAACCGGACCCGCGATGGCGCTCCCCTTCAACTCGCCCTTCGGGTTGCAAATCACCCCCGCGTTGTCTTCAAAGTAAATGATCAAGCCCTCCTTGCGTCGGATCGGCTTGCGCTGGCGGACAATGATGGCCGGGAAAACCTTCTTACGCAAATCCGGCTTACCCTTCTTCACAGTCGCCATGACCATGCAACCCGGGTTCGCAGCCGGCAAACGGTTTTGACGGCTACCCCAGCCTGCGAATGAGATAAAACACGAAACGAAACATTTAACAGTCAGTCACTCCATTCGTCATCTTCTCCCGCGCTCGTCGCGTCGTCGTCGCCGTCGCGTTCACGGGATCCACGCGTTTGGGGTTCGCGCATATCGCGAGTCTTCACGTACGCTTGACTGCGATGAGGTACAGGTTCTTCGCGCCCGTGTTATCGGCGCAGTTGACCACGGCGCCGACCGGGACACCGAGGGACATCTTGTACTTGGTACCGGAGGCGTTACCGCCACCTGTTCGCGATCGCAGTCGTGATGAAACGCGTCGTCAGTCGTCTCGTTCGCGATGGGTAGAAAGCCCTAAAGCCCTCGAGGGCGCATCCATCTTTCTCGGCGGTACAGACGCGCGCGGTCAACGCCGGGGGTGACACGCGCGATCGGGTGATGATTTACAATCATTTTATGCGCGTCGCGCGCGCGTCGAGTCGCGGACGTACCTCTCTTAGACATGGCTGCTCAAGTCGTGCGTGTCGCTGAAAGGCGGATGGCGCACCGCGGTCAAGAGTCTTCCTCTCCCCTCTTCCCTCTCTTTGTTTTCGTTTTCCCCTCTCTTTTAAGTTTACCAGATCTAAATTGATGTTACATATGTGAGAAGGGAACAAATTCCCTGTTTGGAATCTAGTTTCTGTTCCTGATCGTCTATTCTAACTACATTCTATGGTCTCGGCTGCCAAATGTCCGAGCGACGCTCCTCACGACGCGCCGTCGTCGTCGTCGCTGACGAGTCGCGCGAGGGCGATCTCGCATCGTCGCGCCTCGTCGATCGCGTTCGTCAGCGACGTTTTCGCCATTGCCTGGACGGCATCGCAGGCGAAATCACCGGCGAGACGCGCGCGTCGAGCGTCTCTGCATTCTCGCTCGCGCGCGTCGAGCGCGTGCTTCGTAAAGTCCAACGCGCGCGATTTCGCGTGCTTGGCGACGTAATAGCGCCCGAGCGAGGGTTCGTGCGCGAGTCTCGCGATCTCGCGTTCGGCTTGGGCAAAGTCCACCGTCGATGCGACATCGATGTGCGTCTCTGAAGACGCACCGACTCGTCCAGCATCGGCATCTTCTTCTTGTTCTAATCGGCTCCACGATGCGGACGCGGACGCGAAGAGATCGTCTCGCGCGGTATCGAGCGAGGACGTCGAGGACGTCGAGGACGTCGAGGACGCCCTGCGACGCGCAGACGCCGAGTCCGTCTGCCCGACGTCCCCTTTCTGTGACGTCGGATGCATGAAATGAAGCGTCGCTGAGTGCCGTGCTGGAAAATTCACGCACGCCAGAGTCGGTCGGTCGGTCAGTAGCGTACGGGGAGGCGCCGAGGCGCGAACGCCGACGAGGACTCGAAACCGCATCGCATTCCATCGACATGCGCCGACGCGTGGTGACGTGCGCGCTCTCGCGCGCGGCGTTGGACCCACGGATGCCGAGCGGTTACCGTAACTGTCTCGCGTTGCATGCGGGTGAGATAATCGCTCCTCTTCGCGCTCGCGCGCGCGGTTTCGCGGCGGAAGCGGATCGGGACGTCGCAGATGCGCTTCGTTTACACGATTTGACGCTGGCGTTTCGGTCCAGGGGTCATCTCACGGCGGCGTTGGATCCTTTGGGTCGGTCATTGGGGCCAATAGTAAAGGGGTTCGAGACGATGGAGGCGACGACGCCGTCGGACGCGCGGGATATTCACGCCATTTTGACGGGATATCCCGATCATTTGTATATTAGGGGAAGGAAAGTATCGCTGCCGGCGTATCTCGGGCTCAAAGATGCGTCGCCAGACAGGGAGTTTTATCTCGGAGAGGATTCCGCCACGCTCGACCCGACGGGACAGCGCGCAAAGACGCGCTGGACGGCGGCTGAATTATTTGAAAGACTGAGAGACGTGTACTGCGGAACGCTGAGCGTGGAGTGTAATCACTTGACGAGCAAGGATAAGAAGCGATGGCTCAGGCAAGAGGTGGAATCGGGTCCGCATCAGGCAAGTGCGGATGAGAAGCGACGAACGCTGACGAGACTGTTGACAGCGGACCATCTCGAATCGTTTCTCGCGACCAAGTTTCCATCGGCTAAGAGGTTTGGCTTGGAAGGAGCGGAGAGTCTCATACCTGGTCTGAAGGCTTTCGTGGAACGCTCTTCGACGCAGGGTGTGGACGTGGTGGTTATCGGTATGGCGCACAGAGGTAGACTCAACGTCCTGCACAACGTCTTTGGCAAGCCGCTCGGAGCCATTTGCGCAGAGATAGTGGACGATAAGTCTTCATTCTTAGTAGGTGACGTGCGGTATCACCTCGGTGCGACGGCAAAGATAGATATAGGCGCTGATGAGAAGCGCGAGATTGAATTATGTTTGGTGCCAAATCCAAGTCATTTAGAAATGGTCAACGCTGTGGTGAGCGGCATCACGCGGGCGAAACAGTTTAGGATGGATCCGGATAGTCAAGGCGCCGAGGCGCGGTCGAGGGTTTTGCCATTGCTTCTCCATGGTGACGCGTCCTTCTGTGGTCTCGGTCAGAACGCAGAGGTGATGCAACTGCAAGATTTGCCAGATTACACCACGGGTGGCACCGTACACGTGGTGGTGAATAATCAAATCGGTTTCACGACGGTTCCTCGTCGCGCCCGCTCTAGTCCTCACCCGAGTGACGTCGCAAAGGCCTACGGCGCTCCGATCATCCACGTGAACGGTGATGACCCAGATGCGGTCGTGCAGGCGATGCGACTCGCTGCGGATTACCGAGCCGAGTTCCAATCTGACGTCGTCGTCAACTACGTGTGCTACAGACGGTTTGGTCACAACGAGCTGGATGACCCTTCAATCACTCTTCCACTCATGTCGCGCCGCATAGAAGCCACACCTAGAGTTGCGACGACGTACGCCAACGCATGCGTCGCGGAGGGCGTGCTGAGTAACGACGAGCTGTGTAAAATGCGAACCGAAATCAACGATGAACTAGAGGCTGACAGCGCGACGCACGCCGCGTTTGTTCAGAACACGAAGTCATGGCTCGCCTCGACGTTTTCCATGGCTAGGGGCATATCTGGTAGAGAAGCCAGGGTCACCGCAGCCGGTACCGGCATACCGATGGACGCGTTGAAAAACATATGTGACTCTCTCACGGCGGCGCCTCAAGAGGGAGATTTTGAGTTGCACCCGCACGTGAAGGCCATGTTTGACGCTCGAAGACGCGCGGTGGGGCCCGACGCTCAAGCGGGTACCGGTTCCATCGATTGGGCCACCGCCGAAGCCTTTGCGTTCGCGTCATTGCTTATGCATCCGTGTGAAAAGCGTTGGGAGAATCACGTTGCGTGGTGGACGGGAGAGAACGACGAAGGTAATCCAATCGGATCACACGCCCACGTTCGTCTGAGTGGGCAAGACTGCGTTCGCGGTACTTTCAATCAACGCCACGCGGCGGTTTATTGCAATCGCACTTCGCTCGAACACGTTCCTCTGGATAACATTGGACTCGGCCCGCAGGATAAGTTTCGAGCTGCGAATTCGCCTCTGAGCGAACACGCAGTTTTAGGCTTTGAATACGGTTTTTCTGTCGAAGCGGGTAAAGAAGCGTTGGTGCTGTGGGAAGCGCAGTTTGGCGACTTTGCAAACAACGCCCAAGTGATCATAGATCAGTTTATATGCTCTGGAGAAGAGCGTTGGGGACAACAAAGTAACTTGGTTCTTTTGCTTCCGCACGGTTATGAGGGTCAGGGTCCGGATCACTCTTCTGCGAGGCCGGAAAGATGGCTCGCCGCTGCGAATGACGATCCAGACTCGCTTCCAGGTAACGCCGAAGCCGACGTCGCGCTCGCCGAGCGCACATTCGCCGCTCTGGGACCGGATGAGAAGGATTACATAAATTTGGAAAACATCCGCTCCATGATTGAATCTACGGGGTCTGATATTGAAGGGGGAGGGTCGGAGAACGCGTCACAAGTGCCGCTTCAAGATGATAAAGGAGGCATGTGGGACGACATCGAGACGTATTTCGGATCGAGCGGCAAGGTGCATCGACGAGATTGGGTGCGGTACATGCGTCGTCGAGCGAGGGCGAGCGTGACCGCCGACGCCAATTTTATCATGGTGCAACCATCCACCCCTGCTCAATACTTCCACGCGCTGCGTCGACAAATGAGTTCCCCTTACATGAAGCCGCTCGTCGTGCTCACCCCAAAGACGTTGCTTCACCACAAGCACTGCGCGTCAAAATTACTCGATTTCGCGCCAAAGTCATCCTTCAGACGAGTTATCGCAGACGGTGACGCAGGGGACGACGTCACGCGTCACGCAAACATCCCTCTCAAGCCGAACAACGAGATCAAACGAGTCGTATTATGTACTGGTAAAATTTATTACCAGTTGGCGCGCGCTCGAGCGGCTAAGAAAATTTCTGACGTCGCCCTCGTGCGTCTCGAGCAGCTCTTCCCGTTCCCACACGACGCGCTCGCGAGACGTTTACAGCGGTATCCAACGGCTGAGATCGTCTGGGCGCAAGAGGAACCAAAAAATATGGGTTACTGGTCATTCGTCGCTCCGCGCGTCGCCACCACTGTGCGCGCCACCGCCAGACGGTTAAACAACCAATCCGACACGCGATACATTGGTCGTCCATCCGCCGCGTCCGCCGCCACCGGGTCTTTCGCCATTCACAACGCCGAGAGTACCCGCATCATATCCAGCGCATTAGATACTTCTTCCTAGGTGCGTCGAATTCGTCATTGTAAGCATATCATCGCGTTCAAATGCGCCCAAACGACAGCTGGACACTTTTGAATTAAATCGCAGCTCGAATTGACCACACACCGCGCCGCGCCATGGCGCCGCGACGCCCCGGTGGTGGGGCGACGTCCTCCGCGCACCCGGACCCGTCGTCGTCGACGCCGCTTCGTCCGTTTTTCGCGTGTTATCTCGTCGTATCGCTCGACCCATCGAAGAAGGGACGATCCTACGTTGGATTTACCAACGACCCACCGAGAAGACTGGCGCAACACAACGGCGTCATCGCGAACGGTGCGAGGTACACGTCGCTGATGAGACCGTGCGATATGATTCTCATCGTCTCTGGGTTCGCGTCGAAGACGCAGGCGCTGCAGTTTGAGTGGGCGTGGCAAAACCCGGCGAGGAGCAGAGCGACGCGGGAAGCGGCAGAGCGAGCGAAGATTACGGATCGATCCATCGCGCCGGCGAAAAAGGCAGAGTTGATGTGTTTGATGTTGGAGATTGCGCCGTGGAGACACATGTCGCTGACGGTGCACTGTATGAGCGATAAGGCGGAGGAATTAATCGAACGACATAGAGGTAGGATACCGTCGCACGTGACGGTGCGTAAAAGCACGACGAGAGACTTGGAAAACATAGTGGCGATGAGTGCGCCAGATAACAGCTCAGAGGGCGGTGAGAGCGAGAGCGTCACGCTTCACGAACGAGATTTGAACGTTGGTGCGGATGGTGGAGTGGCGACTCCGAGTGTTTCGATGTCGGCGCAAGTCGGTGGCGTACGGTGCGGGGTGGAGATGTGTAGAGAAATCGTTCGGCTCGATCGAAGCGTCGGATGTCCGACGTGCGGTGCGAGGTTTCACGCGACGTGTTTGGCGCGACATTTTTTCAAGGTTGCTGGTGATGAAACATTGAGTTGGCCGAGTCAGTTGATTCCAAAGCACGGTCCTTGCGCAAAGTGCGGAGTCCTCGTACATTCGTGGGGCGCCGCGCTGTGCGCCGGTCAGCAAACGGAAGTGACGCTCTCACAGAATCCCGATCCCAAAACGCCCAAACCTAGCGTCGTGATAGAGGACGACGGTGAAGTTGTCACTTCGGGCAATAAGAGGGATCTAATCACATCAACCGAGCGCAAGGTGAAGGAGCGTGCGAGAGTTCGTTCTTGGGCTGCAAACGTCGAGGACGAATTAGAAGAGAGCGATGGTGACGACGACGACGACGACGACGACGACGACGACGTTGTCGTCTCGTTGATTTAGTTAGAATAGTTAGTTGGTTTGTTAGAATCCTATTTGAGTTGTACTGCACTTTGTGATCAAACTCGCCGCTCGCTCCTCTGCGGATCGAGTATCCTCGTTGGCTCGCTTTGTCACGCTCGCCACGCATTTGGCGACAGATTCGCTCGTCATCGTGGCCTGAATCTCACGTACGAGAAGTCTACGACTCAAATTCGACATCTTCACGACGCGTACGATACCCATTTCTTTCAATACGTCTGCGTTGTAGTGCTGGTCGAGCACCGCTGGCACGATTAGTGACGGCACACCGGCGCGAACAGTCGCCGCAATGCAGCCCATGGAAGCGTGATGGACCGCCATCGTCGGGACAGCCATCGAAGAATGAGCCAAGAGAGACGTGAGTGGGACAAAGTCAAACAGTTTAACGTTTTCGGGAATCAATTTTTGAATGCCATCTTTGTGTTTCGTCAGCATGATGGCCTTCATGGACGTCAAGCGCGACATCGCTCGACAGGCGAGCCGAAAGAACACCTTGGCGTGAGGAGGATTCCCGCTCGCGGATACGAAAACGACGCAGGGTCGCGAATCTCTCCTCACGAATTCAATCGCGCGTCGAAAAGTACTATCACCACTCAAGTCTTTGGATACATCGCTCGACGGAAAGTCCACCTGCTTCACCTGCAGCGTACGCATGCTCGTCGTCGCCTCGAAGTACGCGGGCCACATGGCAAGAACGTTCGAAGTCAGAAACCATCGATGAAACACTCCTCGCACCGGCGTTTTGATTCCGTAGACTCGAGATCGAAATGAATTGAGGGCTGGAGCGAAGACGCTGTCCACGAGCCAATCGGCGAAACGCTCGGCGAATCGTCTCAAAACGCCACATTGCGTCTCAAAACGCACAATCGCGCCTGCAAAGTACGGCGGAATCCTTCGAGTCCCTCCTCGCAAGAGCGCCGGAGACAACACGATTGAGTAAAACCTCAAAGTTTTAAATTCATTCGATCGCTCGTTGTGCTCCTCTAGGCATCGCACGGCGAAATCGAGGGTGTGCGCGAGAACGACGACGTCCTCTTCCTCGTTCTCGCCCGAACGCTCGCGACACAGCGCAATCAGTTTTCCCGTGTGTTCATCCAAGTGCGACAACCAGTACCGCACCAACATTCGCACACCTCGCCTCGACGCATTTCCTTTTAACATTTCCTCATACGCTGTCGCGCTGCCAACCCCAACAAACCGCAAGTCGTTTCTCGCCTCGCTCGCATACATTGGATTGGCGAGCACGCGAACATCCGCGCCGAGCCTCGCGAACGCCTCCGCCAACCGCAAGCACGGCACGACGTCCCCGCGCGAGCCGTAACACGCCGAAACAATTACCCGCATTCGCTCGAACGCCGCGTCGAGGTCTCCCACGCGGGCGTTCGGAAGTCACACGACTCAAAACATCGCTCGTTTTCCATTGTCAAATGTTGTTGCTTTTTGCAAACGTCAACAAACCGAAAACGGACGAGCCGCACACCCGCGCGCGCGACCTCGCGCGATTCGGCGCGAACGCCGACGACGTCGATCGGTTCGCGTCATCCCAGCGCGCACCTTTGGTCGCGCACCCGCGTCTGCGTCGCCGAGTGACGAGTCGAATCGTCGCGAACGACGCTTTTTCAAAAGAGCAATGCCGGCGGCGGGCTTGGCGACGTCCACGTCGGCGCGTATAGCCCCGGGAACCGCGCGTCGCGGTCGAGGTGAATGCACGCGTGATGCGCGAGGTGTGCGCGCGCCGCGGCGCGCGCTCGAGGCGAACAAGGACTGGCCTCCCGAGGATGTTTGGGAGGATTTCGCGCGCGCGCACGAGGGCGAATACGTGGGCGTCGGCGCCACGTTCGATGGAAAGACTGGTGCGTGCGTACCGTTGGAGGATAGGTACGTTCCAGAAGCGTTTAAAGAGTACGGGGTCGGGGTGAACGATTGGCAGATTCGAACTCGCGGGGCGATGACGGCAGATGGGGATGGGGTGAGGTTGGAGACGACGCGGTTTTGGCCGGAAGCCGGGTGTGAGTTTGGCAAATCGGACGCTGCAAAAACGGAAACTGTGGACGTGTGCGCCGGTGGACAGATGGGGAAGATGTTTATCGTTCAGGGTTGTTACGCGGATGGACCCATGTTGTTGCCAGAGTGCGTCGAAGGCGCAGAGGTGAAGTTTTACTTTGCGTTTGTGGAGGACGAAGCGCCGAATGAGCGAAGACGCGTCGAGCTCAGAGTGCGCGCGGCGCCGGGTAAAAAGCGAAACTGGGAGCTCGTCGATGCCTTTGTGACGCACGAGGTGCTAGATGGGAGCAATGTCCGTCCGCAGAGTCCGGCGACGAGCGGGGAAATCATGCCCGAGGACGCGGTGGTGTTGGGAAATTGGAGAGCTGACTCGGGCGTGACGTTCATCACGCTCGAGGCGTTGTCCGAAGTACCAGAGGACAGAGACGAGAACGCAGAAGAAGTTGGGCCGGCGCAAAAGCTCGCTCAGGAAAAGCCAAACGATGCCGCTTTGGCAAAGGCGGCTGAAGCGGAAAAGGCGGCGAAAATCAGAAGCGAGAAGGAGGCAAAGGAAGCCGCCGCCAGAGCGCCCGAGGGCATCATCGTCGTTCCGTGGTGGGCCGTCAAGTCTCCCTCGAGCTGGGCGCAGGGCGGTGAGTACATCGTAGGCGGCAACTCGCCTCTGATTTTCTTACCCGGTAACATTTGGGTTCTCGTGGAATCCGTGGACGATCAACTGGTGTTAGAGTGCGGGCGCTACGACGGAGGTTTACCCGGACCCGAACTCGCGGATGTAGAGCGTCGCGTCATCGCCCGACGCTATCGCAAGGGTAGATTTGCCTCTGCGTTCTTCGTTCGCGAGCGCCAACTCGATTCGGTCGAGTTGGAGGAGGAAAAAGATGAGTTTGACATCTGGGACGAAGAGGATGGATTGCTTCCGCTGTGAAAGCTAAAACGTTCGTTGTATTTTTTTTAACAATAAATCACGTTTCAATTCAGCGCAACCTTTGCGTGACGACGACGCACCAGACGACGCCGCGGACTCGGTCGCGGATCCGCCCCGAATCGATCCAAAACCGCGTCATCGCACCGCGGATCGTCGCGATGGAGCGCGAGGCGCGCGCGATGGCGCTTCGAATCATCGCGGAAGAAGAACGCGACGGTTGGAGTCGCCCGTTAACGTCCGAGGCAGACGACGCGTTTCAACGCCGGTTCGGCGCGTTGGGCCTCGACGAAGCGACTGAAAGTTTGACAGAGGACGAGGCGCTGCAGGCGAAGATTTTAATGCGCGATCTCCCGCGGGTATTGGCGGAGTTAGAGGCGACGGGTGAGAAGGGGTCGCGAGGGGAACCAGAATTGGTTGCGGCATTGCACACGAAGGAAGAACCAGTTTTGTCGCCGCCGCCGAACGCGACGACGGATGCGATGCGCATCGAAGATGAAAACGATGTCGGTGACGATCGAACCTGTTCGGGTGTTTCAAAGAATCAGTCGCGTTCGGAGACGACGACAACGAGGACGGGCGAGGACGTTGGCGTTTGGCGTCCCGGGAAAGGCACGGCGCTCGAGCGAGTGTGCGCTCTCGAGGCGGAGCTGAGGATGATTCTGGGCGAGGATATCGTCAGCTCTGCGTTGGATGGGGAATTGCGATCATCTATAGATGACGGTTCATCGGCTGGCGGGTCGGGAACACCGGATGAGATGTTGCGCGAAGTCGAACGGTTTGGCGCGAATGAAGCGTCCGCAGTCGCCGAGACGGTGGAGACGCCCACGCCGAGGAAAAAGCTCGTCTTGATGCCGACTCCCATCGGTAAAGGCGATGAGAGCCCAGATCCACCTGATTTCGAGCCGGTGTCGGCGCCCGTGGCGAAAGACACTTCGGCGGAACGTCCTCAACGCGATCAGGCGTGGGATCCATATTCAGCCTTCATCGGCGTCGCCAAAGAGCGACACTATAGTCCCCGAACAGAACCGTTGACTTCGAATCCAATCTCCCCACCCAAGGCGAACGGTGGAATGACTGTCGATTTCTCGTTGACGCACGATGAGACGATGCGTCTCGTCGCTGACCTCGAGCAAAAGGTGAAATCGAGTCCAAAAGTCAAGTCGCCGAGGCCGTCGTTGTCCGAGTACAAGAACGACGTGATGATTGAAGACGTGGCGGAGGATGAGGAAAACGACGAACAAAAGTACACGCATCAGTACACGAAAGCGGACGCAAAATCGATACTCGAGCTCACAGAACCGGAACGAGGCGATGAATATACTGGGCTCTGGCGAACGCGAGACGAAGAGGATGTCACGCCTCGACCACCATCCACGGTGAAACCGAGCCCGAGAGACGCTGGGGACGGTGTCAAAGACGCCACGGAGAACGCGGTGTATGAATCGAAAATCGCCGGGGTCGAGAGTCTGGCTGAGTTCAAGATGATGATGGACTCCGTCTTTGAAGACGCCTGACAAACGAAACTCGCGAGTTGTATATTTAGTAGCAGAGAGTTGTCATTTTAAACCATACCGGTAGGAGGATTGGCAAAGAAACGCACGAATGAATGAGTCAATGATTGTTGTATTTATTAATGAAACGCGTGATTCCTCTCACGCATTATGAAACAATGTTTGCGGGGACTATGGTCGTCAAGAAAGTCGCGACGACGCATCCAAGAAGATGATGAATGAGATAGCTCAATTGAACTGCTAGCAAATACATGAATCCGTTTCCTGCTCTATTTAAGGGCACTCGACGACCTTCAACACGGCTTCACCCATGATGCGGTGGGAACCGACGATGAGGTCACCAGGCTGGACCAAGCCGAGAACATCGCGCGCGTAGATGATGGCGTTGCGCATAACCTCTTGCGGATGACCAGACTGTCCCTTCCACTCAGCCGGCTCGAGAACCGGGATGATGCCACGGCTGACGAGGGAGCGGCGAGCGGTGCTCTCGTAGTCGTGCTCGGCATTGATGCACACGGACAAGATGGGCGCGTCCGGACGGTACTTGGCAATCATGCGAGAAGTGGTACCAGTGCGGGAGAGGCAGACGATGAGCTTGGCGGAAACCTTTTGGGCGGTACGAACCGCCGAGGAAGCCAAAGACTCGATGATACCCATCGGGATCGGCTGTTGGTCGAGAATTTGGTGGTAGCTGGCAATGTTGTCCACGTACGCTTCGGCTTCGCGGCAGATGGAAGCCATGCACTTGACGGCGTCGAGCGCGTAGTTGCCCGCGGCGGTTTCGCCGGAAAGCATCACGGCGTCCGTGCCGTCGAGAATGGCGTTGGCG
>Ga0181570_10002646_pt1 | contig 14085 bp, 6 predicted proteins | sample 101ome_18_FD_148667 | JGI IMG/M metagenome (GOLD analysis project Ga0181570, IMG submission 148667) | Coastal salt marsh microbial communities from the Groves Creek Marsh, Skidaway Island, Georgia - 101406AT metaG (spades assembly) | ecosystem: Environmental > Aquatic > Marine > Intertidal zone...
AGCACCTGTACTCGCTGAGTTACTGTATCACTTGCAGAGCTTACGCGAACGAGGTACATACCTGCACTCACATTCACATCTACAGAGATAGTGTTTCCTTCTACAGTCATTCTTGAAAGAACTGCACCACGAACATCCATCACCTCAACGGTGTAGTTGTCTGTACGGTCCATTTCAATATTGAACAGACCTGTGTTCGGGTTCGGGTAAATGCGTCCGTTCAATGTGAACTCACCTGCACCTGTATTAGGCGTTAGGTTACCTGGTGAACCTACATCTCCATTCAATGAAGTGTACGCACCGTTCACACCATCAACTGCATCACCTAGTGAAGCACCGGTAGTATCAAACTCGATTGCGTAACCAGCAGTACCTGAGATGTACTCACTCTTGGTCAACTCAATACCCGCTGCATCGAAGAGGTATACTCCATCGCCGTTCTGGCTCAATGATGGGAACGAACCTGTAAGCTCATCTGTAGAGATGACTTGAACTGAACCTGGGTACAATTTCCAACTTACTAGTAAGCTGTCTTCATTAGCAGAAACGTCGTCCCAAACTACAACTGCTTCACCTGGAGCAACTGTAACCGATGGGAATGTTGACGTACCTGAAATACCACTTTCATCGTCCCAAGACATACCAGCTAGATCAACAGCGGTATCGCCGTAGTTGTAGATTTCGAACCAGTCCGCATTCCAAGTAGAAGCATTTGATCCTGGCATAATCTCGCTTACCACAATCTTAGGAACGTATACTGCTGCTGCAGGAACGATATCCGCTAAATATCGAGGTAGTAATTGGTAACCGTCAAAGTTCGCTGCATTAAAGGTGAATTGGCCACCAATTCCTGTAACATCAAATGCACCTGTTGGCGCAGCTGTTCCATAGATATCAGTATCTGCATCAACACGCATAACTATAGTATCTGTACCGTTAGTAATATCAACAGAATAGCCAGAACCACCAGACCATTGAGATGGATCCACCAGGGTTGCATTTTCAAACTTGATTAATTCACTTTCGGTAGCTTCATTCAATGCTGTAACGACTGTAGGAGAGGTCGGCAAGGCATTTCCTGAACTAATAAGCACAACACTATCTAAATACATTTGAAGAAGACCGTTATATTGACCAATTGAACCAATGATTCTTACAGAATCTCCCTCAGTCACTGTGTAGTTTGAAATAGATCCGTAAGTACCAATACCGTCTAAACCGTCATGTAGCGTGAATGATACAGCAGTTGCAGAACCTTGCATATCTACACCCATAACAATACCCTCAAGCTTACACATTACGTTCAATGAATCAGGCATACCTGCTGCATCTACATAAGTGACATCGCTTATCTGGTACAATGGAATAGTTGGATACTCATATATATCCGTCAACATACGTGGGAAGATCTGGTACCCTTCATCGTATGGAGAAGATGAATCGTACTGAGAACCTAGACCGGTAACATCAAACATTCCAGCCGGTGCAGTTGAACCGTCAATATCCGTATCGCTATCTATACGCATGGTCATCGTATCCGTACCGTTGGTGATATCCACATTGGCTGAAGAACCAGAAGCTGGCCACTGTGTAGGATCTACTACAGTCATACCAATCAACTGGATCAATTCACTCTCCGTAGTCTCGTCCAAAGCAGTCTCCACAGAAGCTGCCGGGAGCGTATTATTTTGATTCACCAGATAAATTGAATCTGGCTCTAATTCTGTCAATCCTCTAAACTGAGCAACCTCACCATGAATGTACAAGCTATCGCCCATCATAGGCATGTTGTATCCGCTCTTATCAGCAAAGTTCCAAACGTTGATACCGTCTGTAGCATCTTCTGCGTAGAATGAGTAGCCTGCATTACCGTCAAAGTCGATAGAAGTCACAATTACTTTCACCCACTTCATAGCACCTAGAGAATCTACCACACCATTAGCATCCATACCATTGAAAGTATTTATTGCCACTACATCTGGGAACGATGGCGCAGGTGGTGTGTAGATACAGTTAGAGGCATGGGCACCTACAAACGACCAAGTGTTTTGTGGGTGTACGTTCCATTCCGTCGCACCTACAGTCCAATCTGTCTGTCCCGCACTCACAGAAGCCTTACGGATTAACGTGTAATCTTTAGTAGAACCTGTGTCAACAGTCCAGCTAGAACCTGGATCAACACCTGGCGTACCAATCACATCGATAGTATCTGTACCGTTTACAAGAATCAAAGCATCATCACCGTTAAAGTGTGCCACCGATGGGTACGCCATTGCAGTATCTGCCTCAGCAATAATACTGGCATCTGCTTGGTTGGTAGAAACAACATACACATCACCTGAAGCAATTGACCCTGTTGGAGCATATGAATTGGTGAAATTACCACCATTACCACTCAAGTAAATAGTGTAACCACTCAACGAAACGGCGTTCGCTGTAGGGTTGTAGATTTCAAAATATTTGTGGTTTGATGAACCTTCCGAGTATTCAGAGAAGAATAGCTCGTCACATCCCGTGCTTACTACCGGACATGAAGCACAAGATTCCCAACACACCACCGGAAGCGTTGTATCAGCATTCCCAAAGGTCGCGTAACGGTTTGTGTAAATACCTGTAGTCAACGTACACGCGCTGTCTAATGTTGGATCTAGTGACTCCTGGCCCGCCCAGTTGTCGTACGTAAACTTGTACTCGTAAGAACCAGGCATCAACGAAAGCGTACCTGTGTATACACCATCGCCGTCAGGATCTGTTAATTGGTTAGAGTTACCACTCCAGCCATTCACTGTACCACTCACATACACATTTGTGTAAGAAGCTGTCACGTTATTCATATCTACCTGGAACGTTACGTTCTTAGGCGTTACAATACAGTTGCTTGAATGTGCATCTGCATAGCTCCAAGTGTTCGAAGCATATACATCCCATTCGGCTGCACCAGTTGTCCAATCTGTAGAACCCATATCTACCGTTGCCTTACGAACTAAAGTATGATTTGCTGTAGAACCTGTTCCTACCGTCCAGCTTGAACCTGGATCAACACCTGGAGTACCAATTACATCAATGGTATCTGTACCGTTTACAAGAATTAAAGCGTCATCACCATTGAAGTGAACAATAGATGGGTAAGACAACGAAGTATCCGCCATAGATTGAGTCGCACTGTCCAAAGAGCTGTTCGCAATGAAGTAGACGTCACCCGAGGCAATAGTTGCATTTGAAGTAAATGAATTGGTGTAATTTCCACCATTACCACTCATGTAAACTGTGTAACCGCTTAATGAAATAGGGTTCGCAGTTGGGTTGTAAATCTCAATGTATTTGTGGTTTGATGATCCTTCTGCGTATTCAGAGAAGAACAGGTCGCCACAAGAAGTTGCCTGGTAGCCCATGCACTGCGCACATTCTTCCCAACAGAAAACTGGTAATGCAGTGTCCGCAGCGCCAATAGAAATGTATCTGTTAGTAAACGTTCCTGTGGTCAGTGTACAAGCGCTATCTAAGGTAGCGTCCAATGACTCTTGGGCATTCCAGTTATCCAAAGTGAATTTGAATTCGTAGTTGCCCGCTGCCAAAGCGATTACCCCTTCATAGACACCGTCGCCATCAGCATCTGATAATTGGTTGGAATTTCCGCTCCAACTATTTAGCGTACCGCTGACATACACATTCGTGTAGGTACCAGAATACTGGTTCATGTCGACCTTAAAGGTGACATTGTACGATTGACCGTAGCCTATAAAGGAGACTAACATGGCCAAAAGCAAGTAGATTTTCTTCATGATTAAGTTGATTATTAATTATTTAAGGGTTCTAAATATTAGTTATTCAATATAAGGATTTTGGAGGTTTTAATGTTACTCAAAGTCTAAGGTTAGTTTAAATCTAGAAACGGTTCCACTTTGAGCGTCAGCTACATAGAGAATACGGTCATAATAGGCTACAGCACGTAAATCACCGAAGCCGCCTAAGGTGGAAATTGCATTGAGTTCCGCGGTGCTCGCAGGAGGTGGTGGCACACCCTCTAATCCAGTGGAGGTGAATTGGTATACCGAATCTACACCTGCGTCTGCGACGAAGAGGAATTGGCTTGCGTCACCCGCAAAAGCGAGGTCACAAGGTTTGGTAAATCTATTGGCCGTTTGCAGGTAACCTGTGGTGTTTGGATCCGTGGTCGAATAGAAGATGGGTTGGTAGACGGCGCCAAACGGCCCTTCCTCGAACTGGATGTGTTGGATCTGAATGGCTTGATCTGGGTCACTGTTCGCTACCCAAAAATCTTGAGAAGGACGTGCCGCAATCTGTGGCGGTTGGGTAAAACTCGCTAATGCTAAAGGACGCTTAAAGTAATCGCCATAAACAGCACCAGCAGCAGTCACGGGAATGCCTGAAACGAATTCGTCCATATTTGAAAAGGTCAAAACAGCATTGTCTGGACCAAAACCAGCATTGTTTTGATTTTCTCCAGTTCTGCTGACGTAATAACGGTTGTTGAGCTGACCGCTCACGCCCCCTTGCACGGCGATGTCTGTAAATTTCACAAAAGCGTCTGAAGAAGAAAATGAGTTCTTGAAGTAGAACGGGTGAACCGCCACCTTTTCCCTAGAGGCTTGTGTAAAGTCTAGGATGCCGTTGTTTTCAAAATCGATTCTGTAAATCGTCGTTAAATCATAATCTACCCCGTTGACTGTCGTATCCGAGGTGCCAATGGCTAATAGATTCAAACGGCGGTCTTGCACCACTTTAGTAACCCCAGGTACGAATAAGCGGCCTTGTGGCTGAAACGCCATGTCGTAGCGGGCAATCTCCGAGGTGGTACTGTCCACAACATAGATGAATTCATCGTATCCAATGGTCACGTCGATCGGCGCGGCGGCATCATAAAGCTTGGGCTCTACGGGCACATAAGCGATCTCGCGAACCTCGTAATTCGGAATTTCAATAAAGCTGATGTCGGTCTTCTTTCCCCAGTAGTTTTCGCAGGAAGAAAGCAGAATGACGGCAGCAAATAATGCGATTACTCTTCTCATAACATCCAGTTTAATGGGGTAATGGTCAGGCCAAATACCGTTTGATAATTTCCTGCTGGCGATGGAATGGCACTCACGCCCATCTTCACGGGCCACCCACCCACTTGGGTCTTGGTGGAGAATCCAAAACTAGGAGCTCCCCAGCGGCTCACCATGCGGTAGCCTAGCTGTACCTCAATGATCTCTTTGTACCAGTACTCAGCACCAACACTGTAGTTCTCGTTGTTGTCCGAAGGGTGGTTCAATTGGAACGAAGTGTAAACCTTGTGATCACCCCTATCCATGGCGTTGAATCGCATTCCCATGGCAAACACCTGCGGAGGTGCTGCTACTGAAGAGGCGGTTGTGTCGGTATTAATAGTCGTCGGCAAGGATCCTGTCTGAACGATAGATGTTGAAGGACCAAAATTCAAAATGGCCGCAGCGAAACTCAGTTCGCGATAGTCCAACTCGTAATGGAACCCAAGATCAAGGGCTACAGAATGTGCAGTAAATGCTCCTAACTGCTCTTGCCCATACTTAAGTTGAACACCAGCATTGAAATAATCCGAAAAGCGTTGACTCACACCAACACCCACAGAATGTAAAGCGCCGTTTATGATTCGTCCCGTTCCCTCTGGCTGCCAAACGGTACGTTCAACAATTCCTCCGGAGGTCAAAGAGTTTAGGGAAACGCCAACCACTTGGTTCGGGTTGCGCGCCTTCGAAATACTAAAGAAGTCGTGACCGATGGATCCTCCCAACATTCTTGAACCTGTAAAGACGCCCTGCTGCATGCCCGCAGAGAGCAATGCTGGGTTAGTCACTAACCCGTACGACGATGTGTTTGCCAAAGCAGTACCACCCAAACCTGCACTCCATGGATCTACTGGAGATTTCAGATACGTAAAAGAACTAAGTCCCGCACGCTCTTCACCGTAGTTTGGAAGCAGTTGAGCCTTCATTGCCGGGGCCATAGCCAATGCCAGTAAGAGTAGAATACGCTTTACCATGACATTTGAATTCCAATCATACATTGAATCGGGGCGGCGTACCGCGCAGGATTCCGAGGGTCCGTTCCGCTTTCTTGCGGGCCATTAAATTCAGGTCGAGGATCGCGCCATGTTAACGGCACATCGTCTCCATATTCGTAGGCTCTTCCCGTAATCGGGTTGATGATCTGTGCATTTCTTCTGTTGGTGAAGTTTGTTACCTCAGCATTTAAGGCCACCCCTCGTCCACCGCCAAGCGTGACCAACTGGTAGCTTGCCTTAGCATCCATAGTGAACCAGTAGGCACCTCTACCTTCCAGGAATCGACTGTTGTCTACCTCAAACTGAGGGCGACCTAAATCATTGTATCCAACCAAATTCTGTGGGGTATATCTGTACCCAGAAGAATAGCGAGCACTAACTGTAGCACGCCATTTACTGCTGTCATTTGCATAGGTGATACCCGCATTGAATTTCCAGGGCCTGTCCCAAGCTAGGAATTGCTCCTGTGACAAGGGAACCTCTCCGGTCTGTGCAATCTGCAAGGCACTCTCTCGAGCCGAATTACTCTTACCGCGCGCCTGCTGGTAGCTACCATTTATAAACGTCTGGAAGCTCTCACCCAAGCGGGCATTAAATTGGGTCTCCACACCCAAGACTTTCGCATAATCCTGATTGATGTACATGGTCTTGGTCACAGGACGACCCGTAGCATCCGAAGTAATGACACGGCGCGCCACGATGTAATCAAAGCGGTTGTTGTTGAATGCATTCAACGTCCAACCTAAGCGTGTTCCCAAAAGGGTCTTATATCCAATCTCGTATGAAATATTGACCTCTGGATTTAGGTTTGGATTCCCAAGGTTCGAGAGGAAGGAACGGTCTTGGTATTCGGGATCAAGGCCAGCATATAAGAAGCGCGGGTGGGGCGTACGCATGCTGTGTCCGTAGTTGAAGTACAACACGTTGTTTTCAGTGACCGGGAAGCTAACGTTCAAACGCGGCAACATACGCAGTTTCCAACGAAGGCCGGCGACACCAATAGTCTGGTCCATGTAATCTTGGCGTACCTGATCCAATACTGGGGAAGAAGGGTCGTTCACGGCCTCATCGGCAAATGCTCCCGGGGCCCAATAATTTAAACGCATCCCTAAGGTTGCTTTAATCCCTTGGTACTCGATACGGTCCTGCACGAAGAAGCCGCCCTTTTGAGGGTTGACCTTCCAAATGTCATTGCTTGAACCAATAGAAATTGATGGCGTAGTGGTGCTATCATTTAATACAATCGGGGCGCCTACCCATGGACGGAATACGTCAACCCACTGGTATTCTGTGAATGCATGCTCCCAACCTGCCGAGGTTTGATGAATCTTGTTTGGTGCGTAGGTGAATTTGCCTTTTAAGGTGTATTCTTGGGCGTAGTGGTCGTGCCAAATCGGCGTGATACCGCCATTATTTACCAAGCCATCACCAGGAATGAGGTAATAGGTACCGGAAGGGTCGTCCGGGTTGAACAAGGTCATTTGTCCTGTATAGATGTAATCCTCGTCGTATATCTGATCTACCGTTTCTGCTCGGAACGGACGACCGTTTGCATCCGCGCGGAGGTTGGTAAACAGACGACCCGCTGAGAAATTCAATCCTGACTTTGTATTCAAACGCTTCTGCCATTGCAGGACGCTCAAATTACTATGGTGAGTATAAGTAGTCGCATTATCAAGGTTGTTGGAGCGGTTGTATTGGAACCCAGGCGCTAGTAGAGCGTCGAACCCCACAATCTGAAGCGTACGAGAATTTTGGTTGACTTTAAGACTGTGACTATTGGTCAAGCTGATCTTACCCACGGCCTTTGAGCGCCAGGTCAATTTCGTAGTGTGCGTGTAATCGTTGCTCTGGCGAGGTGCCCACAGCGTAGGATTACCCGAAAATAAAGAGCTGTTTAACTGAGATGCGGTAGCGCCGAAATAATGATCCGTAATATCTACGTTAGCGCTGGTGAACAGCGTCAAATTCTTCTTGGTAAATGGAATAGGCGTACTAAGAGTGACCTCAGCTCGGTCGGTATTGAAGCTTGCGGGCGTAAAATTATCCGAACTGTACTGAGCGCTCCAACGAAGTTTCTGTCCACCCTCTTTAATGGTGGTATTAACCACCCCAGAAGAGCCACCGCCGTATTCCGCGCTAGCACCACCGGTCATCAAATTGATGGATTGTAACGAAGATGAACTTACACTCACACCACCACCGGTACCGGCTAAAGGATCTTGCGCCGAGATGCCGTCCACCAAATACTCTGTTTCGTAAACGCGTGCCCCACGAATCTGTATACCGTCCGTAGTTTTTTGGACACCTGCCTGCTGGGCTACGATATCCTCTACGCCTTTGGCTACCAGCGAGCTGATTTCCTCTGAAGAAAAAGTAATAGCCGAGGAAGCTTGCTCAAGGTCCACCTGGTTTTTTCGGCCCACAACAGTCACCGTATTGAGCATTTCATTTTGCTCAACCAAGGCTACGCGCAGCGGCTTGTTTTGACCTTTCTTGATTTTAACCCCATTAATCTGTGTTGGACTAAAGCCAATAAATTGGACCTTGATAGTGTAGGTCCCCGGCTTAATGTCTTTGATTTCAAATTCACCAGAGAAATCGGTCAACGTCTGGTAGTAGGTACCGACGATGGTTACCGAAGCATTAGGCAACGTTTCACCAGTAGCCTTTTCAACCACTACCCCTTTGAGCACCCCTTTGTTCTGAGCAAAGGCCATCTGGCTCAAGGCAATGAAAATGAATATGTAGAGCTTCCTAAAATTCATTTTCTAATACATGCTTTATAAGATCACCCCCATTAGTGGAATTGGACCTTGAAAATTGATGTAAAGGAACTGAGAAGAAGACCTCATACACTTCACCGTTTCTCGAACGAATGGTACCTACGGTATTGCTTCCTGTCCAACCGGCTATTTTTGTCAACTGAGCAGTGTAATAGGCATTGGCATCTGCCGCTGGGTTTACCGGAGTTACCCCTAGAACGATATTTTTTGGCCGCACCGAAGGAGCCCCGCTTGTTGTATCTACAGGAACAATAGAACTGTCATTGGTCAGACGCGCTTGACCGGTAGAAGTGATCGAACCGCTAACTGGATAAACGTCATTTATCGCACCCATATCCATGGAGCTAGTGATCTGTGCACTCGTTAACACTTTTCCGCCCCCTTGAACATAAGACTGTACCGAAGGACTGAGAATATTGAGCAAGTAATCTGTTCCTCCGTTGTTCGGAAACTGAGTAGCATCCGTAAATAAAAGTACGCGCTCGTATTGTTCAAAAAGCAGCTTCATAGATGGATTCCAATATGTAGGAATACCAATTCCAGTAATCGCATCCATCTGCACGTAATCGTAGGCATCACCAATGCTGTCCAACCACTCTTTATACTGTGCCCCGATGTAAGCCGGTTGACTATTCAACACCAACATATCTGCAGCCTTCGCTGACCAATAGAACGTACTTGATGTATCTACTTCCGAGTACGAACCTGCCCAATCTTTCACTCGAAGGAAGACTCTGTTGGTATCGTTAGCAGCAGCGCCAGCAAGCGCAGTATCCACTAAGAATCCATTTTGATAGACGGCTGCCGAAGTACCGCTCGCATTTAAGGTGAAACTCAGCAGTCCTTGACCCAGGTCAATCTGTGCCCAAGGTCCATTATTTAGACGCACCTCTGCCTCAACAATAGTTTCATTGCCGTCGATATCCTCTGCATCCCAGCGAAGCGTAAGAACAATCTTTGCGCTGTCTGGCGCAATCTCGTCGGCATCAATGCGGCATGAAGGCGCAGCATTTTTTAGCGGCACCCACAACTTTGCTGGCGTAGGATCTTCTAGCCCTTCGTGATCCACTGCGCTTACCTGAATAAGGACATCAGCTGAATCTAAGCCTGCATCTATCACAAACGTAAAGATGCTGTCGTTGGAGCGGGTCTTTCCTACCGGCTCGTCATTGACCTGTACATTGAAGTAATCTATATAGCCGTCGGCATCTGACCCGTACCAATTCAAATGCACATTCGCATTCAATCGCAGGTCCCCAGAACGCTGGATACTGTCTACACTAATGGTAGTCTCCGGTGCCAGGTTATCCACAGATCCTTGGGGCTTCTGACACCCCAAGGCTGCAAATAAAATGCTCGATATGACCGCTACTCGCTTCAAGATCTATCGCTGTACAATGAAGATGATGGTTCCTGCACCTTTGGCGCCGCTGAATCGAGCCACATAAGTTCCTTCTACTAGTGACGTTGTAGAAATTCTCAATGAACCTTGCGTTTCGTAAGAAGCTACCTGCTGACCCAAAACATTTGCGATGGTCCACATACCAGCTCCTGAGCTTTCTAGCTGCATCCAATCGTTTGATGGGTTTGGATAAGCTTTAAGATTTGAAGTAGCCCATTCGTCTAAACCAATAGGCGATGTTGCAACCGTAATGCTATCTAGAGTTACAGACGGGTTGATAAAGTCGTTGTTGTTTCTTGGCAACAAGCGGTAGTTGCTGAAACCGTAGAACAAGATTCCTTCGATAGCATCAAAGGTCATGGTATTGTCCACTACGATTGGTGTAACGTCCATCTCGCCATCAATCGAAGCATACGAAGTATCAGTAACCAGCTGAACGTTCAACGAAGAATAGGCAGTGGTTGACTGACGTCCAGCCAATACACGTCCGCTGCTCCATACCGGTGCAGAGGCGCTATTACTTACTGCATAATCCCCAAATCCAAGGTTGGTCTGACTCACATACAAGGAACCGCTGTTTGGGTCCTCGTAACGCACCAACATACTCTCGTAAGGCTCCCAACCGAAGTTTGCATAACTCGCTGAATCCGATGGATCAATGACCAAAGGTGTAATTGAACCCAAGTTGCCCGTTTTGCTCGAAGAAGTCACATTTAATCGAGTCATTCCGTAATACTCTTCCACAAAACCTGTAACCTCAACTTCTTCATTGCGGTAATAGGTATTTAGGCCAATTCCGACACACCATATTCCCGCCCATGAGGTTGCATTTTCATCTTGGATGTACAAGAAGCCTAGGTCGCCAATTTTAGTCGAAGCCGTCACAATACCTTTCACAGTCACTTCAGCACCGTTCAAAGGAGAAGCGCCGTTTGAGTTGTAGGTGAACTGAATGTCCGGGATGATCAAACCATTATCACGAACAGTATAGAAGTCAAAGTTTGGTGTTGCCTGATTTATCGGCTTCGAAGGCAAGTAGCTTTCGTTACCGTCGTCGTCTTTTGCATAGATGTAGTAACGCACCAACGTACCATTGGCCTGCTGTGGAATCTCAAATTCAAACTCATCCGTAGTACCTGTTACTAGCGTCATTGGGGCTACCGTGAAATTAGCCACCGATTGTGTATCAATAGCACTCCATACAAATGCTACAGAATCTACACTGCCGTCAAAATCTGTAATGGTACATACAATTTCCACATCCTGGTTTGAGGTAGGAATCGAAGGATCGCGTTCAAAGTTCGCGATGTACGGCGGCGCATAGCCAATGTCGTAGTGTGAAGCGGCAAACGGATTGATCTCGTAACCCCGACCGTTATCCCCTGTACATCCGTTCGCATCGTGTCGAACTACACCCGAAATAGAGTTGTAGAATGTTCCAGGTACTGGTGGCACAAAAGAACCTTGAGTTTGCGGGGAGTTTGGGTTCACCGTTGTCCATGAGCTCAATTTTTGAGCAAGGAATCGATCACTCACGTTCATTGCATTCCCGTTTCCATCGACAATGTTGAAGCTTACACGGTTTCCGCTGAAAGGAATGACCTGCGTAACAGTTACATCTGTCAAAGTCACAAAAGATCCTTCGTACTGCTCACCCGTTACTACGTTATTCACGAACTGTGCGTCGTTAAGATCACCCACAGTAATGGTATCGCTGACCACAGGATCAGTAGTCGTACTCACAATGCTAAACGAGTTGGCATCCGCCAATGACAATTGGTTTGAACCATTATACTCGCCAACCACTCCTTTTACCTCCACGATATCTCCTGGTAGCGCTTGGGTAAAGGTTGCAGGTACTTGCAAAGAACCTGTGCTGCTTGTATATACACCCATCACCTCGATACCTGCGAATGGTGAGCTCTGACCACCTACCGTGGTATCCTGAATGAAGATAAATGGACGCAAGCCTCCAGTTACAGAACCTGAAGCAACCTCTGTTACATTCCCTGGTGTCACTACAACACCTCGAGTAATCACTGTCTGTCCCAAGTAGGACGAAGTATCATTACATGCAGCCAAATCTGTTGGGCTTACATAGTTAATGTCCGAAATGGACACATAGCTCTGTGCATTGGCCGACAAGCCAAAAAGCACTGCAAAAAGTAAAACGACTCTTTTCATTATTTAACGATTAAAAAAGTTCCTGTAAATGATTTTCCTGTTTCTAAATCCTCAACGGTAAAGAGGTACATACCGCGCGCAATGATCTGACTCTCCCTAGAAAGTAAATCCCACGCATGTTCACCACCTGAGAATACGTTTCGCGATGGATCTTCTGACCCGAAGCTGCGGAACCAGCGAATGTCCGTTCCATCGTACTCTTGGTGATGCTCAAAACTGTCTATATAATCACCGCCAGCGGTGGTGATGGTTATTCTTGAATTTCTTGGGAGGTTAGAAAAGACCAATTTTCGACTCTCCTCTTGGAAGTTACTCGACCCTTCCCAGCTTGCGCCGAGGTAATAGGGGTTAGGGTACACATAGGGCTCAACACTGTCTAGATTGCTTGGACCAGCACCCGGGAAGGCCCTTACCGCATTCGACAACACAGCACTCTCAAGGGACTCTAGACCGCTGTTCAGATCACCTTTATCAAATGCCGTTACCGCCACAGCAGTTTGCCAACCGTTGGGAAGAGGACTCAGGGTGTACGCAAAGGCATACTCATTAGTATCGCCGTCGAAGGTAATAGGCGTGGCCAATTTAACAGGCAAAAATCCATTGTTAAAGCCATAATCGTTGGCCAATGAATCAAAGCTTGCCACCAATTCCAAATCGTTCTGTAAATCCGGTGTTCCAAATACATCGAAACCGGTTTGGGTTGCATAAATATTATACCCCTCGAAATCTTTCTTCTTGGAGATGGGGTCTTCACTTTGGCGAGAATTATCTGCCCAATAAATAGTACACTCGCCATCGCCTGGCTCTACGCGGATAATAGGAGTTTCTGGCGGCGAAGGCAAAATGAATCGTGTAATCACACCATTGCCGTCCTTATCCTCACCTTCATCGAGCACACCGTTAAAGTTGGCATCTTCTCCATTGTAGGTGCGTTGGGCCCAGTTGGCGGCGTCCAATAGATACGTCTGTTGTGTGGCGTTGTTAGAACCGTTCGGCAAACCGTCCTCGTATTTCTTTGCAACGACGTATGCAAAACTGACCTTGATTTCGTCGCCAGGCTGAAAGTCGTCAAAAGGACCCACTGATACTAAATCTGAGCGATTGCCCAAAGCATTCAGCTCTGATTGCAAATCAACGTCCATAGTCGTTACACATGCTGCACCTGTGGGGTTGTTCCAACAAGGATGCTGATTAAAACCGTCCGACATCTTCAAATAGCGCTGCTGGTCTGAGGTTGGGAAGAAGAAGGTGTTGGCTCCGCTGTTGTTGAATACCCAAGCGTTGTAGTTCACCTTGGTGTCGGTGCTTACCTGAGGATGTTGGAATCCGTTCTTATCCTCCGCACCTAAGAACATCTGACCTACATAGCTATCCGTAAAACCGACATCTCCATTGCGGTCGTAACAATAAGCCAAATTCAAACTATCGATAAATCCGTTCCCACCCTGTGAATAGAAGGTGGCACCCCCAGCGCCTGCCGGTGTAATGTTGATGTTACGCACCACGGTGTTGTTCCATAGACCCACATAAAAATCTTCATAGGTATTGCTGGACCCGTTGGTGATGGTGAGGTCTACAATGACCATGAAATCAGTAAATGAATATTCCCAGTTGTACACTGCCATATCCACCTGCAGGTCCATAGGGTTTAGGTGGTTGTTGATCGGTAT
>Ga0181570_10002649_pt1 | contig 14071 bp, 11 predicted proteins | sample 101ome_18_FD_148667 | JGI IMG/M metagenome (GOLD analysis project Ga0181570, IMG submission 148667) | Coastal salt marsh microbial communities from the Groves Creek Marsh, Skidaway Island, Georgia - 101406AT metaG (spades assembly) | ecosystem: Environmental > Aquatic > Marine > Intertidal zone...
ACGCTGCGAGCAAGAACGAAGTCAAGGAAGAAGTGCCGAAAATCGCGGAAGTTCCTGAACACATTCTCGAGATTTTGAGCACAAAAAATAACAGCGATGGAGAAGCAAGCGATCCTCAGTTATCTCCGCGCTCTCAAGCGCGCGAAAAATCGCTCGAAGGTGCACAACTGAAGGCTCGTAAGCAACAGTTAAAACAGGAACGATTGAAGGCAAACGCACAGAAAGCTGAGAAGAATTCTGCATCGTTGAAAAGTAAAAACGAAGAATCGGCCGCTGCGAGTGCTGCGTTGCAAGCAGCAAGAGCGCAAATGGAGTTGGAGTTGAAACGCAAACAGCGCGAAGAGCAGGAACGATTATCGCTTGCTTCCAAGGATATTCAAGTTGACAAAGAAGTCGTGAAAGTCGCCGCGAAGGCTGCGAAACGCGCGGCGTTGATGAAGGAAATGAAGAAAGAGCGACGCGATAAGATGAAGAAGATACTTCTTGCCATCTTCGTGTGTATCGTTGTATCTTTGCTCACGTATTCGCATTTAACGACGAAGCCAGAACCGAAAGTGATCAACGTCAACACAAACTCTTGGAGTGAGGAGCAAAATAAGGCGCAGCAGCCATATCACTTCGAGGAGGATGGAGAAGCAGAAGAAGAGGAATTGCTGCTCAATTCCGAATTATAATACATGTGAACTAAAATGGTCGATAGTACGAAGATCGAAAGTTACGAGTAAAAAATTGAGAGGAATCACTACTGTACCTTAATACCGGTAGTTTTGTTCAATAATAATGAGGTGTATCATACGGTGCCAAAAATCAAAATGATGTATGTCTTGTGCGTATCTTCAACTAATGTTCTTACAACGTCTTGCGCTCGCATGGCGTGTGTTTCTATCTTTTCTTTAACAAAGCTTCTCGAGCAAAAGATTCTGCGTCCTCGTGATTTGGTCGCTCCATCTGTTTAGCGCATCGTATTCGCTCTCCGCGACTTTCTTTTGAAGCTCTTTGTCTCCTTGCTTCTGTCTACCGACCGATTCCTCTTGTTGTTCCTTTTCTAGTTCGCTGGCGTCCGTTATGTTCTCTCGGTTAATCTCCAACATTCCGGTCACTTGATTTATCTTTGCATCTAAAACGTCGTCTAATACTAAATTCACGAGCAGCGACTCCAACTCCTTCACGGGAATATTCAATTCTTCGCTTAAATGCGGCAACTTTACCTTCGAGTACGGCCTGACTGTTTTCAACAAAACTTGTGTTCGAACGTTGTCCAACAACGCTTGAATGTGCTCAGCGACGAATGCATCGTCGCTAATGCTTTTCTTGTGCTTCTCTAAAAGCGTTTCAAACGATGCGATATCATTTGCTTGGTACGCCTGAACTAGATCAGTCATCGCCTTTACCTCCTCGTTCGATTGAAACGGTTTCGCTTCTTGCGATCCGAACGGATCCACGTCCGATTGCATCAACATGTTTGCCAACACGAGATACTTCAAACACACCACCCGTCTCGGTAACCCGGCTTCGTCGTAACTCTTAAACGCCTCGAAAAAGTCCGTCGCAGCGTCTCCAAAGTTTCTCTCCGCGATGTGCATTTTCCCACCGCACTCGCGAATGATGCCTAAAATTCTTGGGTGCGGAATTGCGCTCTTAATCGCTAAACTCTCTCGGTACAACTCTTTCAACTTTTTCGTGTTCTTTTGTTCGGTGTACATTTGAATCTCCATCGCGTACACTTCCAACAATTGCGTCCCTTTACTCGCCGCGTAATTCCCATTCTCGTCTTCGCACGATTTCCTCAACTGTTTCAACGTCTTCCCCATCGCCGCAAAGTTCTGCCACTTCAACCACAACTTACACAACTTAAGTTGAATCTTAAACCACAACCGTTCGTTTGCCTCTCTCGTCATCGTTTTCAGCGTCTTCTCGTAAAACTGTTCCAGCAACTCCCGATCTTCGACTTGATTCATCGTTTCCAACAAAGAGTTCAACACCTTTTCCGATTTATTCTTCGTCACCGCTTTCGAATCGACGTACGATAACAGCTTCGCTAAACTCTCAATCGCGAGCGAAATAAGCTCAGGAGGAGAAGAAGAGGAGGAGGAAGAATTCGACGACGAATCCGCGCAACGTTTCAATCGTAACTTCACCACTTGTTTCATGGCTTTAAAGCCCCACTCGCCGGGTTGCCCGCTCTCGTCTTCCATGCTCACCACCGTCGTGAACGCCTCGATCGCGTTCTCAAAGTCCTCCGGGTTCTCCAGCAGTCCTTAAAAACGAGAAAGAGAAGAATTTTCGTCCCGGGAAAGAGAGGAAGAGTTCGTTAGATCTCGATTGAAGAGAGAAGAAGAAGAAGAGAGAACGACGACAATAGAAAAAAAAAGAACAGAAAAGAAAAGAGAGCGAGAGACAAACCTTTCGCGTTGTAATACTGGTTCTCCACGTCCACTTGCTCCTCGTCTTGCTCCTCGTCCGAGTATTCGAACCCGTAGTCTTCGTCCATGTCGCTCATGATGATGATTGAGAAGAGAGATTTTTTTATGGGGAAAATTTTTGTGCGGTTTCACTCCACAGTTTTAATGCGCTAAAAGCTAGTAAGAGCTACCAATCATCATAAAAATACACTCGCACGCGGTTTGTCTCGCTCTCTATTTCACATCAACCGACTGATATCGCGTCCGAATATTCGCGTTCTCAACATGTCAAACCCAACTTTGAAACTGTTCCCCACGCTCACTTGACTGACCGTTTCGAAACTCTTCCAAAACAAACCAGCCATGATGCCTTTCAAAATAGTCACGCCCGGAATATCCGCCACAGCGGCATCTTTTCCAATGTACGCCAGCGAACCTCGGTGTTTGTACACAAACTCCGTGTTCGGATCGTCCAAGACCTCGTAATTTCTAGTTTCCGCCGCTTTATTGAACCGTTCCGCTAAATAATACCCTTCCTGTTTTGCCACCTGCGCCGTCGCCGGATACGCTTTCGGTTCCAGCGTCACGCAATCCCCAATCCCGTATATCGATCCGTCTGATCCTTTGACGCGCATGGCTTTATCCGCTAATAGCGCCCTTCTGCTCGGCTGCGACCCTTCCGGTAGCGATTCCATCACTTTCTCGCACACCGGGTTCATCTTGATCCCGGAACACCACACCGCCATCCCAAATGGTAGTTCTTTCTCCTCGCCCGTGTTCTTATCTGCCACCGTCAAGACGCATTGCTTGACCTCTTTCACTTGCGTGTTTAAAATACAATTAATATTCGCCTTTTGAAAGAAATCCGTGGCGTAGTTTTGAATATCCCTGTCGTACGTCGATAACAATCGGTCTTGTAAATCGATAATGTTGATCGACACGTGTTTCAAAAGTCTCTTCGGAAACGTCTTGGCGACGTCGTTATACACCAAATCGTACAACTCCGCGGCTAATTCTACCCCGGTCGGTCCAGCACCAATAACCACAAACCTCAGCAAATCCTCAATCTGTCCAACCGACATCGACGGCAACGCCGCTCTCTCGAATCTCGCGTTCACTTGACTCCGAAACTGCGCCGCGTGCGCCACCTCTTTGAAAAACAAACAGTGCTGCTCTACCCCGGGCACGCCGAACGTGTTCGGAATCGCCCCAACGGCGACGACTAAATAATCGTAATTGATCTCAAAATGTTGCGACTTGTGCTTCCCACTGGCTTCCCCGTCGCCACCACCGACGTTCGGCAACCACTTCGTCGCCGTCGCGCTCGTCAAATATCTATTCGTAAACGAAACCGTCTTCTTCCGCGCGTCCACGCCAGTCGCGGCGGCTTCGTAATATTTGAACCCTTTCTCCGCGATCGGTCTCCGAATGCTCTCCACGATCGACCTCGTCTCGATCGCCCCGGTGGCAACCCCGGGAAGTAACGGCGTGTACAAAAAATAATTCCTCGGCGACACCACCACCACGTTGAACATATCTTCAGCCACTTTTTTATCCAACGCTTTTATGAAACTAATCGCGCCCCACCCGGAGCCTAACACGACGACGGTTTTCTTGTTCGGGTCGATCGCGCACGATTCCATCGACGACGTCGGTTCTGGCTGTTTGAGCTTATGTTCCAGCACGCGCTCTAATCGATGGTTCCAGTGCGAAGCGTCGTCGTTGTCTTCCTTTCCTCTTTTCCCAAAGGCCGATGAGGATGCCGAGAATCGTCTTTTTTTTACCTCCGTCGTCGTCGTCGTCGTCCTCTTCGCTGTCGAGGAGACACGTGTTGCGAAAAGTGCCTCGTTTTTCACTCGTAACATCATCATCGTCTCGCGCATCATCGATCCCGCAAAGGTCGTGGAACTTCTCCACGACGAGGAAAAGAAAAAGTCGCGAGGAGCGGTCGTCGATGAAATCTTCTTCGCGCTCGAGGATGTCACTCCTCTTCGGAAGGAGGAGGAGAGGAGCGACGACATGATGCGGTTCGGTTCGGACGGCGTTTGCGTTCGCGCGTAAAGTTTCCAATTCGAAGAGGAAAGATTTTTACGAGTCGCTTTTTCTGCCGTTTTCTATAGAATTTTGAGTGCTTCTTTTTTTTGGCGAAAAATGCAAAAAGTAGGCACTTTAATTGCGGAGTGGGGAGGAAAGGACCCGGAGCCGCTCGTGCGAGCGCTTTTGCGACTGGGGGACTACCGTTATTTTCTTTCACCTATTTTCATACCGCTAAATCTTTAAACCGCTATTCTGTCTACGCTAGAAACTCTACGAATACCTACTCTTCTCTGCTGACTTCCATGACGATTTCGCCAAACTTTTGGAGCAGTTCTTTGCACTTTACTCGGGCGAACTCGTGGGAGAGCGCGTAAGAATACGCCAAGCCGACGACGACGGGGATGCGCAGACCTCGCCCTCCGGAGCCGACGATGAGGAAGAGGATGGATGGCCCGACTCTCTCCGCGTGGTTTCGGAAATCTCGACGGAACCGAATGACGTTGTGGTACACGAAGAAGGTGGTGCCTAAGGTGAAAATACCACCGACGAGCACGTCTAAGCGGTTCGCGAGCGAAGGAAAGGCTCGAATCAGTCTCGACCAGCTGAAGATTTTTCCCAAGCCTCGCGGCGGGGACAAATGTTTTCGGAACGCGGTTAGCACTAAACGCTCTGATCTCCACGGTGGGAACCACATCACGGCACGGTAGAAGATGTTTTCCACGTAGAGGTAGTATTTACCTTTACGATTAATCCAGGTGGCGAGGGCGGTATTCGGGAGCACGCGATTACCGATAAACGTCAAAATTTGAACCAGCGCGAAGGAAATCGTTCTCAGCGCGACACCAATCGACAGCGCGAGAACAAAAGTCGCGATGACGGCAAATATGTTTGGTAATTCCTCTCGCTCCAGCCATTTTGCGTACTCTGTTCGCTCCAAGTTGTAATCGTACTTGCACTGATCGCAGGAGAAGTACGATCGCGGATTTGAAGAGAGCGTTCGCCATCGGTCTAAACATTTTCTGTGGACGAGACCAACGCTACCTTTGCACATGCACGGAGCGAATAATTTACCAAGCTCGCTGTTTTCATCGTTCACGTCGGACATGCATATTCTACACTGCGGAGGCTCGTCATTTTCCTGCTCCCGTTCCGGAAGATTCGGAGCGCGCTCATGATCTCTTCTCTCCTCCTCATTCCGTCCTCTGTTCGCGACATTTTGAATACCAATACGAATCCGTCGTCGTAAATACCCGAGCCTATCCGTCGCCGTCGCTTGCAACGCTCTCGCGCCGGGAGGTTGATCCATAACGTCGTCTTCCTGTCGTTGCCTCCTTTGTTCGAGTTCAAAGCGGCGTATTCTCGCTTCGCGCTCGATCGCTCGCAAGCGATTTCTTTCCGCCAACACGATGTTCGGATTGTTGTTCTCCATTGTATTAAACGACAAACTTGTGACTCCCGCTCTTGCTCTTTTTCTTCTTTCCGTCCACCGCTTCAAACTTTAATTCCTCTATCACGATACCGCTCGCCTTCAAGTTGGCTTTCGTTTCCATAGAATCCGATATGTCTTTGATCTTCTTCGCTATATCTTCCACTTGTAAATTGTGACAGTTGAACTGATCTTTCACGCCGTTTTCGAATTCAATCGCCACGACGGGTGGCATGTTATCCGTTCTGATTTTATGCGACACGTCGCACTCCGGGTTGGACTTTTGCGCTCGCGGAGAATAGATGCGGTTCAGGAATTCTCTCATGGCGGTCGCGCGATGATCCATCGGATTGAACTGGACGTGGATTTTCTTGAGGTGACGCAACGGCATGACGACGGTGATTACTCGTGTGTGAAGATGTGCGTCCTCTCACTGCATCTGCGTTCGTTTTTTAGCGCGGAGTGTGTGTGTTTAAGTGTGTGTCCGTGCCGCCGCGTTAAGAAATTGTGAAAAATACGCGTGGAAGGGTCTTTTTGTTTTTCAAGCGTGTTATCGTCTCTCTCTCTCTTTTTCTCTCTCGATCGTTTAAGATTGAGAAATAAATGTGCGCCTGCGGCAGATAGCTTTCACCCGGTTCAGCGATACTTTTCCGCTTTTCTCCAGGCGTGCTTTTCCTCCGCGATCTTTCTGAGGCGTACTTCGCGCAAGCGCGCGTCTTTGTGTCTTCTTCTTTTTACGTACCGCGTATTTTTTCGCGAGTGTGTGTTGCGGGGTGCCTTCCGGATGAAAAAAGTACGAGTAGTGAGAAGAAAAAAAAAATCGTGTTTTGATTTATCCGGCACAAAAATATTATCTCACGAAAGACACGAGACATCATGGTTTCCGCAGACGAACACTTTGAACGAACAATGGAAGATTTCCGGACGCTCGCGCGCACGCAATCTTTAGTTGACGACGACCTAGAATTGATGGACTTCTCAGAAGAAGACAAAGTGTACGTCCGTTTGTTCGTTTTTTCTCTCTTCTCTTCTTTTTTTTTTCTTTCTCCTTGCGCGCGCGCTCCGCAAACGACGCAACAAAAATAATCCGCGCGCAAAGAGTCAACTCTTCTTTCTTTCTCGTTCGTCTATCGCTGACGCGTTTCTATTCGTTTCTCCCTCGCTCCTTGGCGCGCAGGCATATGGAGCAAAAGTGTCCGAAAGCCTTCATTGTGCCTGACAAGGAAAAGACGCAGAAGAGAGTTACGCTTTCAGAAGTTTGCACTTTGCTTAGAGTGGGAGAAAACGGAGGTACTAAAGATCGAACCACAGATATGGCAAGGAAATTAAATGTCACGCGAACGACATTTAAAGAGCTGATAGAAAAAATTTGGGGCGAACAGCGGATGCCGAATCTCTCGCTCGTGAAGAACATTCAAGACGGCTCAGCGGGCTTTAGTGATGAAAGGCTGAACGAGTTCGGCTGGGCCGCCGCGAAGGCGTCAGGCGTTAGTTTGCTGGCGTTCTTCGTTGCGCTTTCTCCAGAAAAGCGCAAAGTTCTAGAAGACGAGAACAAGAAGCAGCGCTGGTCTTTGAATGTGAAAACCGGGGAGATGGAGTTAGTATCGATAAAAACGGCGCATGGGAGACAACAAGTCAATTCAGAGAATCCGAAGACGGGCGTGACGGAAGAGGTACCGAGAACTACGGCGTACTGGAGACAACAAGTCGATTGGGAGGATCCGGAGACGGGCGTGACGGAAGAGGTACCGAGAAGTACGGCGCGTGGGAGACAACGCGTTGATTGGGAGGATCCGAAGACGGGCGTGACGGAAGAGGTACCGAGAACTACGGCGCGTGGGAGACAACTCGTCGATTGGGAGGATCCGGTGACGGGCGTGACGGAAGAGGTACCGAGAAGTACGGCGTACAAGAGACAACGCGTCGATTGGGAGGATCCGGTGACGGGCGTGACGGAAGAGGTACCGAGAAGTACGGCGTACATGAGACAACTCGTCCCGTTCCAAGAATATTACATTCGAAGAAGTTCTAAACAAAGTATACTCAACCGCGAAAAGAAGTGCAAAAGGTGTCCGTGCGGTGACAAATGCCCTTCGTGCGATATTCAAACTTCAGAGTTGTGGATAACGCTTCGGAAGGCGACGGAATACTTTGTTCAAACCGGCGACGAATGCGGCTTCGAACTCAAAGACGAGGACGTCGTGGATTATTGGTGCAAAATTGCACCAAAGCTCTCTGAAACGATGTTTCAAGCGAACGGCGCGAACAAACGAGTGGTGTGCAAGTACTGCTTCCGGTTCGCCATAAGACGCTTCGCGGAAGAGTTCGGCCAGACGACTATTTTTGTCCCGCAGTAATAACGCCGTCGGTGCGATGCATCCGAATTACTATACTATACTATACTATATTATACGATACGATACGATACGATACTACATACGATACGAGTTTGAAGTTACTACTACTGTCACTTTATATCGAAGCACTTTTTACTATTATTACTATTAAACAACTGGTTCCTCCCACCAAAACGGGCGAAAAAGGCTTCTAACGGACGATATCACGCTCCAGATTTTTCTTTTAAAAACGCAAAGTTACGACTAAACATCATCATTATCGACACTCTACGCGCTGCGCGTGTTTTCATCGCGTTCACATTCCCGCAACCATCCGAGTGTGCGGTTCTCCAGAATTCCGATGCAAGCGAGAGCTTTCTCCCCTAGAAATCGTCTGCTGGCGTGCTTCTCGAGAGCTGGAGATTCAATGGCGTCATGAATTTCCGAGATAACGACGCGAATCGATCAAACTATGTATTCTCCATGCTCTCGAGTGCTTTTTACGCGCTATATAAGGACACAGAAGCAGTATATCAATGTTTACTATCTTAGCGTGGTAAAAATGGAGGAATTGTTCACAATCGCGGTCAGTTTTGCTTTTTTTGTTCGCAATCGCGGTTTTCCTCGCTTGATTGTGTGCAACCCTAAATAAAAATTCAAAAACCGGCGGAGAAAAAAAAATATAAGGAACACCACCGCACTTTAAAAGACGCGCGCGCGAGAAGACGCTTTAGAATCATGACGAGACGCCCTCTGCTTGTGACGCGCGATGATGCGCGCATCAATGCCCCCAACACCGCGACGGCGGCGAAACCGGCGTTGAGGAAGAAGAGGAAGGAGGGGAACGACGACGACGACAACAACAAAAACAAAAACAAAACCGACGACGTTTTGAGAGGGACGAAAGAGGCCGAGGAAGCCTCCACCAAAAAAATAAAAAAAAACGTCAAAGAGGAGGAGGAGGAGAAGGTAAAAGCGAGAAAGGCGCACCTCCTCCACCAATACGACACGTCAAAGACGTTTCGCACCCAAAATTTCAATGAAGGTTCGGATGCGTGTGCGAGTTACTTTCCACTTGATCCTCCGTCGGAGGAGAGTGTGAGAGAGAGAATTGAGGAAGAAAAGCAAGTCGAGCACGAGTTGAGCTCGTTTGTGTTCATCGAAGTCGACGGAGACGAATTCCTGCCGGAGGAGCAAGTCGTTGTCGCGATTGAGCAAGCGCGAACGCTTCCAGTAGCGGAGGGCTTGAATGTGGCAGAGTACACGGAGTATATTGGGAAGATATATGCTTGTGCGGTTGAAGAGTACAAGAAGAAAGAGAACGAGAGAGCGGAGGAGCTCGCGAGCGAGAGCGAGAGCGAGAGCGAGAGCCAGGAGGAGTTCGTGAGCGAGAGTGATGAGGAGCTCTCGAGCGAGAGTGATGAGGAGCTCTCGAGCGAGAGCGAGAGCGAGAGCGAGAGCCAGGAGGAGTTCGTGAGCGAGAGTGATGAGGAGCTCTCGAGCGAGAGTGATGAGGAGCTCTCGAGCGAGAGCGAGAGCGAGAGCGAGAGCCAGGAGGAGTTCGTGAGCGAGAGTGATGAGGAGCTCTCGAGCGAGAGCGAGAGAGCGGAAGAGGAGAAGAAGGATGGCTTTTTGTTCTTCCCAATCTCCGTCATTGGTTTAAAACATCGGGCAATTCTCCACGTTTTCGACAACTATCCCGCGCATAATGACGTGCTCTCAATTTCAGAGGCGAACGTGAAGATACTTCAAGAAAAAGACACTCTCGCCGTCCTTGGAGACTCACCATATACGCAGGATCTTTACGCTTGGCGCACGTCGAAAGAGAAGGATTTTCCGCCTGAAGTATTTGCGCAGAAAACAGAGACGTTGTTGGCGACCGAAGCGTTGCACGGGTGCATTAAAGAAATCGTTCCAATGAAAATGGTTCGATTTCAGGACGTCGCACCGGTAAGCGATGGCACGCGTCGGAAGAAAGCGAAGTCGCACGGGTGTAAACCGCCGGAGGTTATGCACGAAGCGGGCGTCGAGTCTTTTGTGCAACATTTTTCGTCGCATCCAGATAAGAAAACGACGTTGAACCTCGTTCGCGCCAAAGACACGTCGAAATCGTTTTTTGCAGCGTTCGCTGTCGCACAGAAGCGCAACCCGGCAAAGGCGATGAAACTGTTCAAGATGAAAGAGAACGTCGATAAAAATACGGAGAAATTATCGACGGGGAAGGGAAACGTCGGCACCTACGTCATGCGCGAAGGCGGCAAAAAAGGTGAATACCGTTACACGTGGTATTTCATCTTGCCATCGCCGACGTTATCCACGAAAGCGCTGACTGTGGCCGAACAGATCAGTGCGCTCCGAGATACGCTCTCGGTCATCAACGAGTTTCTACGCCTTCTCGGTGCAAAGCCGTGGGGCGTGAACGTGAACCCGTTAACACTGAAAAGAGGTTCGGGTAATTTACGCAGAGAAGAGGAAGTCTCTGTGAGAAAGTATCGCGACGGCGATGAAACAACGAGAAATTTAGACGCGAGTGATGCGGCGATGACGACGGCGAAGAAGTAGATGTGCGACGAGACCGTTCATGATTGCGCGATAAATATTTCAAAAAGAGACACAAAAACTGAAAAAGAAATAAAGAACACCAAAAAGATAGGCCAAATTTTCCCCCAATTCGCTTTATCTCCTAAACGCGCGCGCACACCTTCTCGACAACGACTGCCCGTTACCAGACGGTTGGCGTTATAAAAATGGGTATTTGTACACCTATTAATTACAAATCCTCCTGTTGATTAAATGTGGATAATTCACAATTCTGTGCGAGAAGAGAAAAGAGAAAAAGAGACTTCTATTTAGTCCCTTTGTTAAATCGTTTGGCGAGCGGAGGCATTGATTACGTCGATAAGGAGTGCGTGGCGCGACATGGTGGGGCCGAAATAACCGATTACATTGAGAGGTTCATGAACATTGAGGAAGTGAAGAAGTGGTACGCGCCGAAAGACGTGTGAAAAAATGAAGAGAAAACGGCGCGAATAGTAGTACTCGTACACACGTAAAAATCAACTTTGTTTATATATGACAAATGACATTACACACGTAAACTGGTACATAATAAGTGATGATACAGAAAATACTCGACTATCGATGATTTCGTTCCTCTCTATATTTCTTTCTACTTACTAAGCCATGGCCTTCTCGCCAACGTCCGAAGGCCCCTCCTGCGGTAAGGGGATTTCATCTTTTTCTTCCTCCTCTTCTTCAAACGAAAGCTCCATGGAAGGCAAATCAGCTTCTGGATTATCGTTCAAATTTCTCAGTTCGCCCGGGGCCAAAGCTAACGGTGTTAACGTGGCACTCACGGCCCCACTCAAAGCTCCCGTGCCCGTTCTCTTGCTGCTAGTATGTTTATTCTTATTTTTTTCTCCTACGTCCTTCTTGACGGCGTTGGTCGTCGCTTCCTTCGTCGTATTTGACTTTTTAGTTTTCTTCTTCTTTTGTTTGTTCCTTTCGCTCGTGTTATCCGACCCATCTTCCGACTTGTTATAAGCATTCCCGTTCTCGTCGTTGCTCATCGTATTCCTGCCGTCTTCCTCCTCCTCGACTTCGCTCGGAATGATCCCAATCGTCTGCGCGTAGTTGCATATCTCTTCGTTGAACGCTTCGATCCTTTCCTTCATCTTCAATCGCTGATGATACTCCTTAAAGAATTCCTCGTTTTGCTGTTCCAACTTGTCCCATATCACCGACGTTATCACTTCGTCGATCCCGCACTTCTTCTCTAAAATCTCAATCACTTCCTCCTTCGTCGCGTAAAACATCAAGCATCTCTCGATGAGCGATTGCACGATGACAATTTCTCGAGTGCCAAACTTTCGAGCCATTTGCTTCCTTTTCCGCAAGTCGCGTCGATTTTTAGACATCAACTGCGACGCGGTCGGCTGTTGCTGCAATTGCATCTGAGGAGGACGTTGCTGTTGCATCGAAACAACGTTCGCATTGTGGTGATGATGGTGGTATTGCTGATAGTGCTGTTGCGGAGGATATTCGTGGTAAGACGAGACCGCGCTCGGCTCGGACGAGAACGCCTTCATCTATCTAATCTTCCCCTCTTGACGTCACGCCAATCCCAAAATTTATCTGAAAAGAAACCAACCCACAACGCGCAGAGAGAAAGAACGATACAAAAGATCAACAGGTGGCCAAAACACGTATCCGCGCGCGACTCAGAGCGCGCGCCTACTTTTTGTCCGTTTTCCTTTTTATTCTCCTCGCGCGCGAAAGTGCTTTTGCTTTATCTCTCGGAAGTGGAGCGTGAGACCTTGAAAATATCTATCTTCATTCAGTCCCAGTTTTGCACTTAATTGACTGTTTTTTTAAGGTGTTTTCTTTCTCTCTCTGCTCTCTTTTTTTTCCCGAACTTACTCCATTTTTCTCTCTCTCTCTCTCTCTCTCGTCTAAATCGAACAGAAGAATGGGAGAAGAGCAAAAGAAAGCGACGACGCGAACGACGACGTCGCGCTTGGCGAAGAACGTGGAGGAGGCGCTGCTCGGTGGGAAGAGGAAGAAGAGAGCAGCTCCGAAGAAGAAAATTGGAACGACGGCAAACCGTCAACAGCAACAACAACAACAAGAAAAAGTGGAGGTGAAGAAAGAGGAGGACGTTTTAGGAGGAAGCGCCGCGACGAATGCCGTACCCACGAAGCGGATGACGAGGCGAACGGCGTCGGTGGAGCGCATGGCGGATGGGGGTTCGTCTGGTGGCGGTGGCGCGATGGAGCAGCAACACGCACCAGCGGCGGCAGGAGAAAAGAGGACGAAAAAGAAAGCGTCGCCGCCATCGCCGGAAATGAAAGAAGAAGAAGCGGAAGAAACAGGAGAAGAAGACAGAGATGCAGATGCAGAGGAAGAGACAGAGGAGGAGGAGGAGGAGGAGGAGGACATGGACATAGACGACGAGGAAGACGCGCGGAGAAGAGTCCTCGAACAGAGGCGAAAAATCGATGCCGATGAAAAGTACGAGGCCGATTGGACGGACAAGAAGCAATATTTTCCCATCGATTTAGCCGTGTTCGACGCGCAGAAAAGGGCTGAGGAGATGAGTTTGAACGACGCCGCGGAGGAGGAGAGAGACGGAGCGAACGAAAAGGAGGAAGAGAAGAAGGTTTTCAGCAGAAGAAAAAGGAATTCGATCGCGCAAACGTTGGAAAATTTGAGGGCGTCCAAAGGCGAGAAGTTGGTCGCGTGGCAGTTGCCTCCGGATTTGCCGTTGGCGAACGATAGCAATAGAAATAATGCGGCAGTAGCGGGTAGAAATAATAACACTAATAGAAGAGGTGCGGAGCGAACGACCTCGGGAGCAGGCAACGCTGCGAACCGTAGTAACAAGAGCAAGAAACACAAGAAACTTCTCGAAGTCGCCGATTTGAGGGCTGGACAACTCGGAGAGATCGAAGTGTACGCTGACGGCACGGCAAAGCTCGTCATCGGCGAATGTAGGTTTGATTTAGATAATGGCGCGGAATATAGACACCACGAACAGTTCGTCATCATCGATGAAAAGAAGAAAAAATGCGCGTTTGTAGGCGATATCGTTGGCCGAGTCGTTGCGACGCCGGACGTTGACCAGTTAATAGAGCAAAGCTTGAAGGAAGAGAGCGATAGTGACGATGACGACGACAACGACGACGGCGATAGCGACGTGGATATTACCAATGCCGATAACGACTGATGATGGTGTTCATCTTGTAGGGTTAATAGATTTTTGTTTCTGTGTGATAGAAATATTGACATAAAAACTCATCAATAGTGTAAAATTTTTAACGAGCCGGAGCCTTCATGTCCGCGTAGACTGACGCACGCGCGGCGTCGCAAAA
>Ga0181570_10002654_pt1 | contig 14057 bp, 11 predicted proteins | sample 101ome_18_FD_148667 | JGI IMG/M metagenome (GOLD analysis project Ga0181570, IMG submission 148667) | Coastal salt marsh microbial communities from the Groves Creek Marsh, Skidaway Island, Georgia - 101406AT metaG (spades assembly) | ecosystem: Environmental > Aquatic > Marine > Intertidal zone...
ATTGAGAGAAAACCATAAGATTTAAAAAAAATAATACTCACTAAAATGTTAATAAAAACTGTAAATAAAGAAATTTTAAAAGGAAAAGTTGTATTGCCTCTAGCAAAATAAAAATTTGAATAAAGTTTTAACAATGAAAATGCTGGTAAACCAAAACCAAATATAATTAGTGCTTTAGCGGTATTGTCTATACTTTCCTTACCAAAGGAACCATAACCAAAAAGACATGAAATTATCTCATTAGCACCAACAATTATGCCAATCGCAGCTGGTGCAGATAAAAACACAGACAGTTCAATTGACCTATTTTGGATAAATAAAACTTTTTCTCTTGTTTCATTAATTATTGTTTTACTTAATACTGGTAATACCACTGTACCAATTGCGATTCCAGAAATAGCCAAGGGTAATTGATAAATTCTATCAGCATAATATAGGTAAGATACTGCGCTTGATTGAAATGATGCAATAATAGTTCCAACTAAAATATTTATTTGCATTACACCAGATGAGAAAATACTTGGTAATAATTTTTTAAAAAAAATTTTTAAATCAGATGTAAACTTTACATAAAATTTTATTTTAGGTACAAAAAATTTTTTTGTAAAAAAAATTAAAATAAAAAGTTGAATTAATCCAGATAAAAAGACTCCGATAGACATACTTTTTACAAATGAATAATCATAAAACTTTGCATAAAAAATCGATAAAATTAAAAATATATTAAGAACAATTGGTGCAGCGGCAGCGACTGCAAATTTACCATTGGAGTTTAAAATTGCAGAAAAAAAAGATGACAATGATACAAATAATAAAAATGGAAATGTAATTCTACTTAATTCAGTTGCTAACTCAAACTTTTGGGGTTCATTTATAAATCCTGGCGATATAAGATACATAAACCCACCCATGAATATCTCAGCAACTATAGTAAGTAACAAAAGAGTAATCAGTAAAAAATTAAAAACATTATTAGTGAAATTTTCTGAATTATTTTTTAAATTTAATTTTGTATAGATGGGAACAAAAGCTGCATTAAATGTACCTTCGGCAAACAATCTTCTAAAAGTATTTGGCAATCTAAAAGCTACAAAGAAAGCATCGGCCATCGCTGAAGTTCCAACAAATATTGCGATTAAGATATCTCTAAAATAACCCAGTACTCTGCTTAAAAGGGTAAATGATCCAAAGGAGCTTATCGATTTTAGTATATTCATATATTATGTTTACACCTCATATCTTCTACATTATTAATCTACCACCATAAAATTACGACAAAACTTTGTATGAATAAAAAAAAAGAAACTATAGAGAAATATACCGATAAGGAGGCTCTTGACTTTCATATTCAAGGTAAGCCAGGAAAAATAGAAATTATTTCATCAAAACAATTGTCTACACAAAGAGATTTGTCTCTCGCATATTCTCCAGGAGTTGCAGTTCCAGTTTTAGAAATATCTAAAAATCCTCAAACAGCATATGACTATACAAGTAAAGGTAACTTAGTTGCCGTAATAAGTAATGGCTCTGCAATTCTAGGTTTGGGTAACCTTGGAGCTCTTGCCTCAAAACCTGTAATGGAAGGTAAATCAGTTTTGTTTAAAAGATTTGCTGACATAGACTCAATAGATATAGAAGTGGATTCAAGCGATGCGGAAGATATTATTAAAACTGTAAGAAATATTGCTTGTTCGTTTGGAGGAATAAATCTTGAAGATATAGGAGCTCCAGATTGTTTTGTTATTGAACAAAAATTAAAAGAGTTAGTTGATATTCCAATTTTTCACGACGACCAACATGGTACCGCCATTATTACTACGGCCGGATTAATTAATGCATTAGATATCTCTGGCAAATCAATTAAAGATGTAAAAATTGTAGTAAATGGTGCAGGTGCATCGGCCATAGCATGTACTGAGCTTTTTAAAAACTCCGGCGTTCCAAATGAAAATGTTACCATGTGTGATAGAAAAGGAGTTATCTATCGAGGTAGAGACGGTGTTGATCAATGGAAATCTAAACATGCGATTGATACAAAAGATAGAACTTTAGAACAGGCCATGAAAGGTGCTGATGTTGTTCTTGGTTTATCTGCTGCAGGTGCAATTACACAAGACATGGTAAAATCTATGGCAAAAAATCCAATTATATTTGCGTGTGCGAATCCTGAGCCAGAAATCAGACCTGAAAAAGTTTTAGAAGTTCGAGATGATGCAATTATTGCAACAGGAAGATCAGATTATCCTAATCAAGTTAATAACTTAATAGGCTTTCCATATATTTTTAGAGGTGCGTTAGATGTACAAGCGAAAACAATCAACGAAGAAATGAAAGTTGCAGCCGCTCAAGCCATAGCTAAACTAGCAAGAGAGGATGTACCAGATGAAGTAGTAGCGGCTTATGGCGGAGATAGACCTCACTACGGTAAAAACTATATTATTCCGTCTACTTTTGATCCAAGATTAATTACTACAATTCCTACCGCTGTTGCAAAAGCTGCAATAGATAGTGGTGTTGCTCAAAAACCTATTAAAGATTTCGACATTTATATCAATGAATTGGAAGCAAGACTCGACCCATCTGTTGGAATAATGCAAGGAATTAATTCCAAAATAAAAAAAGCAAAAAAAAGAATTGTTTTTGCTGAAGGTGAAGATGAAGAAAGCTTAAAAGCTGCAATCGCATTTAAAAATTATGGACTTGGAGAACCAATATTAATTGCAAACAAAGATAAGTTAAAAGAATCTTTAAAAAAAATAGGTTTAGATGAAAATTTTAATATCGAGGTGACTAATTCAACAGATACAGAAAAGTCGGAGAGATATAAAAACTTTTTATACGAAAAATTACAAAGAAAAGGTATTTTAGAAAAAGAATGTGATAAAATGGTTAAGTCAGACAGAGTTACATGGGGATCTTGCATGGTAGCTTGTGGAGACGCAGATGGCATGGTTGCGGGTAATACAAGACATTTTTCAGCAACAGTTGATAAACTGGCTCAATCAGTAGGGACAAGAGAAAACGAAATTCTATTTGGTATGTGTTTGTATGTGTCTAAAGGTAAGACAATTTTGATAGCTGACACAAATGTTAATGAATTTCCCACTTCTGAAGAGTTGGTTGAAATTGCTATATCAAGTGCAAGGGTTGCGGAAATATTAGGTTTCGATCCAAAGGTTGCACTTTTATCTCACTCAACATTTGGACAGCCCGAAACGGAAAGAACTAAAAGAGTGAGAAAAGCAGTTGATATTCTTGAAGAAAAGAAAGTAAATTTTTTATTTGATGGAGAAATGCAGCCAGATGTTGCTTTAAATTCAAAATTTAAATCTACATATCCATTCTCAAAAATTGTTGGAAATGCAAATGTTTTAATAATGCCATCTATTCATGCCGCAGCAGTCTCGACAAAAATGTTAAAAGAACTCGGCGGAGGAAAAGTGATAGGACCATTGCTGATAGGATTAGCTCAACCTATTGAAGTTGCTCCTCTTAGATCTTCAAGTTCTGAAATTTTAAATTTGGCTTCTATCGCTGCCTATTCATCTGAAATTATAAAATATTAATTAGCTAATCTTTGATTATTTGCGAGATCATCTTTTAAAAAAATACTAGAAATTACTTCTTTAACTCCTTCAACTGATTTAGCTTCATCTATAACTTGTTTTCTCTCATTATCGTTTCTTGCAATACCAAAAATATATAAATTTTTATTAATTGTAGTGAAGCTAAAATTATTTGACTTAACATCATCGTGGGTAAGAAGAGCTACTTTGAACTGAGAAGTTATCAGTAAATCTTTTGCTTTATCTACTAATGACGATTGATCATCAACTTTTATGAGATTTTCAACTGACCTAACACCATCGGTTTCCCATGCAATTTTTGTCATCTTAATTTTTTCATCAATAGTATCCACATTACCTTTTAATAAAAACCTACCATCAATTGAGCTTACTTTTATTTTTAAAATATATTTTTGATCAATCTGCGAAATTTTAAATAAAACTTTTTTTGTTATAACACTGTCATCTACTATTCTTCCAAGCGACCTTGGGTCATCAGCAACTTCAACTCCTGTTTTTATAATGCTTACAGTTGAAACACCAACGATAGGGACACATGAATATGTAAGAAAAATCAGAAATAAATATAAAGTTAATTTATTCATTTAATTTGATTACTCTCTGATAAATTAATTTTTTACTTATATCTAGTTTTTTTGATAAATAATCTGCAATATCCTTTGAACTCATTTTTCCCACCAATTGTTTAATTTCAATATCAACATTTACACTTTGCTTTTCTTTAATAAGACTAGAATTATCGATAATAAATGTCATTTCCCCTTTTTCATTATTTGGAATATGCTCAAAGATATTTTCCATTTTATCTCTGACATATGTCTCATGAATTTTGGTCATCTCTCTAGCAATAAAAAAAGGGGAGTTGGAGAAATAATCTAGGAAGTATTTTGCATTTTTTTTTAAATCTCTTGCTGGCATAAAAAAAACTAAACTACCTTTTATAAATTTTAAATTATTTAATCTCTCTTTTATTTCTTTATCTTTTTTTGGTAAAAAACCTGAAAAGTAAAAATTATCAGAAAATCCAGAAACACTTAATGCAGATGTAATCGCTGATGGTCCAGGCACTGGTACAACCTTGATTCCCTCTTCATAACATTGTGAAACTAATAACCTACCAGGATCACTCAAGGCTGGGGTTCCTGCATCCGAAATTAATGATAATATTTTTTTTTCTTTTAAATCTTTAATCAAACTCTTTATTTTTTTAAATTCGTTATATTCATGAAATGAAATTAATTTTTTTTTAATCCCCAAAGAATTTAGTAATTTAGATGACACTCTCGTATCTTCACATAAAACATAATCAGAGTTACTGAGTATTAATTTTGAACGTAAAGAAGTATCGTTGAGATTCCCAATTGGGGTGGAAACAATATATAAAGCCGGTATAATTTCATAATTATGTTTATTCATAAATTTAATAAATGTTCTATCTATGTATAACTGTTTGTTTAAAAAATGAAAAAATTTTTAAAGATACTTTTTACCGTTTTTTTATTATCTGTAATTAACAACAATGTTTATGCAAAGACAGAGCTTAAAATAGGAGCGATATTACCACTAAGTGGTGAAAATGAAATTATTGGAAAAAATGTTTATGAAAGTATTTTGCTTACAGTATTTGAGCTCGAAAATTTAAACATTAAAATTATTCCTCTTGATACCAAAAGTTCTAAAGCTGGTGCAATTGAAGCTTTTAAAAAAGGAATTAATAGTGGAGTAGATATTTTTGTAGGTCCAATTTTTTATAATACAATTAATGAAATAAAAGATATTGAAGGATTCAAAAATAAACTCTTTCTATCATATAGCAATCAAGAAAATAATATTCTTCCAAATGTTATCAACTTTGGAGTCAACCTAAGTTCACAAATGAATGCCTTGCAAACTATTTTTAATAAAAAAGACCAATTTGTTTTTTTTGGTGATAATAGCGAGTTTACAAAAAAAGTTCACGAAAAAACTAAAAAATTTAAATCAAAAAATTCTCGTTCTATTTTCTATAAAAATTTTGAAGATATTAATATAAAAACAAAAATTCTTACTAATTTTAATTCAAGAAATAAAAGACATTTACAGAGAATAGAAAAATTAGAAAAAATACAAGAAATAAAAAAAGAAGAACAATCAAACGATGATGGTGAAGAAAAAATTATAGAATCCTTAAAAAAACATGATACCTCAGAAAAAGTAAATTTTAAGAAAGCTTTTATTTCGTCTTATGATGAAGAATTAATTGCCTCAATCTCTTATTTTGACTTTTACGACGCCAATTATAAAGATGTTCAATTTGTTACTCTAAATTTATGGTTCGATAAAAAATATTTATTAGAACCCTCGTTCGAAAATTTAATCTTTCCCTCCATCGATTTAGCTGGTTATCAAGAATTAAATAAAAAATATAAAAAAAACTTTGGTAGAGAAATTTACCATTTAGAATCTTTATCATTTGATATGATTCCCTTGATTGCATCAGTATGGTTTTCTACTAAAGATGATAAACTTAAAGCTTCAATGTTTAACGGATCGTATAAAGGTAAAACTGGTGATTTTGTTATAAAAGAAAATAAAACAAATAGAAAACTTCTATTATATAGAATTAAAGATAAAAAATTTAAGAAAATTTAAAATATTTTTTTATTTTTATAAAAGCATTGTAACGGTGAGAAATTTTATTTTTTTTTCTTTTTCCAATTTGAGCAAAAGTTTTTTTTGCTCCAAGTGGTACAAAAATAGGATCATAACCAAAACCCCTGGTACCTCTCGCTGGAAATGATATTCGACCCTCCACTTTACCTAGAAACTCAAATGATTTACCGCTTGGAAAAGCAATAGATATTGCACATACAAATCTTGCACGTGGATTCATAACTTTTTTTTTATTTAAAAGATTAAACACTTTATTTATTGCAATTTTAAAATTTTTTTTTGGTCCTGCCCACCTTGCTGAATAAATACCAGGTTTTTTATTTAATATATCAACCTCTAACCCTGAGTCATCTGAGATACAAATCATATCTGTCCTTCTTGCAGCATAAGTTGATTTTATTTTAGCATTTGCTTTAAATGATTTTCCATTTTCTATGGGTTCGATTAGATTAAAATCTTTAGGCTTAAAATACTTAATTTTTTGAGGAAGGATTTCTTTAAGTTCTCTAAATTTACCTGGATTATTTGTTGCCAGTAAAATTTTTTTTACCTTTTTTAATTCATATAATTTATGCACTTAAAACTTCTTTTTGTTTTTTAACTAATATCTGAATTGATTGCTTTGAAAACGTCAGCATTTGATTTAATTGTTCTTCTGAACAAGTGGTTTGTTCTCCGGTCATTTGAATTTCTATAATTTGATTATTCTCATTCATTACAAAATTTGCATCTATATCTGCAATACTGTCTTCACTATAATCAAGATCCACCAAAACATCTCCCTGTACTATCCCGCAACTTATTGCTGCGACATGGTTTTTGATTGGATTTGTATTTATAATTTTTTTATTTTGTAAAATTTTTATACATTTGTACAAAGCAATAAACCCTCCTGTGATAGAAGCCGTTCGAGTTCCACCATCAGCTTGTATAACATCACAATCGATGGTTATAAGATTTTCACCCAGCAAGGTTAAATCAATCCCTGCCCTAAGAGACCTACCAATCAACCTTTGAATTTCTGATGTCCTTCCTCCTATTTTGCCTACAGCCGCCTCTCTTCTCATTCTTTCATTTGTTGATCTCGGTAACATTCCATATTCTGCTGTTACCCAGCCTTTACCAGAACCTTTAAGCCACCTTGGCACTTTATCTTCAAATGATGCAGTACAAATAACATGCGTATTTCCAAATTTAATGAAACAGGAGCCATCGGCATTGTTTATGTAATCAGGAATAATTTCTATTGATCTTAGATCTGAATTTTTACGATTATTTCTCATAAAGTCTTGGAATTTAATAATCTATCACTATATAGCATGCAAATATATTATATTATGAGTGACAATAAAGAAGATATAAACAAAGAAGAATCTTCCCAAAGCTCAGGGGGAATTAATGTTGACGAAAAAAAGGGTCATAATGATGTTAAAGACCAAGAAAACCAATTTAATGAACTTAATGACAAGTATCTAAGATTATTAGCCGAGAATCAAAATCTCAGAAAAAATCACGAACAAGAAAAAGAAGATATATTAAAATACGGCTCTTTCTCTTTTGCACAACAAATCTTAAGTTTGACTGATAATTTAGATCGTGCATTTCAAATTTTTAAAGATGATCAAAAATTTAAAACAGAAGAGTTTAAAAATATTTTAAATGGAATTGAAATGATTGAAAAAGAGCTTCAAACAACACTTGAGAAAAATTTTATTAAATACATTGAATGCTTAAATAAACCTTTTGATCCAAATCTTCATCAAGCTATTGGTGAGAAAGAAAGCGATAAAGATCCAGGAACTGTAATCGAGGAAATGCAAAAAGGTTATATGATGCATGATAGATTATTGCGCCCTTCAATGGTTTATGTCTCAAAAAAACCAAATAAATAAAGCTTTTTTAATAAAAATTTAATTTCATTAGGTATCTTGCAAATGTGCAATCGATACCCATATCAATCACATTAGAGAAAAGGAGATTTATAAAATTATGTCAAAAATTATAGGAATAGATTTAGGAACTACAAACTCATGTGTTGCCATCATGGATGGTAAAGAACCAAAAGTTATTGAAAATACTGAAGGTGCAAGAACTACCCCTTCTGTTGTAGCATTTACTGAGAGCGAAAAATTAGTAGGTGCCTCAGCTAAAAGGCAAGCGGTAACTAACCCTGAAAATACTTTTTATGCAGTTAAAAGATTAATTGGAAGAAAGTTTGATGGAGCGGCAGTTAAAAAAGATATTGATGGTTTGCCTTACAAAGTAATAGCAGCTGATAACGGTGACGCTTGGCTAGAAGCAAAAGGAGAAAAATACTCTCCAAGTCAAATTTCTGCTTTTGTTTTACAAAAAATGAAAGAAACAGCTGAAAAATATTTAGGTAGTGAAGTTAAAAAAGCTGTGATTACTGTACCAGCTTATTTTAATGATTCACAAAGACAAGCAACTAGAGATGCAGGAAAAATTGCAGGATTAGAAGTAGAAAGAATTATTAATGAACCTACTGCTGCGGCTTTAGCATATGGTTTAGATAAAAAAAATGCCAAGACTGTTGCTGTATATGATCTTGGTGGTGGTACATTCGATATTTCAATTTTAGAGTTAGGTGATGGTGTATTTGAAGTTAAATCTACAAACGGTGATACTACACTTGGAGGTGAAGACTTTGATGCAACAATTGTAGACTATCTTGCAAGTGAATTTAAAAAAGATAATGCAATCGATCTTAAGCAAGATAAGCTTGCACTTCAAAGATTAAGGGAAGCAGCAGAAAAAGCAAAAATAGAATTATCTTCATCAACACAAACTGAAGTTAATTTACCTTTTATTACAGCTGACAAAACTGGACCTAAACATTTAAACATTAAATTAACAAAAGCTAAACTAGAGTCTCTATGTGCTGATTTAATCGAGAAAACAATTGAACCATGCAAAACAGCACTTAAAGATGCTGGTTTATCTGCAGGAGAAATCGGTGAGGTTATTCTAGTTGGTGGTATGACAAGAATGCCAAAAGTTATTGAAACTGTAAAAAACTTTTTTGGAAAAGATCCTAGTAAAAGCGTTAATCCTGATGAAGTGGTAGCGATGGGTGCAGCTATTCAAGGTGGTGTTTTACAAGGTGATGTAAAAGACGTTTTATTATTAGATGTTACCCCATTGTCTCTTGGTATTGAAACTCTTGGTGGTGTAGTTACAAAATTAATATCTAAAAACACAACAATCCCAACAAAGAAAAGTCAGGTATTTTCAACTGCTGAAGATAACCAACCAGCTGTTTCTATAAGAGTTTTCCAAGGTGAAAGAGAGATGGCGAGTGACAATAAATTACTTGGTACTTTTGATTTAACTGGAATTCCTCCTGCTCCAAGGGGTGTGCCTCAAATTGAAGTAACATTTGATATTGATGCTAACGGTATTGTAAGTGTTTCTGCAAAAGATAAAGGTACAGGCAAAGAGCAAAAAATTCAAATTCAAGCTTCTGGTGGTTTATCAGATGAAGAAATTGAAAAAATGGTTAAAGACGCAGAAGCTAATAAAGAAGCAGATAAGAAAAAAAGAGAAGAGGTTGATACTAAAAACTCAGCTGATGCTTTGGTTGCTTCAACTGAAAAAAGTTTAAAAGAACATGGTAGTAAAATCAGTGATGCTGATAAAAAAACTATCGAAACTGATATTCAAAATCTTAAGGATGCTATTAAAGCAGATAAGGTCGAGGATATTAAGACAAAAACTCAAACCCTTGTCCAATCATCAATGAAACTTGGTGAAGCAATTTACAAAGAGCAACAAGCAAAAGCAGGTGGAGCTCAAGCTCAAGGGGCTGAAGGAAAAGCGGAAGCAGGATCTGACAAAAAGGAAGATGTTGTTGATGCTGAGTACGAAGAAGTTAAAGACGATAAAGATAAAAAATAACGCTTAAAATTTAAGCGGATAGGATTTTGAGGCATGTCTAAAGCGGATTATTATGAAACGTTAGGTGTAAACCGCAATGCCTCAAAGGACGAAATCAAAAGCGCTTACCGAAAACAAGCAATGAAATATCATCCGGATAAAAATCCTGGTGATAAAACTGCAGAAACAAAATTCAAAGAAGCAACTGAAGCATACCAAGTACTATCTGATCCTAATAAAAAAAGTAGCTATGATCAGTTTGGACATTCAGCATTTGAAAATATGGGTGGCGGCCAAGGTGGTTTTAGTGACTTTGGTGGTTTTGATTCTGGATCTTTTTCAGATATCTTTGATGATTTTTTTGGAGACTTTATGGGCTCTGGGAGAGGAAGAGGTGGCAGTAGAAGACGATCTAGAGGCCAAAGAGGTTCTGATTTAAAAATTAATTTAGAAGTATCTTTAGAAGAAGCATACCAAGGTAAAAAAACTACATTCAATATTAATTCATCTGATAAATGTGAAACATGTTCAGGTAGTGGTGCAAAACCAGGATCAAATCCTAAAACATGTGGAACTTGTGGAGGCGCAGGAAGAGTGAGGTCTCAACAAGGTTTTTTCACAGTCCAACAAACATGTCCGGACTGTAGAGGTGAAGGCGAAGTTGTGGGAAACCCATGTAAAGATTGTAGTGGATTTGGAACACGTAAAAAAAAGAAAACTTTATCAATCCAAATTCCCAAAGGTGTTGATGACGGCACTAGAATTAGATTAGCTGGGAAAGGTGAGGCGGGTTCTAAAGGAGGAGCTGACGGAGATTTATATGTTTATATTCAAGTAAGAAAACATGAACTTTTTGAAAGAGAAGAAGAGAACTTATATTACGAACTACCAGTTTCATTAACCGATGCATCTTTAGGCACATCAATCGAAGTTCCAAATATTGATGGATCTAAATCAAAAGTAAAAATCCCAGCGGGTACACAATCAGGCAAACAATTACGATTACGTGATAAAGGCATGCCAATGTTAAGAGGTGGAGGTAATGGAGATTTATATCTTCAAATAAAAGTGGAAACACCTGTTTCATTAAGTAAAGAACAAAAAGAATTGCTTGAAAAATTTAAAGATTTAGAAGATTCTAAAAATAATCCTGAAAATCAAAGTTTTATTAAAAAAGCTAAGAAATTTTGGGAAAATATTAATTAATGAAAAAAATAAATATTACAATTACAGGCGGCCTAGGTCGTATGGGCCAGTTGCTTATTAAGCACACACTAAAAGATAAAAAATTAAAACTCTATTCAGCCACTGAATATAAAGAATTTAAAAAAGGAAAAATTAAATATCAAAAAAATACTGATACAGCTTTTAAAGGTACAAATGTTATTATTGATTTTACCAGACCCAATTGTACACTCGAAGTTCTAAAATTAGCCGTCAAAAATAAAAAAAAAGTTATTATAGGTACCACTGGTTTCCAGAAAAAACATTTAGATGCTATTAAAAAAGCATCTAAAAAAATTGCAATCTTACAATCAGGAAATATGAGTCTTGGTATTAATTTAATGCAATTTGTCTCAAAAATTTTATCTAAAGGTTTTATGAATGATTATCAAATGGAAATACATGACGCGCATCATGTCAAAAAAGTTGATTATCCATCTGGAACTGCTTTAATGTTAGGTCATGCTGTTGCTGATGGTAAAAATAAAAACTTAAAACAAATTCAAGGAAAGATCTTCCTAAATAAAAAAGGCAAAGGAAAAAATAATAAATTAAATTTTTATATTGTTAGAAAAGGAAAAATTCCTGGCACCCATTCTGTTATTTTTGAAAACAAACAAGAAAAAATAGAAATTCAACATACAGCTCATTCTAGAGATCTATTTGCAGAGGGTGCAATTAATGCTGCCAAATGGTTGGCAAATAAAAAACCTGGGCTTTATAATATGCATCATGTTTTGGGCATAAAATAATTTGTGTGAATAACAAAAATAAAAATGCAAAAATAATTTTAAAAGAACTTAATAAACTTTACCCAAAAACACCATCTCCACTAACACACTCTAATAATTTTACACTTTTAATATCAGTTTTACTGTCTGCACAGTGTACGGATCTAAATGTAAATAATGTTACAAAAGATATTTATCCAAAATATTACAAACCCGAACATTTCGTAAAATTAGGTCAAAAAAAAATAGAAAAACTAATTAAAAGAATAGGTTTGTTTAGAATGAAGTCTAAAAGCGTTTATAAATTATCAAAAATACTATTAGAAAAACATAAAGGTAAGGTTCCAAAAACTTTTGAAGAATTAGAAGCATTACCAGGAGTAGGTCATAAAACAGCTAGTGTAGTCATGTCTCAAGGGTTTGGTTACCCTGCCTTCCCCGTTGATACTCATATTCATCGATTAGCCCAAAGATGGGGGTTAACCAATGGAAAAAATGTTATCCAAACTGAGAAAGATTTAAAAGAACTGTTTCCAAAAAAATATTGGAATAAACTTCATTTACAAATTATTTTCTATGGTAGAGAATACTGCAAAGCTAGGGATTGCTTTGGTTTAAAATGTAAAATATGTAAGCAGTGCAATCCAAAGAGAAAAAAGCCGATTGTAACAAAGAAAGCTTGAAGAATGAAAGTTTTAGGAATTGGTAACGCCATCGTAGACGTACTTTGTAAAGTTGATGATCAATTTATTGACGATCACAAACTTACTAAAGGAACAATGAAATTAGTCGATGAGCAAGAATTTCAGAAACTTTTACAAAATTTAAAAATTGAAAATACTGTTTCTGGAGGCTCTGTTGCAAATTCAATTGTCGGAATGTCTCAATTAGGCGATGATGTTTCGTTTATTGGAAAGGTTAATGATGATGAGCTTGGACAAAAATATATTGATGGTCTTCAAAAAGAAAATGTTCAATATTTTTATAAAGCAAAAAAGGAAAATGTTCCAACGGGTACTTGTTTAATTTTAATTACACCAGACTCTGAAAGGACAATGTGTACTTTTCTAGGAGTTGCAGGAAAAATTAGTGATCAAGATATTGATGAAAATGCAGTTAAAAATGCAGAAATAACTTTTCTCGAAGGTTACTTGTGGGATGAAGGAGAACCAAAAAAAGCATTTGAAAGAGCATTACTGTCAGCTAATAAATCCGCAATGTCTTTATCGGATCCATTTTGTGTAGATCGACATAAAGCAAGCTTTCTTGATTTAGTAAATAATAAACTAGATATTATATTTGCAAATGAGAAAGAGGCGATGACATTAATAGATGCAAAAGATTTCAATGAAGTCATTGAATTTGGAAAATCACTAAATAAACTTTTCATAGTAACTCGCTCGAATAAAGGCTCAATTGCTATAAATGGAAATGATATTTCAGAAACAGATGCAAAAAAAAATCTTAAAATCTTAGATCTCACTGGTGCAGGTGACTTATTTGCAGCAGGATTTTTACATGGACTTGTAAATAATAAAGATGTTTATGAAAGTTTAAAGCTCGGTACTGAAATGGCTTCAAAAATTATTCAAAAAATTGGTGCTCGTTTAGATTAGTTAAATCTCTTAATAAATATAATTGGTGAAAATAAAGCAATTATAAAAGACCAGAATAGTAAATAATTTGAAATCATTGTTGGAAACATAGATTGATCAAATAATACACCTATTAATAAACTCTTTGAAAAATCTAAACTCGGAAATAATAATAACCCTAAAACAATTCCAAAAATAATTGATTTAAATACATCCTGGTGTTTAATTTTTTTATTATAAAAACCATAAAAAATTGGAATAGCGGCGGCACAACACAATAAATCAGCTAGTAAAAATAAATATAAAACACTCATGCCTTTTGATGAAATATAAAAAGAAGATCCAGCTAAAATAATACCACCTGCAATATAAAA
>Ga0181570_10002655_pt1 | contig 14053 bp, 10 predicted proteins | sample 101ome_18_FD_148667 | JGI IMG/M metagenome (GOLD analysis project Ga0181570, IMG submission 148667) | Coastal salt marsh microbial communities from the Groves Creek Marsh, Skidaway Island, Georgia - 101406AT metaG (spades assembly) | ecosystem: Environmental > Aquatic > Marine > Intertidal zone...
GGCCCGTGTATACCGTGTTTGTTGTAAACCCTAATTTGTTTATTAAAAATCACATTGACGAGTCGTGACCCTTGAATCAAAAAGGGTACTCTCATAATGAAGGTATTCATTCTGTCATGTAGGTGTTTGTTTTATCACGATGGATCATAGTGGATAATGTACGTTGATCAATGTTTTTTTGGTAATGTATGCGTTGGTCCGATATGTGGCTGCGAGCAACCGACACCCGAACCAGGCTGTCGCTTCGACTCGACACCGACGAACCGACAGACGCCGACGCCGACGACGGCGGCGACGACGCGCGCGAGTACGACGACGATAAAAGGATCGTCCATCGACCGCTCTCGCTTTCACTCGTGACGCCAGCGTTCGCGCGCGCCCGACGGGACGATTATTAGACCGATGCCGGCGGCGTTATCCACCTCGCGCGTCCTCGCACCGGCGTCGTGGCGTCGAACGACGACGACTGCGAGTCAACGAACGACGGCGGTGCGTCCGCGAACGACGGTGAGGAGGACGAGGACGTGTGCGAGCTCGGCGTCGGGGACGTCTGACGCGTCGACGGCGGCGAAAAAGGCGGAACTCGCGGCGAAGATCGCGGCGTTGAAGGAGGAGAATGAAAAGATGAAGGCGGATTTGTTGGGTGGGCGAAACGTCGGTGATCTCGTCGTCGCTTCGGCGTCGTCGTCGTCTTCCGTGGTTACTGAGGTTGGGGAGGTTGTTGTTGATGATCGTGATGATGACGTCGTCGTCGGCGGCGGCGGCGGCGGCGAGGAAAAGGAGGAGGAAGCGCCGAGCGTCGCGTCGGCGGAGCCAGAGCCAGAGCCGACTGTTGAGGAGGCGCGGGAAGAGGAAGCGCCGACTGTCGTCGACTCGTCCGTCGTTGAGAAGGTGCGGGAGGAGGAGGAGGAGGAAGTTGAAGAAGAGGAGCTTGTTCCGGAGGAAACGCCGGTGATGGTGGATACGGCGATGTACGCAGAACCACTTCCGGAACGGCCGCCGACCAAAGCGAGCGTTCGGGAAAAGCCAATCATTGAAAAGACTGAGACGCCGATGCGCATCGTCTTTGTCACGAGCGAAGTCGCTCCGTGGTCCAAGACGGGTGGTTTAGCGGACGTGTGCGGATCGCTCCCGCAGGCGCTCGTCGCTCGAGGACACCGCGTGATGGTTGTCGCGCCGAGATACCAAAACGGGTCCAAGTCGGACGCGCTCTACGAGGGTGCGTTCGACACGTGCGTCAAGGCGCAGGTGGGATGTTTCGGTGCCTCGCACGAAGTTGGTTTCTTTCATCAAATGAAAAACGACGTCGATTACATCTTTGTGGATCATCCTTCGTTCGAGCGCAAGGGTGGGCTCTACGGCGATTCTTTCGGTGTGTACGGCGACAACCAGTTTAGATTCACGCTCTTGTCGCACGCAGCGTGCGAAGCGCCGCTCGTGTTGCCGTTTGAAAACTGCGGCGGATACTATGGTCAAGACGTCGTGTTCGTCGCCAACGACTGGCACGCCGGTCTCGTGCCAACGCTCGTCGCGTCCAAGTACCGTCCGCACGGCGTGTACAAGGATGCGCGAACCGTGTGCGCGATTCACAACATTTTGCATCAAGGCGTCGAGCCGGCGACGACATTTTCCAACTTGGGCGTTCCGGATAATTGGTACGGCGCGCTTGAGTACCAGTACCCGACGCACATGCGCGCGCACGAACTCGATCTTGGTCTCGTCGTGAACATCCTCAAGGGAGCGATTGCCACCTCGGACAGAGTATTGACCGTGTCGCAAGGGTACGCGTACGAAATCACCACTCCGGAGGGTGGTAAGGGCATGGAAGGTTTGTTGCAGAGCCGACGAGACCGTCTTGACGGCATCGCCAACGGCATCGACATGGACGAGTGGAACCCGGAGGCTGATCCAGATTGCGAGGCGTCCTACTCGGTCGATGACCTCTCCGGTAAGCTGGATTGCAAGCGCGCTCTTCAAAAAGAGCTCGGCCTGCCGCAGCGCGACGATGTTCCGCTCATGGGTTTCATCGGCCGTCTCGACTGGCAAAAGGGTCCGGATCTCTTGCAACAGGCACTCCATGACATGATGCGCGAAGACGTGCAAGTCGTCATGCTTGGTAGCGGTCTCCCGGAGCTCGAAGACTTCATGCGTTGGGCCGAGAGCACTTACCCGGATAAATTCCGCGGTTGGGTTGGATTTTCCGTGCCCATGGCCCACCGAATCACGGCGGGCGCCGACATTTTGCTCATGCCGTCGCGATTCGAGCCGTGCGGATTGAACCAGCTTTACGCCATGCGCTACGGCACCTTGCCCATCGCGCACGCGACTGGCGGTCTCAAGGATACCATCACCCCGTACAACGCTTTCGGTGACGCCGACAAGGTGCTCGCCGACACCGCTGACTTGAATGAAGGCGAAGGCGTCGGCACGGGTTGGTTGTTTAACGACATGAACGCAGAGGCGCTCATGTGGGCGGTTCGCTCGGCGTGCGATGTGTACCGCACCAACCCAAAGATGTGGCGAGCGATGCAAAAGCAAGCCATGACGCAAGACTTGTCGTGGGATAACGCAGCGAAGAAGTGGGAAAAAGTGTTTGAGTGGTCGCGCATCGACCCTCCGCACTGCGGATGAGCGCTGAGCGCCATTTCTAACAAAGCTATTTTTTGCTATAGGCCTACCTAGCCGCCGCGCGGCGCAAACGCAAAGCAACGCAACGCAACGATGTGTGAATATTATTTCCTCGCAACTTAAAGCGCGCTTCTCCCAATCTTCGTCTCACCTTTTACCGAGTACACATCCCAGACGCTCACGCGTTCGTCAGTTTTTTCTTGAAACTCTGGCTCGCGTCCGTACACCCGCCGCGCCACCTGTATGAGAATCGCCGCCGTGAGCCCCCAAATCTGACGCCCTTCGTGATCGAAATAATGCACCCGAATCGCCCTCGGGGCCCCGGGCCAAGACCAATCGTCGTGCCGATGATTTTCCCTCCGCAAGAACATTTCCAACGGCGCCGTAAACGTCTCCGCAACCTCCTCCTCGCTCGTCTCCGTCACCTCAAACCCATCCCGCACGATCCCCACGATCGGCCGCACGCTCACCATGTGCCTCGACATGATCGTCGGCAATCTCCCGATCACCTCCACGTCCGTCTCCCGCAAACCAACCTCCTCTCGGCTTTCCCTCAGCGCCGTCTCGACGTCGCTCGCATCCGTCCCCGCGTCAAACTTCCCACCAGGAAACGCCACCTCCCCGGCGTGCGACCGCATCGTCGACGCTCGAACGCACAACAAAACCTCGATCCCGTCGCCCCGTCCCCTACCGCCGTCGACGCCGGCATCACCGCGCGTCACCGCGTCTTTACCGCCCTCCACGTCGGCGTCCCGATTCGCCGTCGTCGTCGGCACGAACAGCGGAACCAACACCGCCGCCCTCGATTTCGACCCCGTCGCGCGGTGCGCCGCCGCGTCCTCGTCCCCGCGCGCGTCCACCGCGTCGAACGCGCGTCGCATGTCCAACCGCGCGCGCTCTGACGATCGACCGACCGAGCGAGCGCGCGCCCAACGAACTCGGATGCTCACCCACGGTCCAATCGACGGTTCATGACTCGTCACTTGTCGTTGGGCGTTTTCGGCCACTCATTCACCGTCGAATGGACCGCACTGTCCCGTCGACCGCACTGTTTGGTTCCTTCGTCGACGGACGCGACGCCGAGGACGCGAGGACGTCGTGATCCTCGCGCGTCGTTTCGTTCGTTTTCGTCCCTCTCGCGTCGGCGGATCGCGCCCGACGGGACGGATCGAATTCGCGAAGGACGGGACGGAAGCCAGAGTGGATCGTCACCAATCGTCTTCATCTGGATTGAAAACGAATCTCGGTAACGCTCGTCGCGCGCGGTGCGGGGATTAATCCGTGCGCGCTTTGATAACCCACGGGTCTCGCGTCGCGTCGCGTTGAGCGGGTTCGGTGAGGATGTCGGCGGTGTCGGCGGTGTCGGCGGCGTCCGCGCGAAGCGTCGGGACGGTGGCTCTGAGCCGAAAAACTTTGAAGAGCGCGTCAAAGTCTCGAAATGAACGCAGCGATGGGACGCGGGGACGACGTCGCGCGCGGACGAACGCGGTGGTTTCGTCGACGCGGGTGGCGGAGGATGCGGCGCGAGCGGCGGCGGTGGATGCGTTGAGGGGAGACGTCGAGGCGCAGACGAGAGGCGAAAAGCCGCGCGCGTTTTGCGTTCCGGAGACGCCGGTGGCGGGCGCGCCGATGCGGGTGTTCGTCGATCGCGAGCGCGGGGACGCGGTGAGAGGTGCGAATGGCGTGACGCTGATTGGCGGGTGCAACTCGTGGAGAGTCGGCCGATTTGAAAAGGAGATGACTCCGGTGGATGGAACTACTTGGATGTACGCCGACGTGGACGTGGACGCTCGCGCGTACTCGGTTTCCTACGTCTTCAAGGGCGACGAGAACAATTACGAGAAGGATGATGGGAAAGATTTTGAGTCTGAGGTCGCGTGTGGGCCGACTCCGGAGGAATTTGTGGAGATTATGAAGCTCGCGGCGCTCGAGGATGAGGCGCGAAGAGCGGCGGATGAACAGATTGAAGCCGAGCGTGCCATGGCGAGAGACGGCGGCGCGCCGGGCGTCGGTGGGCGATACGAAAAGTACGGACGCATCATCTGTAAGACGGCTTCGGGTGAACCCGGGGCATCCGGCGCGACGGAGCGAATCTATTGGAACAAGGCGTTGAATCCAATTGGCGGCGCAGACGCAACTGCTTTAATCATGCACGTCGGTCACAACGGATGGGCCAACGGTGTGGAGAAAAAGGTAACCATGACTCGCGCCGCCGATCAGCCGAGCGATGAGAACAACGAGTGGTGGTACGCCGATGTCGCGATCTCGCCTTCCGCGAGCGTCTTGGACTTTGTCGTCTCTGACGCGGATGAAACGGCGTGGGACAACAACGACGGCGACGACTTTAGATTGGCCATGGTGTCAGATCTTGACGACGCCACCTGGGACATTCTTCGTGAGCTCGCGTACGAAGAGAAGCGCGCCGCCGTATTCAGGGCATCCATCGATGAGAAGAAGCGCGTGGCGAAGCGAAAAGAGCAGGCCGCGGCGGCCAAGGCGAAGGCGATTGAGGTTGGGTTGAAGCAACAATCCTTCATCATTCGCACCGAGCCCAAGGTGCCCGAGGCGGGTAAGCCGCTCAAGGTGTTTTACAACAAGAACAACACCAACCTCAACTGGAGCGAAGATATTTATCTCACGGGTGGTTTCAACCGTTGGACGCACGCGAACGCCATCGAACCGATACAGATGACGCCGCCGAGCGAGGACGAAGAGTACTACACCGCCTCGGTTGGCGCCGTTCCTAGCGACGCATGGACGACCGATTTCGTCTTTAGTAGCGGTGTGGGCGAAGGCGCGCAGTACGACAACAAGGGTGGTCGCGATTACCACCTTCCGACGCGTGGAAGCTCGGCGAAAAAGCCGCCGCTCCACGTCGTGCATGTCGCCGTCGAGATGGCTCCGATTGCGAAGGTGGGTGGATTGGCAGACGTCGTCACAGCCATCAGCCGCGCCATGCAAGACAACGGACACATGGTCGAGGTCATTCTTCCCAAGTATGAATTCTTCAATAATTCCGTCTTGCTCGGCTCGAGAGAGTACGAGACGCACTTTGACTGGGGTGGAACAACGATTCGCGTTGAAAAGTGCGTCGTCGAGGATTTGCAGTGCTTCTTCATCGAACCGCAAAATGGCATGTTCCAGACGGGCTCCGTGTACGGACGAAACGATGATGCCGCTCGATTCAACTTTTTCTGTAACGCCGCGCTCGAGTTCTTGCTGAGAACCTCGCGGCAACCGGATATTTTACACTGTCATGACTGGAGCTCTGCCGAAGTGGCGCGCGCATACTGGGAGCACTACCATCACAACGGTTTGACCAAGCCCAAGGTGGCGTTCACGATTCACAACATGAATTACGGACAAGCCAAACTCAGTGAGGCGGTACATCACTCGCAAATGACGACGACGGTGTCCCCATCCTACGCCGGCGAAGTTTCTGGAAGCTCAGTCATCGGCGCCAACCTTGACAAGTTTACCGGCGTGCGCAACGGTATTGATCCGGACATTTGGGATCCGGAAACGGACGCCTTCGTGCCCGTCAAGTACAACGCCGAAAACCAAGAGCAAGGCAAGGCGGCAGCGCGCGCTGAGCTCCGCTCTCGCCTCGGTATGACGGAATGGGACGACAAGCCAATCGTCGGCGTCGTCTCACGTCTCACCGCGCAAAAGGGTGTGCACCTCATCAAGCACGCGGCGCACCACACGCTGATGCGTGGCGGACAATTCGTCCTCCTGGGTAGTGCCCCGGATCCAAAGATTCAGGGCGAATTCAACGCCCTCGCCAACGAATTAGCGGGCGACAACTCTGGCTTTTTCTTTGCCTTTGACGAGCCGCTCTCGCACTTGATTTACGCCGGATGCGACGTCATCCTCGTCCCTTCCATGTTTGAGCCATGCGGGTTGACCCAGATGATCTCCATGCGTTACGGCGCCGTCCCCGTCGTTCGCGCCACGGGTGGATTGAGAGACACCGTTTTCGACATCGATAACGAAAAGGCTCGCGCCGCCTGGGAAATCGCCGGGAGCACTGATTGGGAAACCGACGGCGGCGACGTCACCAATGGCTTTTCTTTCGAGGGCACCGACGAAGGTTCGCTCGATTACGCCCTCGACCGCTGCCTTGACGCCTTTTACAACGACCGCGTTTGGTTTAGATCACTTCAAAAGCGCGTCATGCTTCAGGATTGGTCGTGGAACAAACCCGCGCTCGAGTACGAAGAGCTCTACTTCAAGATGATTGGACAGTGATTTCAAAAATAAAACAAAACGACGTTGACGTCGACGTCGACGACGATACCACTAGCAGCAGCAGCGCAAACCATTGATAATTCTTCATTCCGTGTGATGATTACAACAGTACATGTAACGACGAATACCAAATCGAAATCCAATTTAGGAACGACGCGTTCGCCACGCAAAGCAGCGGAAATCTCATCTTGCGCCACACTCACCGACGCCCGCGCCGGTATGTCATCCCTATCCGCGCGCGACGCGCTCGCGCGACGGTTCCCCGCGACGACGACCGCGACGACGACCGCGCGCGCGAAACGTCGTGGACGTGGACCGGCGGTACAGACGCGCGCAGATGTTCGTCGCGAGTGGACCTCGAGCAAGTCTCTCCGAATGTCTCTCAAAACCCAACACGACCGACACACGTTCGCGAGGTACATTTCCGACGGCGAACGCGTCATCGGTGTGACGTTCCCGGATGGCAAACGCCGGGAGCGTTTGGATGACGTGACGTGGCGGGTGCGTTTGTTGCCGTTTGAGTTTTTTGGAACGCGCGTGACAGTGTACTCGACGCTCACGCTGGAACCGCGAGAGGAAGGGTTAACCATCGGTGCGAAAAAGCTTGAATTCATCGGGCTACCGAAGGAGATGGATTTAGACGGCAAGGTCAAGTTGACGATGGTTGGGACGCTGCGTCCGCCGAGGGATGGGGTGATCATGGGGGACGTGACCATGACGTTGGACGCGATGGTGAACGATTTCGTCGCCGTGACGCCGGGATTGGATCTCGTCGTCAATGGGATCAACGACACCGTGCTCGCAAATTTACAAGGGTCAATCGAAAAGAGTTTACTCGCGGATTACGATAGGTGGTGGGGGCAGTGCGCGAGATTAGAGGCGAGAGCCGAGGCTAGACGCGTCGCGGATGCGGCGAATCCCAAAACGTTGGCGTCGTGAGACGGTTTCGTCGTTTCATTTGGCGAACTGTGCGGCATGCGTCGAGAGAGAAATGACGCGGCGCGATGACAGAATCACACCTTGTCGTGAGTTTTCTTTTACACTAAGTACCGGTAGTTTGAATTGTTTGTAATTTACCATCGTCAGCGCGGCGATAGCGAGACACCAAACGCAAACTTTTTTACTTGGAAATGGAATCCGTCCGTGACACCGCGACGCGCGCGACGATGACGACCGCATCGACGCTCGACGACGTTCTCCTCGTCTCATCGAGCGCGAAAAACGCCCCCGTCGTCGCCTTTGACGTGCGAACTGGGGCAATTCTTCGTCACTATGGCCGGACGAATGGGGCCGGCGGCGGCGCTCTGTGCGCGCTGGGCGTCGATAAACTCCTCGTCTTGTGCCCGGATAAGCGCTCGATGGATGCGTACGGGATCGATAAAGAGTCGATGGAGCGGTCTTCCATCCTTCCCGAGCGTCCGAGCTGCGTGGCGAGCTCGAGGGACGGGGCATACGCGGCGTGCGGGTCTTCGAGCGGCTCGGCGTCCGTGTGGGAGGCGTCGAGCGGACGACTCTTGGCGCGGTTCAAGGCGCATTTCAAAGGCGTAAGCGCGATCAAGTTTACCGCGGATGGAAGCGCGTTGATCACGGGTGGTGAAGACGGCGCAGTACACGCGTGGAGGATGAGCGAGGTGTTGGATGACGAACGAGCGGCACACGGGTCGACGCGAGCGACGGCTTGGAGAAGTTGGACAGAGCACTCTCTCGGAGTCACTGGCATCGCCACCGGGTCGTTGAGCGGTGCTGGAGGAGACGTGTGCGTGGTTTCATGCAGCGCAGATCGGACTTGTAAGATTTATAGCCTCGGAAGCGGGTCGACGCTGCGACAGGTTCGGTGTCCGACGGCGCTATCGTGTTGCGCATTGGACGCGTGCGAGGCGACACTCTACGCCGGTGGGGTCGATGGACGGTTGTTTGAGATTCCATTGAACGGTGCACCGTCTGTAGCGGTGAGTTTAGACGGGAGCGGTGCGGCGGACGCGCGGGATGGGATGGTAGCGCTGGAGGGACACTCGAAAAAGTTGGCGAGCGTCGAGTGCTCGACAGATGGCGCCGCCGTAATCACGGCAAGCGAAGACGGCACGGCGCGCGTTTGGGACGCCGCCTCGAGACAGACGCTACAAATTTTACGACACCCGAAGGCGCCGATATGCGCGACGGCGATCATTTCCCGGTCTCGGTTCAGCGGTGAAGGCCGAGGCGATCGTGGCGGGGAGAAGAGACGCGCGAAATCGTCCCCCGCGCCGACGTTTAGCAAGTTCCTCATCGGCCCGAACGATCGAAGCGGTATCAAACCCTGGCAAGGCCCACCGACAACGCTCACCGGTACCGTCACCGAACACAAACGCCAACGCCGGGCAGTCACATCGACCTCTGCGTCGACGTCTACCAACGCGCCCAAACCGACGCCGCAATCCAAAGATGTCGCCGCGCTTCGCGAGGCCCTCACCGCCGCTCGCGCAGACGCCGACGCCGCCCGCGCAGACGCTGAGGAATGGCGCAAGCTCCACGGTGATCTCAAAACCATCGTCGATCGTCAGCTCGTCGACGCCGAGTGAGTCTCTTCGTTTGTCTCGTTAAACATTTGTAACAAAGAATCGAAAAAAGTGCTCTTTGCGTGCGCATTCCAAACTTCACACCGCCGCACGTCGCCGCGCGCGCGTTCGTCGACGTCCCGCGCGACGCGTTTCGGGTTAAACACATCGCGTTCGCCCGTCGACGATCGACGCGCGAAACGAGAGACGGAACGGTTAAAACTTTGTTCGTTCGTTCGTGCGTTCGCGCCGCCGCCGCCAGAGCGAACAAAGATGAAATCGAAACGACGCGCGTCGTCGATTGACGAGGATCCGGAAGACGACCCGGACGGATGGATGATGGAGGATGAGGGGTGGAACGCGGTGGGGGTGAACGCGAACGCGCTCATGCTCGGGTCGAGCGAGGATGGGTTTATGAGTTTGGAGGTGTTGGACCCGAAGACGGCGCGCGAAGAGGTGGCGCGAGCGAACGCGGGCGTCGACGCGACGACGACGAGAGGGGACGACGCTGAAGGCGAGGGTAAAAGGAAAGGGACGAAGAATGCAACGAAGAAGACGTCGGACGGGGCGAATGTATCGACCGGGAAGAAGAAGAAACAGAAGAAGAAACAGTCTGACGCGGGCGAGGACGCCGCGACGAAGTCGAGTACGATGGGCGAGTTGGACGAGAGCGCACTCGAGGGATTGACGGGTAAAGAGGCGAGAATCATGAAGCGCAAGTTGCGATGGAAGGCGAAGATTGAGGCGAAGAAACTCGCGAAAAAGAATGGAACGGCGGTGGGTGTGAGTAAGGCGTCTGGTGAAGCGAAGGACGAAGCGCCAAAGCAAAAGCCGACAAAGAAGAAGCAAAAGAAGAAAGTCGAGACGACGACGGTGAAACCGGACGAGGAACTCACCGAGGACACATCCAAGGATGTCGAGGAGGATTGGGAAAAGATTACGCACAAAGCGGTACCGGCGCACGAGAGACCGTCGACGAGTGGTTTTGATTACAACCGGCATCCTTCGACGGGCATGGGCGCTCTGGTGGAGGGCGTCGATTTGGATCGCGGGTGCGACATTAGCTCTTGGTTTGAGTTTGACTTGCACCCACTGTTGCTCCGGGCGATTCAGGATTGTGGGTTTACGACGCCGACGCCGATTCAGCGGGAGTGCTTGCACCCGGCAACCAAGGGACGGTGCGACATCATCGGCGCCGCGCAGACGGGGAGCGGTAAAACTTTAGCCTTTGCCCTTCCGATTTTGCACAGACTCTTGTCTGAAGGGATCGGAGTGCCCGAAGGGTACGAGGGCACTGATTACGCCGGCAGGGGTGGTGGAGACGACGAAGATGCTGGTCCGATTCCCGACGTGCTTAGGGCGCTCGTCGTCGCGCCGACGCGCGAATTGGCTTTGCAAGTGTGCGCGATGATGCGCGCCGTCGCCGTGTACACTAAGATTGACGTTTGCCCCGTCGTCGGTGGCATGTCCAAAGAAAAGCAAGAGCGTTTGTTACACAGAAGACCCGCGGTGATCGTCGCGACGCCCGGTCGATTGTGGGACACGATGCAGAGCGGACACGCGCACTTGGCTGAGCTCTCGGCGCTCTCCTTTTTCGTCCTCGATGAAGCCGATCGCATGGTTGAGCGAGGACATTTCCGCGAACTCACGAGCATCATTCAAAACATCCCGCAGCCGCCGAAAATCAAGCGACCGGGTGGGGCGGCGAAGCTCACAAAGGAGGAGCGCGAGGCAGTGGTGGATGAATTCATCGAGGATGCAGAGGAGGCGGATAAGAAGAAGGCGCTCGCGCTTCGCCCCAAGCAAATGTTGGATAGGCAAACTTTTGTGTTCAGCGCCACGCTCACTGTTCCGGACAACGTCCGTCGCAAGCTCAAAAAAGGCAAGGTGATGTCGGCGAAAAAGCCGTCGAGCAAGCCGCAGAGTGGGTCGCTGGAATCTCTCATGGAGAGCGTCCCGTTTTACGGCCGCGTCAAGCTCATGGATTTGACTCCAAAGGAACGCAAGGGTGGCGCCGTGGCGAGCACGATTGCCGAGAGCGCTCTCGAGTGCACCGAAGACGACAGAGATGCCATGCTGTACTACTTGTTGTCGGCGCACCCGGGAATGACGATTGTCTTCGTCAACGCCATTTCGTGTCTTCGTCGCGTCACGGCGTTGATGAAAATTCTCCGCGTACCCGTGGAGGGCCTGCACGCGGGCATGCAACAGCGCGCGCGCTTGAAGGCGCTCGACCGATTCAAAGCGGCGGCAGCCTCTTCTCCTGGAAGCTCTCGTCGTCACTCGGTGCTCGTCGCCACGGATGTCGCCGCGAGAGGTTTGGATGTCAAGGGTGTCGAGCTCGTCATCCATTACCAAATTCCGCTCAGCGCCGACACGTACATTCACAGAAGCGGACGCACGGGACGCGCCGATCAACAAGGCGCCGCCGTCTCGCTCGTGACGCCCAAAGAGCGCTCGCGTTACTACGCGCTATTGAAATCCCTCAACCGCAACGGGCCGTTGGATCCCTTCCCCATTGCCGAGGAGACGCTCACCGAAGCGAGCCGACGCATGGCGCTCACCAAGAAGATTGACAAGCTCTCGCACGCCAAATCGAAAGAAAAGGCGGACAAGGAGTGGCGCCAATCCCACGCCGAAGAACTCGGAATCATCCTCAGCGATTCCGACTCGGACGAGGATTTACAAGAGTACCACGAGGAGCAAAGCGCGCGTCAAACGGCAAACGTCAACGAGCGCAAGCTCCGCGCCGAGCTCGATCGCATGATTGCCCTCCCGCTCGGTTCTCACCGCCACTCCCTCATCGGCAGCGCCAAATTCCCAAGTAGGGGCGGCGGAGACGCCCTCCTTCGCGCGAAACGCGCGCGCGAGCGCGACGAATCCACAGTCGCTATTTCCGCCGCGGACATGTTGCGAGGTTCCGGCAAATCCAGCCGACGAGAAGTTCCCGCCGCCATCGCCGGCGCCATCGCCGGCGGCGTCCTCGGCAAGCGTCGCAAAAAGAACAAATTCTCATCGTCGACAACGTAGAAACGATGGCGATGGTGTTCCGACGCGCGCGCATCCGTGATGATATCATTAATACCGATAGAAGATTTGACACTGACTTTGACTCCCGCGTCTGGAAAGCGCCAAATCCAGCCAAACTGACGATCGATCCTCACACGCCCGCGCGCCCGAACGACCGACCGAACGACATGGTGTTCGGCGATCGAAACACGCGCACCCGAACGTCGGAAGATTTCTGCCACCTCGACCGCGATCTCGACGTCGGCGTCGTCGGTGGGGATGTGTTTTGTTTGCAATCGCTGTTACACCGACGCGGGCATTCGAACGAACGACCGACGGGTGTGTTCACGGACGACACGTCCGACGGCGTCAAGGCGTGGGCGAAGACGCACGGGTGGAACACGACGAAGACCGGGGGACGCGTGGATTTCGAGACGCGACGGGTTTACGGGGAGGTGCGCGCGAGTGCGAGACGCGCGAGTGTGAAATCGAAATTGAAATTTGCATTTTGTTTTTGAAAACTGACGCCGAACGACGCGCGCGCAGACGTACGGATACGCGACGACGACGAGTGGGAGATTGGTGAATGATACCCCGGATGGGATGAATGCGAAAGGATTATCGTGCGTCGACGTGTGCGCGGAATTGGACGCGAGTAAGGAGACTGGAACGCAGTTTTGTAGGACAAAGTGCGCGACGGATGCGAGCGGGCGCGACGACGGTTTCGCGTGTAGAGCGGCGTGTCAAGAGGCGTACTCTGGCGCGTGTGATCGCGCGTTTCCGGCGACGGAGAACGGGGAGAATACAGAAAAGTTTATAGAGTGCCTTCGTAAGAGTGAGACGGAGTGTGGGAAGGCGTGCGCGAGGTGGCCGTGAGATTTCTAGAAGTTCTGTGTGCTATTACTTTTACCATATTTCGTCCGCTAAACATCCGTCGACGCAACCATCGGTCTCGTTCGTCGCGCTCGCTCACTCCTCCAAGTTTATCGAGTTCCCGAGTCGCTCGTACAGTTTCTATCGTCGTCCAAAAAACAAAACGTCGTCAGTCGTCAGTCGTCAGTCGTCAGTCGCGGCTAATTCAAAACGCTCGAAAAAGAGTCAACGCCGCCGCACCTGTTTCAACTCATCCATCCCTTCTCTCAAAACCTTTCGCTCCGTCTTCAACTTTTCCAACCCTTCCCGCGCCTCCGCGAGCATCTTCTCCACCTTACCCTCCGCCGCGTCGTTATCCATCTTCACGAAACACTCCCCGACGAGCACGCACGTCTCGTCCTCGTCGTTGACCACCAACTCGGTCGACGCCTCGTCCAGGTCGTCGATCTGTTTCTCCTTTGTTTTAATCTCCGCGTTCAGCTCGTGGTGCCGCGCGTTCATTCGCGAAAACGCGCAGATGCGCTGTTGGTCTTCCCACGTCACCTCGTTCGTCGTCGACATCGCTCGTCCTTTTTTCGTCGCGCGTCGGCGCGTCACGCGTCGGCGTCCGACGGCGCGTCCATCCATCCATGCGTCACCGCCGCTCCTCAGCGCGATGCGCATCGTACACATCGTACTTGTACTATAGTAATAAGGCACGTACTTTCATACACGTAACTCCGATGTTAACAAAAGGAAAACACAATGATGGGGTGCAT
>Ga0181570_10002664_pt1 | contig 14026 bp, 13 predicted proteins | sample 101ome_18_FD_148667 | JGI IMG/M metagenome (GOLD analysis project Ga0181570, IMG submission 148667) | Coastal salt marsh microbial communities from the Groves Creek Marsh, Skidaway Island, Georgia - 101406AT metaG (spades assembly) | ecosystem: Environmental > Aquatic > Marine > Intertidal zone...
GCCTCTCGGAAGGCGGCTGTGGGCTCGATTCGGGTGTACAGCGGCTCGCCTCACAAGCCTACGACGGAGTCGGGCGGCTTGGTTCAAGCGGCGGCGTACGGAGACGGGGTGACGATCACGCGCCTCGAAGGCATGGGCAACGGCTTGAACGACGTGGCCTTGACGGCCGAGAGCGAAGCGGACTTGGTGGCCAGCGACAACGGCAAGCTCGCCGAGGTGACCTACCAAGGCGGCTTGGGCCCTGTGGCCGTGCGCGTGGTGGATCCGCTTTCGGTTCCCGACGCGGAGTTTGAGCTTCGTGTCTTGGGCGAGGCGGGCAGCCTCAGCAGCGGCGAAGACGTGGAATGGGTGCTCACCAACCTGACGATGCTCGACACGGCCGTGACGGCGAGCGACTCGGCCAAGGCCATCGTGACCAGCGACCGCACCATCAACGTGCTCAACGAACAGCTCGTGCTGGAGTGGGGCTTGGGCATCACCGTGCACCAACAGGTGTACCCGTCGAGCGCCGACATCGCCACGCCGCTTGGCGCTTCCATCACCTTCGAGAACCCACAGGAGCCCTGGCTCTTGGGCTTGCCGGACGGCGAGGGCTTCACCGAGGACAACTGGATTCGTGCGGGTACGCAAGCCGGCGACGACACGTCGCCGTTTGAGCTCGCCTACAACGACTTGATGGACGAAGACGAGGTGTACGAGGGCTTCCTCGGCGGCACCTGGGCTCCCTACTGCGTGGTGTCGTACACCGAGGCCGACGTCGAAGACCCGGCCACCGGCTTCACCTACGAGTTCACGCCGTTGTTTGCGCCAACGCGCGGCGACCTCATCCGCCTGCAGCAGTGGAACACGCCTGAGTCGACCAGCAGCGTCGACGTGGTGTTCACCAACGACCGCAGCAAGTGGACGCGTTGCCCTGTGCTGGAAATGCAGCCCAACGACGTCTTGGCCCAAAACGCCACCGGCGCTCCCGGCTCTTTGGAGAAGATGAACTTGCGCCGCCACAAGTCGGTCGACAAGTTTGGGGTCACCGCCGAAGACGGAGGCAACGCTGCCGACGCCAACCTCACCAGCAACGTGGGCATGGGGTGGTTCCCCGGCTACGCCATTGACCTCACCACCGGAGAGCGCCTCAACATGGCCTTCGGGGAGGACTCGTGGCTGAGCGCCGACAACGGCAAGGACATGATTTGGAACCCGTCGCCGAGCTACCAATACGCCGGCGGACAGCACTGGATCTACGTCTTTAAGAACGGCCAAGCCGCCTCCGGAACGGAGAACCGCATGCCGGCCTACGACAAGGGGGCCTTCCTCATGGAAAACCTCACCGACCCGAGCATCTCCACCGAGCGTCGCGCCTTCCGCGACTGCGCGTGGGTGGGCTCGGCCTTGAGCAACGCCGACTTCCCGATGCTTTCCATCGAAGAGGGACTCATCCCCAACGAAACGCGCGTGAGCTTGCGTGTGGCACGCCCCTACGACAAGTACAGCAACGTCGTCATCGACACCGACAACGTCGACAACGCCAAAAACAACTGGGATCCGCTCTACCGCTTCTCCACGGCCGACGTGGCGACGCGCACCGAGCAAGTCACCGTGTTGGAGGAAATGCTTGCCGAAATCAACGTCGTGCCCAACCCGTACTACGCCTACAGCCAGTACGAGACCAACAAGCTCGACAACCGCGTCAAAATCGTCAACCTCCCCGAGGTCTGCACCGTGCGCATCTACAACCTCGCAGGCACCCTCATCCGGACCTACGACAAGGCGGACCCGCTCACCTACGTGGACTGGGACCTCAAGAACGAAGCCAACGTGCCCATCGCCGGTGGCGTATACATCATCCACATCGACGTGCCAGACGTCGGTCAGGCCGTGCGAAAGTGGTTCGGCGTGATGCGACCTGTTGACTTGGACAACTTCTGATCTGCAACCACTCATGAAGAAGCATACATCTCTCCTCCTCGCGGCCTGTGTCGCCCTCGGAACTGCATTTGCCGGAAACCCGGACCGCGCAGGATCTGCCGGTGCCGCACAACTGCTCATCAACCCCTGGGCGGCTTCCAACGGCTTGGCAGGAACCAACATGGCGTCCGTGACCGGACTTGAAAGCACGTTCAGCAACGTCGCGGGTTTGGCCTTTGTGCAACGCAACGAATTGGCCTTCGCCAACAGCATGTACTTGGGTGGAACCGGCATTGCGCTGAATTCCCTCGGATTCGCCACGAAAGTGGGCGATTCCGGCGTACTCGGCTTGAGCGTCACGAGCATGAATTTTGGGGACATCCCCATCACGACCGAAGACTTGCCTGAGGGCGGGATTGGTTCGTTCTCCCCCTCGTTCAGCAACATCGGGGTGACCTACTCAAAAGAGTTCTCCAACTCCATCTACGGCGGCATTACACTTCGCATCATTGGCGAAAGCATCAGCAACGTGCGTGCGAGCGGCGTGTGCTTTGACGCTGGGATTCGTTACATCACAGGGGAAGATGACCGGTTGAAGTTTGGCATTGCCTTGCGCAACGTGGGTGCGCCCATGCGCTACGCAGGCGACGGCTTGACGGTCACCGCAACTCCCCAAGGCGCCGATGGATCTCTGACTATGTTCCAGCGTTCTGAGAAGTACGAATTGCCTTCGCTCGTCAACATTGGGGTCGCTGTAGACGTGGTTTCCAACGACAACACGGTGGTGACGGCCACGGGGCAATTTGTGTCCAACAGCTTCACCAAAGACCAAATCGGCGGTGGCGTGGAGGCAACCTTGGGCGACCGCTTGGTCCTTCGCGGTGGGTACATGTGGGAGCAGGGGTTGATCGACGGCGGACAAGACGTCGCGACAGCCTACACGGGTCCTGCTGCCGGGGTCGGGTTGAACCTGCCCGCCGGTGAAGGAGCCACCATGAAACTCGATTACAGCTACCGAACAACCAACCCGTTCAACGGAACCCATACGCTCGGGCTGAAAATTTCGTTGTAAGCGGAGACGCGCGAAAAATTTGCTATTTTGCATGAACGAGAGGGCCACGCGCCCTCTTGTTTGTGTTTCCTTTTACGGGAACGACGCGCCGAAGAGGCGCATACCTGAACTTTCTTTTGATCTGACATCATGTCCAACGTATCCTACTACACCGCCGAAGGCCTTCAGAAGCTGAAAGACGAGCTGCACCAAATGAAGACCGTCGAACGACCGAAGATCTCCCAGCAAATTGCCGAAGCGCGCGACAAGGGCGACCTCAGCGAGAACGCGGAATACGACGCCGCGAAAGAAGCGCAAGGCATGCTTGAGGCCAAGATCGCCAAGATGGAGAACCTGCTGGCGAACGCCCGAATCATTGACGATTCCGACATCGACAACAGCAAAGTGTTCATCTTGAGCAAGGTCCGAATCAAAAACCAAAAGAACGGCGCAGAAGTGACCTACACGCTTGTGGCAGAAAACGAAGCCAACCTGGCCGAGAAAAAGATCTCGGTGGACAGTCCCATCGGCAAAGGACTGCTTGGCAAGGCCGTAGGCGACGTTGCAGAAGTGACCGTGCCTGCAGGAGTGATTCCCTTCGAGATCCTTGAAATCTCGCGTTGATGGCCTCCATCTTCAGCCGGATTGTCGCCGGAGAAATTCCGTGTCACAAGGTGGCCGAGGACGACCGCTTCTTGGCGTTTTTGGACATCATGCCTCTGGCGAGCGGCCACACGTTGGTCATTCCGAAGTTGGAGGTGGACCGCATTTGGGACTTGGAACCGGGATTGCTTGGAGACCTGCACGTGTTCAGCCAACGCGTCGCACTTGCCATTGAATCGGCTGTGCCGTGCCAGCGCGTGGGTCAGGCCGTCATTGGGCTCGAGGTTCCGCATGCGCACGTTCACCTGATTCCCCTCAACAGCGTTGCGGACATCAATTTCGAACGGCCCAAGTTGAAGGTGACTCAAGAAGAACTGGCCAAAACCGCAGAGAAAATCCGCAACGCTTGGTCCTAAGCGTGTTCCTCGACGCTGAGACACAAGTGAAGCTCGGGGCTCAGGGGAAGTCCAGGAGCGCGGTCCAAACACTCAGCACCCCCGAGTCTTCGCGGGTCCAGATCGGACGGACGCGGCCGTCCACTGCCGAAATGTTGTTGTAATCCCCGAAGAACACTTTTCCTTCCGGGGTGAAAGGCAATTCCGAGACGGTTCGGTTGACCCACGTGTCGCCGCCGTCCGTACTCGAGGCCACCACCACGTGCGTGGACACGTCTTCGCGATTGGGGTTGTGACGGCGGTCGTAAAAAACGACGTGCACGTCGCCACGCACGGGATCGACGGTCATCCAGGTGAAGAATTGATCTCGGTCCGCGCCGTCGGTGTTGACGCGCTGGGTGGTCGACCACGTCTCTCCCGCGTCGTCGGACCACGTGATCCACACGTCGTTGTCGCCGTTTCGCGAATCGGTCCAGTTGACGTAGATGCGTCCGCGGTGCGGGCCCGGGCTTGTGTCGACGCAGGTCACGGGCATCCCATTCACGCGTCCAATTCCCGCGATTTCCTGATCCCAACCTCCGACGATGTCGGCGACGATACGGTCCTGCCCCCAGGAGAGCCCCCCATCCAGGCTTTTGTCAACGTAAATCCAAGGTCCGAGCGCCCAAGCCACGAAAATCTCCCCGTTCACACCGACCGCCGGCACCGCCCCCTCGGTCGTGTCGTCGCCGTCGAGGCAATCTCCCGCCTTGTCGCTCACGCGGACCGGATCAGACCACTTCTTGCCTTTCGCGTTCGCGTGACTGCACAGAATCGTGGTGCTGTCCCCCGGCTCCTTGCTCCCGTAGGCGTCAAATTGGGTCCAACACGCGTGGATTTGGCTGCCGTCGGCATTGACCGCCGCCCATTCCTTGTCTTGATCCTTGGGCGGCGTGTGCCCCATGCCTCCGCCCTTGGACCACGTCTCGCCCCCGTCTTTGGACCGTTGGCACACGATGCGGTCAAGCAGAGCTTCGCTTCGCCACCCCTGCCCTTCCGGGTCGCTTAAGTGAAGGTAGTAGAAGTCCCCGGTCGGGCTGGCCACCACACACGGGTCGCCAAACACCCCCAACGGCGACTTCAGCGTGCCCTTGGTCCACGTCTCCCCTCCGTCTTCGGAACGGTACACGTTGTCCAAAATGCTTCCCGCCACCACCACGTCCGTGTTGGTGGGGTCGATGGCGATGCTGGGCTCGCAGGGTTGGTATCCCTTGCCGTCCCAAACATCGAGACGCACATTGCCTGGCGACTGCCCCAAGGAAACCGTAGCGAGGCCCACAACCGCCCCAACGGACAGCATGCGGCGGAGGATCATCCGTGCCATGCGCGGTAGAGTTGTGCGAATTCCTTCGCGAAGTAGGTCAAAATCACGTCCGCACCCGCCCGATGAATGCTCAACAACATTTCAGGCATGGCTTTGTCGTAGTCAATCCAACCCTTTTCCGCTGCCGCCTTCAACATCGCGTACTCGCCGCTCACGTTGTAGGCTGCGATGGGGCGGTCGCTGAATTCTTTGAGGGCCAAAATCACGTCCAAGTAGCACAACGCCGGCTTGACCATGAGCATGTCAGCGCCCTCGGCCATGTCCAGTTCCGCCTCGCGCAGCGCCTCGCGCCGGTTCGCGGGGTCCATTTGGTAGGTCTTTTTGTCCCCGTGCTTGGGAGCGCTCTCGAGCGCGTCCCGGAACGGGCCGTAGTACGCACTGGCGTACTTGGCCGTGTAGCTCAGGATGGCCGTGTCAGTGTGGCCCGCAGAGTCAAGCGCCTCTCGAATGACCGCCACGCGGCCGTCCATCATGTCGGACGGTCCGATGCTGTCGAAGCCGGCCTCTGCCTGGACGACCGCCATGTCGGCTAGGATGGGGAGCGTGAGGTCGTTGACGATTTGGCCTTCCTTCACGACACCGTCGTGGCCATCAGAACTGTAGGGGTCCATGGCCACGTCGCTCATCAACCACGCCTCCGGGAAGCGGTCCTTGATGCCGCGCGCGAGGCGCAGGTAGAAGTTGTCGCGGGACAGGCCGTAGGTCGCCGAGGCGTCCTTCAGCGCGTCGTCCACGGCGGGAAACAGCACGAAGGACGAGACCCCGAGGTTCATCGCTTCTTCCACTTCGCGCAGGGCGTGGTCCTCGGTCACCCGGTCGATGCCGGGCATGGACACGATGGGCTCTCGGCGCGACGCCCCATCCAGCACGAACAGCGGGTAGATCAGGTGACCTGGGGTCAAGTGCGTTTCGCGAACCAACCCGCGAACCGCAGCTGAACTCCGGTTGCGCCGCGGACGTTGAGGCAAGTCGTAAGCCATCTTCATGGAGTCAAAGAGTTCAACTCGTTGATCAACCCGTCCAATTCTGCACGTATGGCCTTTTGGAGGGCGAGGTGGTCGTCGTCCGAGAGCTCGTCGAGCGAAGTTTCGTGGTGATGGTGGTGTTCGCCGTCCGCGTGGTCGTGGTGGCAGGTGGCGCCTGGAAGAAGGACCTGGTTGGACATCCACGCTTCGTAACGCACTTCGAGGTCGTCAAGCTTGGCCAGCACACTCTTGTAGGTGTCTTCGCGGCCTTCGACCCCGCTCGGCGCTGACAATTGCGCTTCCAAGTCCTCGCGAATCAAGTCAAGACGCGTGTGGAATTGGCGGCCCACCTCGGAGGTTTCGTCGTTCAAAGCCCGCGCCGCCTTCATCGCTGCGCTGTCTTCGTGGTTGTGGCACCCCGTTCCAACCACGGCGACCAACAAGGCTGCAAAGAGCCACGACTTGTGCATGTACTTCATGGCTTGAAATTACAACGGATTGCACCACTCACGGGTCCCGACGGGGCACAGGGTCGGGACCGCTCGTCCCCCACGGGTGGCACCTTGAAATTCGGCGCAACGCCAAGCCCAAACCCCGCCATGCACCCCATTCTTCCAGCGCTTCGATGGCATATCGACTGCACGTGGGGTCGTGCCGGCAATTGCTCCCAAGCCAAGGACTCAGCAGAACCTGGTACGCCCGCACGAGAAAAATCAACACGCGCTTCACCACGGAATCCGCTCCAAAGCCATGACCAACGACAAGAACACAGCTCCCCCGCACACGAACACCTGCTGATCGCGTTCGGAAACCTTGACCGAACGAAGCAGGCTGGCCAACGCGAGCATCACTGCCAAAATCACGAGCTGACCGATTTCCACGCCAAGATTGAAACGGAACAGACCTCCAACAAAGCCAGCAGCCTCGTCACGTGAGATGCGGAAAAAAGAACTGAAGCCAAGGCCGTGAATCAGCCCAAAAACGGCGGCCATGAGGTAGGTCCACCGACGCTGCTTTGCCGTGCCGTCTCCGGACCGGAGATTCCAAAGTGCCGTGACGAGAATGGTGACGGGAATGAGGAACTCCACCCAGTCGCCCGGGACCCGAAACAGGTCGAGCGAGGCGACGGCCAGGGTCAGGCTGTGGCCGACGGTGAAGGCCGTGGCGAGGAGCGCTGCCTTGCCCGCGTGCCGCAAATCGCAGCGCGCGACGAGCGCCAACAAGTACAGCATGTGGTCGTACCCTTGCCAGTCGGTGATGTGCGAGATGCCGAGGGCGATGTCGTTCATTCTTCAGGGCGATCGTAGCGCGTGACGATGAAGGCGTGGTCGTGCCGATCGTCGCCGCTGTGGCGCATGAGCTCCTGCCCCACCCATCCGTGCCACGCGTCGTTGGGGTAATGGGCGTCGCCGTCCGGCTCGGCATGCACGTGCGTGATGTACTGGGTGTCGACGAGGCCAGCGTCGAGGGCCTGCCGGTAGATTTGGCCTCCTCCAATGATGAAACACTCCGTCTCCGCCGCAGCGCGGGCGAATCCGATGGCGTCCTCAAGGTCGTGCACCACGACGGCGCCCTCCGCCTGGTAGCCGCGGTTGCGGGTGACCACGACGTTCGTGCGACCTTTGAGGGGACGGTATTTCTCCGGGATGCTCTCGTAGTTTTTTCGGCCCGTGATGATCACGTGGCCCTTGGTCGTGTCCATGAAAAACTTCATGTCGTCCGGCAGCGACCAAACCAAGTCGTTGTCCTTGCCGATGACGCCGTTCAAGGCAACGGCCGCAATGGTGCTGATGCGCATGGTCAATTATACGCTGACGGCCGCCTTGATGTGCGGATGCGGATCGTAATCGACCAGCTGAAAATCGTCGTACGTGAAGGCGAACAGGTCGGTCACTTCAGGGTTGATGATCATCCGAGGCAGCGCGCGCGGTTCGCGCGTGAGCTGCTCGCGCGCCTGGTCCACGTGGTTGAGGTAGAGGTGGACGTCGCCAAACGTGTGCACAAACTCTCCGGGCTCCAAGCCCACCACCTGCGCGACCATCATGGTCAGCAAGGCGTACGAGGCGATGTTGAACGGGACGCCAAGGAAGGTGTCGGCGCTGCGCTGGTAGAGCTGGCAGTTCAGTTTGCCTTCCGCCACGTGAAACTGGAACAGGCAGTGGCAGGGAGGCAGCGCCATCTCGTCGATGAAGCTCGGGTTCCACGCGCTGATGACGTGACGGCGGCTGTACGGGTTGGTCTTGAGCTGCTCTACAAGCTTGGTGATTTGGTCCGTCGCGGTGCCGTCAGGGTTGGGCCACGAGCGCCACTGGTAGCCGTAAACCGGGCCGAGGTCGCCGTTTTCATCCGCCCACTCGTCCCAAATCCGCACGCCGTTTTCCTTCAAGTACGCGATGTTGGTGTCCCCTTGCAGGAACCACAGCAACTCGTGGATGATGGAACGCAGGTGGAGTTTTTTGGTGGTCAACACCGGAAAGCCTTCGCTCAAGTCGAACCGCATCTGGTATCCAAAGCACCCCAAGGTGCCCGTCCCCGTGCGGTCCTCGCGCTTCACCCCGTTGTCGAGGAGGTGATTCAAGAGATCCAAATACGCTTGCATACCCCGAAAATAGGAGGCCTTCAACGCATCCACACCACATCGTGAACACGCGGTGAAAAACTACCCCGCTTAGGTTCCGGCACTACCTTTGAACCATGCTCCGACAGTTCGCAGAACGACATGCCAAGGTCCTGTGGCGCACCTTGTTGGGCCTCTTGGGATTGGGGATTGCGCTCTTTGAATCGAAAACCCCCGGCGATTTTGAGATTTACCTCGCCGCATCGGCCGACTTGTTCGAAGGACTCAACCCGTACGAACAGCACTACCACCAGTGGTACCGCTACTACTACGACCTCGTGTTCGCGTCGGTTCTCTACCCTCTGACCTTGGTGCCGGCTCGGCTCGCAAAGTTCATTTGGATTGTGCTGCTGGAAGCGTCCATGCTTCGAAGTTGGTCCTTGGTGGACCGCTGGCTTCCGGCGCGAAACAGCCAGGCCTCGCGCAACTGGGAACGATTCATGCTGCTCGTGTTCAGTTGGAACATGTGGGTTGTGAACTTCCACCTTCAACAATTCACGCCGGTGTTGTTGTGGATGGTCTTGGAGGCCGTTCACCTCAATGCCCGGACATGGAAAGCTTCGCTCGTGGGGTTGGGCATGGCAACCAAAGTGATCCCCGTGGCGGTGTTTCCGTTGTGGCTCCTCCGCCGCGAATGGGCCAAATCCACGGCAGCGCTGACGGTCTTTGCGTTGGCACTTGTCTTGCCGGCCCTGTGGCTGGGGGCGGAACGCACGAAAGAACTCACGCAATCGCGATGGGGATTGTTGAACCCCACCAACCAAGAACACACCTTGGATTTGGCGGAGGAGGCGTCTCACTCCTTGACCGCGTGGATCCCCACCTTGACCTCAAAGGAAGCTCGCGGCCAAAACACCCGTCCTTGGCGAAGGCACCTTGTTCATTGGGACCGCGAAACCGTGCACTGGGCGACGCGTGGAGCGCAACTCGTCGGACTTCTCTGCGTGTTGTTCTTCCTCACCGCGAAGGCATTCCAACCTGCGCGCTTCCCGGGCTACGAATGGAGTGCGGTGTTCGCAACGGTGCCCATCGTCTTCCCGCACCAAGCGGTGTACGCGTTTTTGATGTGCTTTCCGGCCATGGCCTGGGTGATCCGGGTCGGCTGGTTTTCCGAGGAAACCAACCCCGGAATTCGGTGGAAAATCGCCACGCTGGTTGCACTCACGCTGATGAGTCTGCACTTCTATTTTGGGTCCATTCGGGACGTCCTAAACCACTACAAAGTGCTCACCTTCGGCGCGGTTTTGCTTCTGGTTTGCTTGGCCCAAATCAAGCCCAAACTCCCGGCCAAAACCGCCTAACCTCACTGCCAAAGCGGCACGTTCCCTTCGACTCCCCGGGCACTCGGTGCGGCGTCCGGGCTTGAAGCCGGGAACCGCCAGCGGTACAACGCGTTGAGCACAAGCAGGTGAAGCACCAAGGCGGCGTGCAACGGCAGCACGTACCAAGGCCACGCGAGGTCGTGAAAGACGAACGGGTTGTCGGCTTTGGGCGGTTCGGTCATGTACATGTAATTCGCCAAGACGTCGCTCGGGCACCACGTGTTCAAGGCGTAGTTCACACCCGCCATCAACGTGCTGGCCCCTGCCGCAATGAAGTAGGCCTTGACCCAACCCCATTGGGGAAAACGCATCCCGTAGACCTGAGACATCACGATTGGCACAAACACGAGCGCCGCGTGGTTGATGTAGTAGTGAATCAGAATCGGCAAGTCGTCCCCGACCGTCAGCTGCGGCGTCACGATGGCGTGGAAACCCCCAATCGTCCCCATAAACGCCGTGAACAGGTGCACCGTTTTGTTTCGCCAAAAGCAGTTCAGCGACACCAACCAAATGTTGATTCCACAGAAATGCAAAGGAAGGCTGCGGTGCACGGTCCACTCGAACTCAGGGTCCAACGCCATGACCAACTGGTAGCCAACTTGCAGGGCGATCAGAACCCATCCCATTTGGGTCAAGGCACGGTCCTTGCGATCCTCACCGAGGGATTTGAACCGCCAGTGCAAGGCGAATCCGGCCAACAAGCTTCCCAAAAGCAGCGCCCAATAGCGCGATTCATTCATGTGAATGACGACGTCGTACTGATTCATGTCTCGCAGGTGATGGCGGACAAGGTACAACGTTCAATTGAAGCGCGTTCCGAGATCTCGCGCACAGACCAACGACGACTCAGGACGACTTGACGCCTTCGACGTGCAGGGTTTGGGTTGGGAACGCAAATTCAAGCCCTGCGGCGTTGAAACGCTTGAGGATCTCCAAGTTGATGTCGTTGGGGACATGCGCCCAGTGCTCCCCCTTGCGGATGAAATAGATGGCGCTGACGTTGAGGCTGAAATCCCCAAACCCGCTGAACCACACCGTGTACTCGTCTTCCGTCCGGCCTGCCTCGGACACGATGTCGGTGAGGATGGACAAGGCCTGTTCGATTTGCTCGGGAGTCGTGTCGTAGGTGAGGCCGAGCACGACCTTCATTTTGCGCGAGGGCTCGGCCGTCACGTTCTCCACCACCTGATCTGTGAACTGGTGGTTGGGAATGGTGACGAGTCGGTTTTCCAGGGTTTTGATTCGGGTCGAACGAATGCCGATTTCCTGGACCGTGCCGTCGATGCCGTTGACTTTGATGCGGTCGCCCGCGCCGAAGGGCTTGTCAATGAACACGGTGATGCCGCCGAAAATGTTGGCAACGAAGTCCTTGGCCGCCATGGCCATGGCCAAACCGCCAATTCCGACCCCGGCGAGGAGTGCACCGACGTCGTAGCCTGCGTTGGTCAGGCCCGAGATGATCCCCAGGATCCACACCAACGAACGCAGCGTCTTTTGAAGGATTGGGCCAAATTGCGCCACCGTGTCCCCGTCCGAGCGCTCGTCAAGGTGAAGGATGACGTTGCTTACGATGGAATCCAACAGCCTCGCCACCAACCACGTGATGTCGATTGCAATGAGGATTTGGAACACGTGTTCCATGAATTGGTCCACGTTTTCCCCGAAGTGCAAATGCTCGTACCCCAACCAGAAGCCGAGAATCACAATGCCGAGAGCCACAGGCTCCTCAATTTGGTCGACAAGGACGTCGTCCCATTTGGTTTGGGTTTTGGCGGCAAGCCGCTTGAACACGCTCTTGAACAGCATGTACACAATGCGCGCCACAACCACGCTTCCCACGAAGTAGCCCAGCGCTTGGACCCACTCCAGGAGGGGGTTGCCCAAGAACGCCGTGTCGGTCAAGAATTCCATGCCCCAAACTTCGCACAAAATGCGCTTTTGCTCCCTCCTCAACGCGGGTATCTTTGCGACATGAATTCCGCTTCCTTTCCCTCACTCCCCCCCGTCGGTCCATCCCTGCGCCTAGGCGTTTTGGGAGGCGGGCAGCTGGGCCGCATGATGATTCAGGAAGCGATGAATTGGGACGTCCGCGTCGAAGTGATGGATCCGAGCGAAGAAGCCTCCTGCCGCCACCTCACGTCGCGCTTCGTCCAAGGGGACCTGCAAGACGCCTCAGCCGTGCGCGCGTTCGGGGACGGGCTGGATGTCCTCACCGTGGAAATCGAGCACGTCAGCGTCGAGGGCCTGCAAGCGCTCGCAGACGCAGGCGTTGAAGTCGTCCCTCGACCGGCTCACCTCTCCCTCATCCAAGACAAGGGCCTCCAAAAACAAGCTTACGAGCGTTGGGGCATCCCCAGCGCCACGTACCAACTCATCGACGGCGTCGCGGACGTCGGCGCCATGGGCTTCCCCGTCGTCCAAAAGCTCCGCAAAGGCGGCTACGACGGCAAAGGCGTTCTAGTCTTGCGATCCGCAGAAGACGCAGCCGAACGCGGGTTTGACGCCCCGTCCGTGTTGGAACAAGCCGTCGACATCGACAAAGAACTGAGCGTCATCGTGGCGCGAAACGCCTCAGGAGCCACCGCCGTCTACCCCGTGGTGGAAGCCGTCTTCAACCCCGAAGTCAACCTGGTCGACCACTTGATGGCCCCTGCGGCGATCCCCGCACAGCTCGAAGCCGAAGCTCGGCAGCTCGCCCTTGACGTTGTGACCTCCATGGATTTTGTGGGGCTGCTTGCGGTCGAAATGTTCTTGGACGGGGACGGCGCGCTTTGGGTCAACGAAGTGGCCCCGCGAACCCACAACAGCGGCCACCACACGATTGAAGGGAACGTCTGCTCGCAGTTTGAACAACATCTCCGAGCCGTGCTGAACCTGCCCTTGGGCGACACGTCTCCGCTTCACCCTGCAAGCGCGATGCTCAACCTCATCGGGGCACCCGATGCCCACGGCACACCTGTGTACACCGGCTTGGAAGAGGTTTTGGCGTGGCCCAACGTGCACGTTCACCTCTACGGCAAGTCGACGGTCAAGCCGCACCGGAAGATGGGGCACGTCACCGTCACCGGCCCAGATGTGGCCTCCGTTCAACGTGACGTGTTGAAACTTCGCGAACACCTGCAGGTTAAGGGGACCAAAACCGCCTGACTTTTGAGGAAGCATGGGCGCTTCCTCTCCCCTCCGCATCGCCGTCCTCGCCGGCGGTTTTTCCGGCGAAGCTGACGTCAGCCGCCGCAGTGCTGCCATGGTCATGGCGCACATGGACCGCGAACGGTTCCTTCCCTACCTCGTGAACATCGACCGCGACGGGTGGTGGACGCAAGAAGGCGACAACTCAGTGCGCTTGGCCATCGACCGCCAAACCCTCGGGTTTGAAGGGGCCAACGGCGACAAGGTGGTGGCTGACCTGGCGTTTGTCATGGTGCATGGAACCCCCGGCGAAGACGGCCTGCTCCAAGCCCACCTCGATTTGTGCGGGATTCCCCACACGACAGCGAGCGCCCGCGTCATGGCCACCACCTTTCACAAAGGGTGGACCACCGCCTTGCTTCGCGACGCAGGCCTTCCCGTGGCGAGGTCCGTGGAATGCTTCCCGTCGGAGAAGTGGGACGAAGCGCGTGTGAAGGAGGTCGTCGCAGAGCTTGGACTTCCATGCTTTGTGAAACCCAACGAATCGGGGTCGAGCATTGGCATCAGCCGCGTGACCGAAGCAAGCGAATTGTGGCCGGCGATTGAAGAGGCGAGAACCACCGGCACAAGCACAGTTTTGGTCGAGGCGCTGCTGGCGGGGCGCGAATTCACCTGCGGC
>Ga0181570_10002666_pt1 | contig 14023 bp, 9 predicted proteins | sample 101ome_18_FD_148667 | JGI IMG/M metagenome (GOLD analysis project Ga0181570, IMG submission 148667) | Coastal salt marsh microbial communities from the Groves Creek Marsh, Skidaway Island, Georgia - 101406AT metaG (spades assembly) | ecosystem: Environmental > Aquatic > Marine > Intertidal zone...
CTCGCTCGACGCGTCGACCCGTCGACGCCGACCCGTCGTCGAGACCTCTCGAGGGGATCCGACGCGCGGGCGGTCCGCGGCGCGTGTGTGCGTCGCACCGCGGGCGGTTCTCCCTTCCTCTCGCGCGCGCGCGCGCCCCGGCCCGGCTCGCCACGAGACCGACGCTCTTCGGCACTCGACGTCGTCTGCACATCTCGACGCAGAGGACGCACGATCGGACGGACGAACGGACGACGGACGAACGCTCGGACGGACGGACGGACGGAGTGGGCGGCGCGCGACGACGGCGCGCGACGACGGCGCGGGACGGACGGACGAACGCCGAAGAAGGCGCGCGCGCGCTCGAGGGAATTAATTAATTACGCCCAGCCCAGCCCTCTTTGACTGATTCGATCGATCGATCGATCGGTTCGAGAGACGACCACGAAGGAGGACGAACGATCGATCGACGACGCGACGATGACGGCGGAGACGGAAACCGGCGGTGGCGACGCGGTGGGCGCGAACGGTGGGGATAGGGCGGCGGCGTCGGCGGACGACGACGGGTGGGTCACCGCGGGACGAGATCATCATCAACAAGGACGCAAGTCGACGGATGGGAACCGCGACGCGACGAAAGCGACGACGGGTGGGAAATGGAAAGAGGATGGATCAGCGTCAGGTGGTGGTGGTGGTGGCGGTGCGAGCGGGAAACGCGAGGGATCGCGGAGGAGCAAGTACGGCGGCGGTAAGGATGGTTGGGGAAAAGCGGAGGGCGACCGGGGAGGACGCGACCGAGACGGGAAACGAGACGGCTGGGGCGGTGGGAAACAGTGGGTCGACGGGGATAGCGGCGGGAATAAAACGTCAGGGACCAACGGGGAGGCGGCGGCGTCTGGGGCGAGAGCGGATGGAGGCGACGGTGGACGACGCGCGGGTACCGGGCGGGCTCAGCGAGACGGGATTCCGACGAGGCCGGCGGGACGCGGGTTCACCATGGGTCGAGGGAAGAATGGCGGGCAAGCGCTCGAATTGAGTCTCGGGGCGTTAAAGGTGAGCAGCGTGAGCGATGCGTTTTACGAATCCATCGTCGCGAAGAAGGCTGCGAAAGGTCAGTTCGCCGACGCCGCCGACTCGAACGCGGCTGCCGAAACCGAAACCGCCACGGATTCTTCTTCTGAAGCGAAGAAGAATATAGAGTCAGCCGAGCCGAAGAAACCGATGGTGAAATACCGCTACGATGCGTTGGAATTGGTGACGATTCTTCGTCAACTCGAAGAGGCGAATGCGTGCGTGCTTCCCGAAGACGTGTGCGGAACCAACGTTCCGCTCAAGAACATCAAACCCGGCGACGCGCTCTGGGAGCTCACGATGCTCGGACGACACGGCGACTGGTCAAAGACTGATCAGTCGACGGCGGCGCCTCCGGAACCGAAAACGACGACGGCGGCGGTCAAGTCGAAGGATGACAACATGCCCGAATGGGCACAAGAAGGTAACTCTTTGGCGGATGCGAGCATTACAGATGACGGTTTCCTCGGCGGTACGCTTCCAGAGCTCACGCCCGAGGAACGTCTCGGTTTAGCGGGTCTCGCGCAACCTTCCAATGGAGCTGCGGCGCCACAGCGCACGTCTTCTAGATTTGTAGCGTTGGAGGAAGAGGAGACGCTCATGCCGCACATGTCTCACATAGGAAGCATGATGCAACCGCCGCCGCAACAGCAGCAGCAACAGCCGCCACCGATGCAAATGCCACCTATGCGAATGCCGCCGCAGCAGCAACAACAACCGCCACCCGTTCCGATGAATGTAGATTGGCTCTATCTCGACCCGCAGCAGCAGCAGCAGGGTCCATTCTCTCGACAAGAGCTCATCGAGTGGCACCAAGGCGGGTTCTTCCCGAATGATTTGCCGTGTAAACCTATGGATGCTCCGCCGGGCGCGCCGTTCATGCCGTTAATTGAGTTGCTTAAGAATGGTTGGAGGTATGGTATCCCCATGCAACAACCGCCACAGCAGCAACAGCAACAGCAGCAACAACAACAACAACCGCAAGGCGGTGGATTGCCGCCCTGGCTCACGCAGCAGGGTCAACAACCGCCGGGTGGTCCGCCGCCGCAGATGCAAGCGCCGCGAGGTAGAACTTTAGAGGAGATTGAACAATCGCACGGTATTGCTCGCACGCCGCCGCCGCAAGGGTCACAACCACTAAAGACGAACGTATTGGCGAACTTTGCGGCTGGTCTCGGTATTTCGAGCCAAGCGGGCGCTCTGCCTCCGGCAGCCAAGGGCATGACACTCGCAGAGCTCGAGGGACGGCACATGCATGATCGGGCGAGCAGGTTAGAAGTTGCGAGCGCTGACGCGTCTCACAAGTGGGACGCGCCGCCGGCGGCGAGAGATATACCGCCAGCGCAAATGCCACCGCGACCTGAACCAATGCCAGAGCCTCCAAAACCTAGTGGTCCTGCTTGGGGCGGCGCAGCGCCCGCGCCACCGCCGCAAGTAGTCGGTAAGACGCTGCTCGATATTCAGAGAGAGGAGGAGGCGAGAGCCGCCGAAGCGGCGAAGAACGCGCCTCCGCCCAACATGAACACGGCGTTTGGCGGCGCCTGGGGCGCTGGTTCTGGCGGCTCTGGCAAGAGCTTAAAGCAAATTCAAGACGAAGAGGCTGCGGCTGCCGCGCGGCGCGCCGCGCAAGCGGCTGAGCAACAACGAGCTGTCGCGACGTCGGGCGGTTGGGCTGCGGCGGCGGCGACGGGCGTGGTTCAACCGAAACCAGTGCCACCCGCGCCGCGTCCAATGGCTGTCCCACGAACTGTTCCGGCGCCGAGACCAACCGTCGCGGGGGCGAACGTTTCCGCGCCGTTGCCCCCGCAGCCAGCCCCGAGCGCCGGCCCAGGAGGTTCTCCGCCTCTGAATGACAAGAATGCACTTCGACGTTGGTGCAAAACGCAAATGTCTCAACTAAACAACTCTGACGACATGACTCTGGTTGACTTTTTACTCGGTCTTCCCTCCGCCGGCGAAGTTCAAGAGTACGTCGCCCTCTATCTTGGCAAGACACCGCAGGCAAACGCATTTGCGACCGAGCTGATTCGTCAAAAGCGCGCCGATCCTTCCCTCGCCAGCGGTCTCGGCAACAGCGAGATGGCCAAGGTTGCCGCGCAAACCGGCGGATCTGGCGCCGCCGGCGGTTTCACCGACGACGTCGACAATGACGCCGGCTGGTCTTCCGCGAGCAAGAAGAAGGGCCGTTGATGATGCGCTTAGGTAGTTTCGATAGCACGCGCCACATTGGCGCGAGATATGACTTTCATTTCTGTTATACATACCGCACTACGAACACATGAGAAAACACGGAAAAAACGCACTTTTCCCGAAACGTAATCGTCACGTCGTCACAAAACGTCGTCTCGACCGAACCGCGACCGAGTAGATCGCAGAGAAGAAAAGGTCAAACACATGGTGCGTACGCGCGTGACATCAGCATCGCGATCGCGTCGCGCGTTGAACACGACTGTTGCGAAAACGACACGACAATCCAAAATCTCGTCGATCGGCAACGACCCGACGACTGACGCGCACAAACACGCACTCGTCCATTCTGAACCGCAGTCGAACGTGCGGGGACTTCGAGACATAAACGGCGATGAGAGCGCGCGCAGTGGACGCGACGGGGACTCGCACTCGGACGGACCGGAGCCGCAAGAGTGGTACACCGGAGGCGCTTCGAGCGGACAAGCGGTGATTGACCCGAGAGAACGACCCGAGGCGCGCCTGGCGTCCATGTTTTCATCCGCGCGGGCGCACGGCGCGGTGGATGGACGCGCAGAGGATATGAACCCGAACGAGGCGAGAAACGGTGGTGGTGGTCAAGGGGCGTTTCGAGGACGAGCGCGAACCTTGGCTGGCGGAGACGAGGAAGCCGAGACAGCGGATGCCGAAGAAAATGCAAATGACGAGGGAATCGTGAGCCGAGTGGTGACGTTTTGGCAGAATGGGTTCACCGTGGACGACGGTCCGTTGCGCGGATTCGACGACCCGGCGAACATGGCTTTCATGGAATCCATCGCGCGGGGCGAGGCTCCAGCAGAGCTCGCCCCGGCGAGCCGAACGCAACGCGTCAACATCAACCTAGTGCAAAAGCATGCCCCGTACGAGGAACCGAAAGGACCAAAGTACACGGCATTCGGCGGTTCTGGCCGCACGCTCGCGAGCGATTCCACCGCCGCGGGTGCGCCGAGCGCGAGCGATTCCGCCGCGGCGGTCGCGAGCGTCGCCGAATGGTCTGTCGACGACACCCAACCGACGACCTCCATCCAAATCCGCCTCCGAGACGGCAGCCGACTGGTTGGAAAGTTCAACACGTCCCACACCGTCGCACACATTCGCGCATTCATCGCGAGTTCCCGACCGGATGACTCCACCGCGTACGCCTTGCAACTTTCGGGTTTCCCGCCCAAAGCGCTCGACGACAACGCCGCCACCATCGCCGCCGCCGGTCTCGCCGGCGCCGTCGTCATCCAACGCTAAGAATAGCTAAGACCTTTCTTTCGATGAAACGCACACTTACACACACACGCCCCCTTCCGCGCGCGTTTACCAGCCATGGATGTGATAGCTCGCTCTTCGTCGTCGCGATCTCTTCGTCCTAGTCAGCATTTGCACTTGTTGGATAACGCACTTCGCACTCCACTCTTTGACGCTCGTCTCGCGCCATGTCGACGCTCGCCCCGCGTCTCGTCGCGCCCCGAACGACCGCGAAGCGTTGCCGTGCGGTCCGGCGTCGTTCAAGCGTCGCGCGCGCGTCCGGCGTCGTTCCGCAGTACGGCGACGCCGTCTTCGATGCGGCGACTCGCGAGGCATTCGCGAGCGGTGAAGCCTTCGTCGCGGACGCCGAACAAGCGCGGGTGATTTGGGACGACGGGTGGGATTTTTTAGACGTGCGGTGCGACGCAGAGATTGAATTCTTCGGCGCGTTGCCCAACCCGCCGCCGGGAACGGTCGGGGGTGCGTGCGAGGTCATCGTCGTGAGCGGACCGGAAAAGGTGAGACGCGTGCCGCTGGTGACGTCGACGGGGTATCGGTTCGATTCATCCGTCGGGAGGAAGGTTTTTATGAATCAGGAGGTGAATGTAAACTTTGTCGCGGATGTGGAAAAGTTTTTCCCGGATAAAAAAGAGGCAAGGATTGTCGTGGTGTGTTCGGATGGGCGACAACGCGCGGTGCGAGCCCTGGAACTTCTCGAAGAAGCCGGGTACGAACAGCTCGTGCTCTTGCGCGGGGGGTTCACGCTGTATAATCGCGGATGGGATGGTAAATTGAAGCGGCGAATTCCACATGGGGAATTTTGTAGCAATTATTACGCGAACGGCGACGTGCAGCAGTTTAGTCGAGGAGATCGTGCGGGGAACCAGAACGATGCCATTGAATTTGGTCCGTGGCAGGATGAAAACGATTGGAAGACGGCACTCGAAGCGGCGTAGACTTATAGACAGACGTTCCCAGTCGGTTTTCAGTACATATTACAATTTGCGCCTAAAACGCGTCGGCGTAACGATTCATGATTTGATGATGCGCGAGCGACAACGTCTGCACGTGCGGACGCATCCACTCTGGACCCATCGCGCGTTGCGACAAACCGAGCGTTTTCAACGCGTTTTGTCGAATCACAGACGCTCTGTTTTCGCACGCATCGACGAGGCCGGCAAGAATAGGCGGCAAGACGTCTTCGAGATCCGATTTAGACGCTCTGCCGAGCGCGATGCTGGCGCAAAAGAGCGGAGCGACAGAGTTGCCGTGCCCGTGAATCATCGGCGCGAGGCTCGCGAGGGCGTCGGAAACGGCGACAGATGGATTGTTGAAGACCACTTTAAGTGCCCAGAATGCGTGCGCCGCAATGTTTTCGTTGATATCATCCATCGCCGAACACATTTGAGACACGACGAGCGGTAGGTACGGCGTGAACTTTTCGCAATCCGATTCGACGACGGACGCAATCGTCTTGAGCGAATCCACCACGACATCGACGTCATCGTCTCGTAATCCTTCGAGCGCAGCGACGATGCGTTCGCCGAGACCTCGCGCCGGGGTCGTTGAAGAAGGCTTGCTCGGAGTGGAGTCGATACGCATCGATTCGTACGAACGATTGAGCGACGCGACGTTTTGGTCTTCATACTCTTCATCGGCATCCATTCCGCTCGCCGACGCATCGGGTGTCGCTGGCTTGGTCGGTGGGCTCGGCGGACGCTCCAAAAATGGTCTGATGATGTCGGCGAGCTTGGGAACTCTGCGCTCGACCGCGTCCATGAAACGCACGCGCTTGTATTCAGAAGCGGCGAGCAGGCGCCTCGGCACAACCGCGCCGTCGACGTGCGAGTGAATAGCTGCCAAGTTGGACCCGGCTGCTTTCGCGAGAGGCGCATCGACATCGCACGCAAGCTCAACCGTCATGTCAATCCAAGATTCAAGATCTTCGGATACCGATGCCGGGGCGTGCAACACTTCCTCCGACCCGCCTCCTCGGCCGCAGAGAACGTACAACGCGAATTCGAGGACACCAGTCTTCGTCTTTGCCGTCGCGGCGAGATGCAACGAGCGAAGCAATGCCGGAAGTAGGTGGTCTGGGGTGTACATGTCTCCAATCGCCGCCAAAGCTTCAGACGAGAGCGTTCTCGTCGCTTCGCGGTAATCCGTCAGGCATTCAAACACAGCCAAACATAAATCTGGCAACGACTGCCTCACTTCCTCCGATGCGATGCACACGAGCGTCGCCACTGATTCTAGAGCTGCGTCCAGGACGACGCCGTTGGTGTCGGATATGAAACCGAGAAGAAGCTCAGCGATGCGCGACGCGTGGAGCGCCACTTGCGCTTCCAGATGCACAGCACGCGCGCCGTGCGTACGCGTATCAGCTTCGTCCAAAGCGTCGCGAAGTCTCGCACTCGCCTCTGCGCGAGACGAGTGTTCCGCCGATCTCTCGACTCGCTCGGCAAACATGACTGCGTACGAAATGGCGTGATCATCCACTGGCGCAGAATCTGCTTTGGCTGGGACTTCCTTCGTTCGTCGCGGTTCCGCCGCCGCCGCCGCCGCGGTGGCACTCGGAGCGATTCGGACAGCGCCTCCTGATAAAGACCCACTCTGGGTGCGTCGCACGCTCGGCGTCTTGTTCGCCATCGCCGCGCGCTTCGAAGTCACTTCGCCCACCGTTCTTTGTTCGCCAGTTTCCTCCGACACGCTGTCGACGGTGAGATCGGAGAGACTTCTCGAAAGCTTTGAGTCGACGCGAGTCAAAATGTCTCGACTAATCGCTGGAGACGTGACGGATAAAATTTCAAAGCACGCCTTGGCGTTGGCCCGAACCGCGGCGTCCGCGTCCGAGAGACACACGCGAACGGCGTCACCGATGGCGTCCAGGTTACGCTTACTGAGTTCCCAACTCTCGAGAATAAGAGTGAGATACTCGATCACGTATGCGCGCATTTTTGGCGAACGCTCTGAGGACACGGTGTCTGCCAATCTCTGCACCACCTTGGGGGATTGGCAGTGCGTGATGATGCCACGGATGCACGCGTTTCCGCTATCTGCAATGACGGCAATCGTGATCACCGTCGTACGAAGCAATGCCATGATGAGCGGTTCGATGCAAGGCTCGAACGCGTTTGTTGCCGATCGAGCCAAGGCGACGAGCAAATGCGCTGCTTGCTTCACCACCGCACTTCGTCGATCACTCACCTGTGCGATGAGCGGTTCGATCATCTTCAGCAGCGACGCGGCGAACGCGTCTTCAAAAGCATCGCCCCCACCACCAAGGGCGATCGCCTCCAATCGAACCATGGCGGCGATGCGCTTGAGCCAATCTTGTTCGGGGCTCAAATCGCGAGCGATTCGATCCATGGCGCGCGTCAACTCCTTCTCTGTGGAAATCCGCTCTGGCGCCGGCGGGACCAATCCATCGACGATCGGTGCGGCGTGCGCTTTTGATCCTACGAGACGTCCAGGCACCGCAGACGGCCGCGTCCGCTTTTCCTCCGTCGTCGCTGTCGTCGTCATCGCAGCCGCCTTTGCGCCCGCCGATGACGCGAATCGCCGCTCCAAATCCTTGGCGTGTTGCGGTCGCATCTCGTTTCTCTCCGACTCAAATTCCTCTCGCACCGCGTCTGGAAACACCCCAAAAATAAGCATCGTCGTTTCCATCGCCTTTTCTCTCACCACCGCCTCTCGATCGCGCAAACACTTGGCGCACTTTTTAAACGCCTCGCGCGCCTCGTCTTCATTCGCCGTTCCAGCCTCGACGCACGCCCCCAGAATCTCCAACCCTGAAACCCTAAACCGCCAATTCGCGTGCGTCCACGCGAACGCCAACCTTTCCTCCAAATCTTTCATCTCCATCGCCTCTGCATCGCACGTCGCGAACGCCGTCACCGTCTTGGTCGCGTCGGCTCGAATATCGCTCCTCGCGCTTCCCAAAATCTCCCGCACCCCCGACCACACCGCCCGAACCCCTCGTCGCGCATCTGCCCCGGCCGGCAGCGCCGTCACAATTTTACGCATCGCGATGAGCGCCGACCGCGCTTTAAACGCGTTCGCGTCCCGTATCGTCGGTTCCAACGCTTTCAGTTGTTCGTTCACATCTTGATTTTGGTTTTGATTCCGTTCCTCCTCTTCCGTCGTCGTCGTCGTCGTCGCCATCGTCGCGCGCCTCGCGCCGCTTTTCCCTCCGTCGTCGCCGGTCTTCATCGCGCGTTCTTCGCCCTCGCCTCGTCGCGATCGACGCGCGGCGCACACTGACGACGACGGAAACTCTCGAATTCGTCCCAGCGCGGCGCGTCGTCGAGCTGTTGTTTGTTGCGTTTAAAAACAGATCCACCCGACCCGTCTCGTCGTCACTCATCGACGGAAACCCGTCGAGCATCGACGAATACACCGACCAAAGCCGACCAAAGCCGACGCGCGCCGCGCACACGGACGCGAGGTGCAGAGATGCCGACGACGGAACTCCCCGAACACGTCGCGAGAAACGTCGATGCGCTCTTGACCCAAGTGGCACAAATGTGTACGCCGCACGCGCCGCACGGGGAATCACCCATCGTCGGCGTGCTGGATGCGTTCTTTGGGTTTTTGGAACGACGGACGGATTTCTTTGCCGATCCCAAGCGGGCCGGGGAGGCGGTGCGGGACGCGCTGGGGCGCGTGGGTGGGAAGGATGGGACGCAAGCGCGTCGGGCGGCGGCTGCGAATGCGAACGCGAACGCGGACGCGGACGCGAGGAGGAAGAGAGAGGAGAAGGAGGCGGAGAAACGGCGAGAGGAGGAACGCGAACGCGTGGAGCGGTTAAAGGCGATGCAATTGGAGATGGAGGCGAAGAAGAGCGAGGGACGGTTTACCGAGGTGACGGACGCCGGCGAAGACGCGGACGACGAGGAGAAGAAGGAAGAGGAGGAAGAGAAGGAAGAGGAGGATCCGCACGCGTTAGCGCCCGGAACGATGATGCCGAACCGTGGAAACGGCGGTGAAGCTGAAAAGTACGTGTGGATGCAGACGCTCGATGATTTAGAGGTGAGAGTCGCCGTGCCGCCGGGAACGAAGTCCAAGCAAGTCGACGTGTCGTTTACGAAGACGAAGTTTTCCTTGTCGGTGAAGAATGGCGATGATTCCGTGGAGGTTTCGGGTGATTTCCACGCCCCGATCGCACCGGACGACTGTTATTGGACCTTGGAAGATAATGCCTACGTGAGCGTGTTTTTACAAAAGTTAAAGGGCATGGAATGGTGGCCGAACGTCCTCGTCGGCGATCCAAAAATTGACACGAAAAAGGTGCTTCCAGAGAATAGCAGACTCGACGATCTCGACGGCGAAACGCGACAAACGGTGGAGAAGATGATGTACGACCAGAGACAAAAGGCGTTGGGTCTTCCCACCGCGGACGAGCAAAAGAAACACGACGCGCTCAAGCAGTTTATGGCGGCGCATCCAGAGATGGATTTCAGTCAGACGAAATTCGACGGCGTTCAAGGCTTTGACCCAAACGCGATGTAAAAACGATTTTAAAGAAATCATCTCGTATTTCGTTTCCCATTATTAATAATCCTACGTCGTACAGTGTTGTTTACTTCTTTCATCCCGAAGCCTCGACGGCTCGCCTAAACGCCGCGCTCGCGCTGAATGAAATCAAAATCCTAATCCCCCTCACGCCTCCTCTTCTTCCGCCGCTCGAAGATACATGACGTTATTACACCTGATCAAAACTTCCCCCAACGCGCCCTGAGACTCCCCGTCGACAAACTCCTCCGTCGATGCGAGCTGGAGGTTCATGTACGCATCGGTCGAGACCAAAAACCCGCGGTACTCCATGCCCCACTTGAGTTTCACGCACACTTTTTTACCCGTGAGTTGGGCGAGGAAGGGTTTCGGGTTGATCGGCGCCGAGCTCATATCGCGTCGTCGTCCGTTCCGTGTGCTTTCTTTCGCGCGCGCGCGTCGTCGGCGTCGTCGGCGTCGTCGTCGGCGTCGCAAAGTGACGTCCGCGCGCAATTTTTCCATTGGTCCAACCTGGTTGAGACAAGTACTGTGTGTGTGCCTCTTTCTCGAGTCATGAACCGTCGAAACGGTCCTGGCGGACCAAAACGACACACGAGTTGCGACACAGCGCGACTGACTGGAGGCGCAGATGACGCCGACGGCGGCGTCGACGCGCGGCGCGGTGTCGTCGCCCGGTGTCGTCGCGAAATCTCATCCGTGGTTGAGGCGAGCGACGACGACGACGCGCGCCGCGTCGATGCGTTCTAGTGACATCGAGAGACTCCCCGAAGCGTTGGACTTGTGCCGGTTGAAAAACGGCTCGTACGCCGCGGTGCGATGGGTCCGACGCGACGACGACGGGACGACGATGAGGATGGATGTCGTCGTGCTCGCGGCGGAGGCGTCGTCGCCGCCGAATGAGCTGTTTGAGACGGATGAAGAGATGACGGTGAAACGCGAGGACGTCCGACTGGTGGGGTACGAAGCGTACGACTTGGAACAAAGGAAGATTTCGGATCGGTTGGAGGACCCGCACGGGGAGCACGCCCGGGATTGTTGGGTGCTGTATGAGTGATTGTGTTCATTCGTTTGTTCAGAGTAGAGAGTAGTCGAGCACGCTTTGTTTGCTATGTGATTGATAAATAGTGTACATTACAACCGACGCATCAAGCGCCAAAGAAACCCGGGACGCACGAGACTCTGGGCGTGCAGGCACAGAGCCCGCGCGTACGCGATGCGCGCTGTCTCGGTTCTTCCAATCCTAGAAATGTGCGAAGGGCGACGTGGACCTTGGGCATGCCGCAGGCGTTGAGTTGATCCAAGTATCGCTGGAGCGTCACGGTGCGCATGGCGACGACGTGCGGATCGACGCTCACAGCGGTGTCGGAGCCGAGGACGTTTGGTGGACAGTGCATGATGTTGTAGCAACCGCTCGATTTCAATTCCTCGTGGAGTTCCTTAAAGTTCTTGAATCGCTTCTTGACGATGAATGCGGGAACATCCGTCGATTGGACGAGACAAAAGTATTCGGTGTGCGACGCCGAAGCGAGACCGGCAAAGGATCGCGGAGAGTCATCGGCGTGACGAGCCCGCGACGCGACGATAGAGACATCCATACAGTCCATATTTGCGCCACCGCGGAAGAGGGGAATCGTGAAATTCGCCATGATGAGCGCCGAGCGGGCGCCCATTCGCATCTCGCTAAACCAGTTCAACGATTCCGCACACCGCATGAGAATCTTGCTCTCCACGGGCGCGCTGCTCAGACGTTGCGTTGGAATGACGCCGTTCGCGACAAGGAGCGCCATTTTAATTGTCTTTTCGTTCGGCTCTGCGTTTCCACCGGCGATAAAGTTTGTAACCCTGTCCTCCACTGTCTCCCCTTGGACGGCGAGCATTTTCAATTTGCTCGAAGTGGATGATTTAACTCGAATCGCTCGCATGAATTCGTCGAGGCGTAAACTCTTATTCTTCACTTGTTCCTTGTGACGCGCCGCGAGGTCGTGCGCCATCAGAACTTCGCTCAACTGGTATCTCTTGTCCACCGCGGTTTCCACGCCGTCGTACTCATCGACGAGATACGATTCTTCGAGGATGGCTTCGAGATCTTCCTTTACAAACTCGTCGATGCGGCCGATGCCCTCCGGACCGTACTCTGTCCTCAGCTTGTCGACGGACGCGCTAAACGCCCCAAGAGCGCTAAGCGTGTCCGAGGCAATTTGTCTCTCACCGAGATGAATGCTGAGCGATTCAAACCTCGTGTTCATGTCTCGCGCCGAGATGATTGCGTCCATGATTAAATCGCTCACGTCGAAGAGGCGCGCCAATTCGTCGTCGAGCGTCTCGTGTAATTTTGCCGGCTCGGTGGCGAGAAGCTGGCTCTTGAGCGATTTAATCAACACGATGGCAAAGTGCGTGAGCACCTGCCCGCTCTCTAATATCATCGCGTCCCACAGTCTGAGCGTGCTTTCGGTGGGGAGCGTCCCTAGGCTGAATCGAGTGAACAAACCCGCGCATGCGAGCGACGGACGAGTATCCGCGGCGCTGAAATGCGCGGCGAGTTCTGGGTCGTGCATCATCAGCTCGGCGTCCACAAACTTTACCTCGGCGTACAGATTAATGAGTGATCGCGATACCAAATTCGGCGCAACGTCTTCGGTGAAACCGACGAGCATCCAAAACGACGCCTCTTCGTCGCTCATCAACAACAACATGACGGCGGCGGGCACGACGAATCCGGCGCAGTACCCGTGCGGGCTTCGCATTGCCGCCGCAACGAGGACGTTTTGTACAAGCACGGAGAGCGCGTTTCCATTCGCTGGGTACGCAACGTACCCGAACGACAACTTGCTCGCGAAGGATTGATTCATGCTATGCACCGAAGACGCGCCGTCTTCATCATCCGCCGCCGCATCGGCGCGCCCGCTCAACACTGGATGCGTCTTGAACGCGGCAGTGACGTCGTTTTCAATTAGCCGCATTTCTTCCTCCGAAAGACTCGTTCGCCCGAGTTCAAGGTACTGGTAGTACGACAGCGAGCTCGAGTACTGCTTGACGTGCGCCTTGAGTTTCTCCGCCCAAACTTGCGAGCGATGATCCGGGTGCAACCCGTTCACCGCGAGCGCGAGACACGCGTCCCCGCCCGCGCGTTGTTTCGCCTCTGGCACCGTCCTGTACACCTCGAAACACTCCAACTGTCTGTTTCTTTGCTCCGCCCGCGCCCTTCGCCGTTCCTCGTACGCGTCATAAAGGCTTTCAGGTATTTCAAATCCGAGCTCGTCGACGACGGCACCGCCGCTTTTCGACCGGCGCCTACGACTCCTACGCGGTTCCAAACTGACCGACACCGTCTCATCATACCTCGGCGGCGCCGCGTCCTCGCGATCCTCGCTCGTCGCGGCGCTCGCGTCACCGCCCGTACGCACCGCCGGTTCGTCCGCGTCGTCCGCGTCGACGCTCAACCGCCCGACGCTCTCCCCCGCATCCTCCCCGCGTCTCAACGCATCCACCGACCCCGTCGTCGCCGTCGTCGTCGTCGTCTTTGAGTCGTCGTCAAACTTCAAGAGCGACGCATCATCCTCGTTCGTGGTGAACAACTCTTTCCCGTCGCGCTCTTTTTCCCCGCGCGCACGCTCCGCGGTCGTCATCGACGCGTCTTCGTCGTCGCGGTCGTCTCCGTCGTCCCGCGCGCGCATCCCGTCGCGCTCTCCCGTCGTCGTCGCGCTCTCCCGTCGTCGCCCGAGTCGCCCGAGTCGCGTGGAAAACACCCGCGTGTGCGCGTTTTAGTGTTGAATCGATCGAATGCGTTTGAACCGAACCGTCACTATACTTTTGTTACTGTTTGTACATACATCTTGTGTTTTTGACAAGACACCCGTCGCGTTCGACTCTTGAATCGAATCGAATCGAGTCGAGTCGAGTCGATTGTCGACGGATGGATTCAGCGGGAGAACGCGACGACGACGACGACGACGGGTGCGGGTGCGGTATCATCCGATCGCGCGCGTGAACGATCGAC
>Ga0181570_10002678_pt1 | contig 13983 bp, 17 predicted proteins | sample 101ome_18_FD_148667 | JGI IMG/M metagenome (GOLD analysis project Ga0181570, IMG submission 148667) | Coastal salt marsh microbial communities from the Groves Creek Marsh, Skidaway Island, Georgia - 101406AT metaG (spades assembly) | ecosystem: Environmental > Aquatic > Marine > Intertidal zone...
TACTCATCAACTGCCGCCATCAATTCTTTGATCTTGTCTTCACCGATGTTGGCGTCACGGCCTTCCATCGCGGCAAGCGCTGAACCTGCGACCACTGGGATGTCGTCACCTGGGAAGTCGTAGTCTGACAACAGCTCACGAATTTCCATTTCAACCAATTCCAACAATTCTTCGTCGTCAACTTGGTCAACTTTGTTCATGAAAACAACCATCGCTGGGATACCAACCTGGCGACCCAATAGAATGTGCTCACGTGTTTGTGGCATGGGGCCGTCTGCGGCGTTCACAACCAAGATCGCGCCGTCCATCTGCGCCGCACCTGTGATCATGTTTTTCACGTAGTCCGCGTGACCTGGGCAGTCAACGTGCGCGTAGTGACGGTTCTCTGTTTCGTATTCAACGTGTGCTGTTGAAATCGTGATACCACGTGCCTTCTCTTCGGGCGCACCATCAATCTGGTCATACGCTTGGAAGTCACCAAAATATTTCGTAATCGCCGCTGTCAACGTCGTCTTACCGTGGTCAACGTGACCAATCGTGCCGATGTTACAATGTGGCTTACTGCGATCAAACTTTTCCTTTGCCATGGCTATGTGCGCCTCGTTATTTGGGGGTCGATCAGACCCGGTTAGTTTCTTCGCGGGCATTTATGCGCAAACCGCGAAAAAATCAAGCGTTTGTTGCGCTGAAAGCAAGGTTAGGCGGGAATATTACAACAGTGTAAAAAACTACTCCGTCATGGCCGCTTCGATTTATTCGAGCGAGTATTTCTGCACCTCTGTATTTGGAGCAAACCACCCATTGGTCATATGCTGTTCGCGCAACCATGTATCGATCTGCTGTGCAACACTTTGGGTGAGCGAAACAATTTGTTCCTCGCGTGTCTGACGTAGACCTGATCCAAAGACGGTTTTCCGGTTGAAGTTTTCCAAAAATAACAGTTTCTCAGGTATCAGATCAAATCGAGTCATCGTTTGCGCATCTCACACACTTAGTCGAAAGCCAAGTGCGGTTTGTGGGCTGAAAACCAATGGAATACCGGGCTGTCCCAATGTGTAGGCATCAACGATCACTACGATGTGGTATTCCCCGCTTCCAGCGTACTGTCCCAATTTTTGTTGCAAGGCAACGTATAATGCGCCTTTTATTTCATCGTCGGTTGCCTCGCGGGAAAGGGGGCCTTTGGTGATCTCCTCACCATAAACCGCAATGTGGCCCAGACGAAAATCACCAAAGGGATCACTTTGGCGTTCCAGGTGCAGCGGTGAACAGCCAAATAAGGTCAGTGTTAGCAGCAGGCCAAATACGAGACGCATAAAATTCTCCCCAGTTCTTTTTGATGGATGGCGCGACTACACTCTACGCGATACACTTAACTTCGTAATTCGCGAAATATTGATTTTTAACGGGCAATGGCCCACCTGTGAAACATGAGCACAACATTGTCCGACCTGCCTGCACGCGCACCCCTGGCAAACACGCCCTTGGGGGGTCTTTGGTACATTCAAGGCCGCGCGGCAAAACCTGCTCAGCATCATCCCAGAAATTGCAACGCGTCAGCCGATTGTTTCGGGCAAAGTTGGAATTCGCTGGCATATATCGATGGACCCTGACGGTTTGCGCAGAGTACTGCTTGCGAAACTGGATGCTTGTCCAAAGTCCAACACGACAAACAGCTTGATGCGCCCTTCGATTGGTAATTCCATGTTTTTGGCCGAAGGGGCCGAGTGGCGCTGGCAGCGTCGTGCGGCAACTCCTGTTTTCACGCATCGCAATATCGCGAACCTTGCCCCGCTGTTGAGTATGGCGACCGAGCTTGCCGTTCAACGGTTTGAGAGGTCTATTAGGCGCGTGATAGATGCTTATGACGAAATGATCACTACAACCTTTGAGGTGATTTCTGATGTAAACTTTTCCAGCGGCAGTTTTGATCGTGATCAGGTGCATCATGCAATTGATCAGTACATTAACGAAGCGGGTCGTGTCTCAATCATGGACATTCTGGGGTTTCCTGACTGGGTGCCCCGACCTTAACGAGTGGCGGGCCGTCGCAAGTTAAAAGAAATGCATGCTCTGGCAAATTCAGTGATTGAAGAGCGGCAAAAGTATGTTGGTGAGGGTGTGCCCGATTTGCTGGACCTATTACTCGAAGGCGAAGATCCTGAGACCAAGCAACGCATGTCATTGGATCAATTGCGTGACAACCTGATGAGATTTATTGTCGCGGGGCATGAAACGACTGCGCTCACGCTGTCTCGGGCCATCTATTTAATGGCCCGTTATCCCGAACATTAAAAACGCGCGCGTTAAGAGGCGCAGGCAGTATTGCAGGGGCAGATGATGTTCCCAGTTTACCGTTCATACGGCAAGTTATCGATGAAACCCTGAGTTTGTACCCGGCCGCGGCCGTCATATCACGCACGGCAATGGCCCCTGATACATTATGTATACGAGAGGTCCGGCCAAAGGATTCTGTCATCGTGCCCATCTATGCGTTGCACCGATCGCATGTTTTGTGGGAAAATCCTGATGTCTTTGATCCATCCAGATTAGAAAATCCTAAATCCATAAAACGTTATGCATATCTTACCTTCGGGGATGGCCCACGAATTTGCATCGGGGCAAGCTTTGCCCTGCAAGAGGCGATAATCATTTTGGCCACGCTATTATCACGTTTTGAATTTGAAATGGTTGCAGGAAAAGAACCAGAATTAGAGATGATTTTCACCCTTCGGCCCAAGGGCGGTGTGTGGGTGACAACAAAACCTGCGTAATTTTACGAAGACGCCCGAAAAACGGCAGACGAAGGGCCAATGCGCTGTATGCTTATTTCATGTTATTTGATTTACCAGACGATGATACATTATACGCCGCATTATGTGTGCGCGACAAAAGTTATGAGAATCAGGCCTTTGTTGGTGTGACCTCGACAGGGATTTTTTGCAGGCTAAGTTGCCCTGCGCCCACAGCACATCGCAAGCATTGCACCTTTTACTCAACCATAGCGGCGTGTTTTGAGGCGGGCTATCGGCCTTGTAAACGCTGTGACCCAACTGGGGCGATTGCAGCCGAGGCTCCGCAGTTGCAACATCTGCTAGAGGCGCTTGAAAAGGATCCTGCACGGCGATGGCGTGAGGCGGATGTGGAGAAAATGGGCTATGACCTGTCCACGACACGGCGGTTGTTTAAACGACATTTCGGCATGACATTTCTGGAAATGGCGCGACTCTCAAGGCTTAGACAAGGGTTCACCGAACTGAGCCGCGGTGGCCGTGTGATCGACGCTCAAGTCGAAGCGGGATTTGAAAGTGCTTCAGCCTTCAGAGAGTATTTCACACAAGTCACCGGGTTGCGACCCAGTGATCTAAACGGGCAGGGCGGGATCGCGTTGCGGTGTTGCGATACCCCTGTGGGGCCAATGATTATTGCCGCGGATCAAACCCATCTACATTTGTTAGAATTCGTTGACCGCCGCGCGTTGCCCCGTGAAATGCAAAAACTGCATCGTGCGTGTCACGGTAACATGGGGTTTGACAGCACACCGATAACTGAGAAAACAGAACAACAGTTAGCAGAATTTTTTGCAGGTGAGCGTCCAGTGTTTGATCTACCACTTGCGCTACATGGGACGGAGTTTACCAAGCGCGTATGGCGGGCATTATGTGATATTCCGGCGGGTCAAACCTGCAGTTATGCTCAATTGGCGCAGATGATTGAGAACCCAACTGCAACACGTGCGGTTGCGCGTGCCAACGGGACCAATCAAATTGCTATCGTGATCCCTTGCCACCGTGTCATCGGCGCGGATGGGTCATTGACGGGCTATGGCGGTGGGCTATGGCGGAAGCAAAAGTTGATAGAGGTTGAGCGGGCCTATCGCGCTGCACAATAAAAAAGAACCGCGTGAGGCGGCCCTTTTCATCTCATCGTTTTGCAAATTAGCTAATGGCCGCGGCCTTCACATCTTCGTCGATGTAGGGGGCATATTGTTCAAAGTTATCGGCAAACATTTGCACCAATTTTGCTGCCTGTGCGTCGTATGCAGCAGGATCATTCCATGTGCTGCGCGGATCAAGAAGCGCTTTGTCAACTCCCGGAACCTCAACAGGAACATCAAAGCCAAAGTTTTCGTCTTTGCGGAACTTCGCCTCTGCCAATGATCCATCCAATGCAGCAGTTAGCAGGGCACGCGTTGCCTTGATTGGCATACGTGATCCTGCGCCATATGCACCGCCAGTCCATCCTGTGTTCACCAACCAGCATGTCGCGCCATGCTTGGCGATTTTTTCCCGCAATAGGTTGCCGTATGCTTCTGGGCGGCGCGGCATGAATGGCGCACCAAAACATGTCGAGAATGTTGGTTCAGGTTCTGTCACACCACGTTCTGTGCCTGCAACCTTGGATGTGAAACCAGAAAGGAAGTGGTACATTGCCTGTGCGGGTGTCAGACGTGCGATGGGAGGCAGCACCCCGAATGCATCACACGTCAGCATGATAACGTTTTTTGGATGTCCACCCAATGCGGTGTCCGAGGCGTTCGAGATATAGCCAAGCGGATAGGCGCAACGCATGTTTGCCGTTAGACTGTCATCATAGAAATCCAGTTCAAGCGTTTCGTGATCAAAAACCATGTTTTCTATCACGGTGCCAAATTTGCTGGTTGTTGCGAAAATTTCAGGTTCCGCTTCGGGGTTCAGGTTAATCGTTTTTGCGTAACAGCCACCTTCGAAATTGAACGTGCCACGATCGGACCAACCATGTTCATCATCACCAATCAACACACGTTGAGGATCCGCAGATAGTGTTGTTTTACCTGTACCTGAAAGGCCAAAGAAAACGGCCGTATCAACAGGATTGCCAACCGCATGGTTTGCCGAACAGTGCATCGGCATTATGCCCTTTTCAGGCAGCAAGTAATTCAAAAGAGTAAAGACAGATTTTTTGTTTTCACCTGCGTATTCTGTGCCGCCGATCAAGATTAGCTTTTTGTCAAAGTTCATCGCGATTACAGTTTCGCTGCGGCAGTTATGCTTTTCAGGGTTTGCCTGAAAGCTTGGGCAATTGATGACGGTGAAGTCTGCGATAAAACTGTCAAGTTGCGCGCGCTCTGGACGGCGAAGAAGGTGACGAATAAATAGGTTGTGCCATGCCAATTCTGTGACCATGCGCACGTTGATTGAAACCGTTGGATCAGAGCCGCCAATCAAGTCCTGAACAAAGTAATCACGACCCTTCATATGCTCTATCATGTCTGCATGCAGGGCATCGAACCCCTCGGGTGACATTGCCGCGTTGTTTTCCCACCAGATACTATCTGCAACTGAAGGTGTCTTAACAACATGTTTGTCTTTGGGCGAACGGCCAGTGAACTTGCCAGTTGTTACCAAAAACGCCCCACCCTGTCCCAAGGTGCCTTCATCACGCTTTAGTGCTTCTTGGATAAGCGCAGGCTCTGAATAGTTATAATAGACATTCCCCAGACCGCTGATGCCTTGATCGTCTAGTCGGAACTTCGGGTTGACCCGTCCTGATGTCATTTTACAACTCCCTATGCCAATTTGGCGATTTTACAAAGTGTGGGGAATACATGATGAATGTTCCCCAGCTGCGCGCGAGGAATGGCGCCCACAAATTCGCTTTAACATGATGCTGATCTGAGTGAACAGGATACTTTTGTCGCTGTTAGCGCAAACATCATATGTTAGCGCAAAAGATAGCGATAACATTGTCTCGATCGGAAACTTGATCAATCCGTTTGCGCTAACGCATTGTTAAGGTAAATTTGTTTCAGATGCCGAAAACACACAAAAGACGGATGAAATGCCGAATCGCCTTTAATTATTGATTGTTGGACTAAAAAGCGGGCATACTTGTGGTTAATAATAAGATCAGTAATGGGTGCGGGTGTATCTAAAGTAGTGTTTGTCGTCGTCGAAGACACTGGACCCAGGATTCCAGGGGGGTGCACTGGGCAAAGTGTTTCACAGATTTTATTCTGAACATCCCGCCAATGATTGTGGGAATAATTCTAAATTGGTGTTGGTAATTTCCAAACAGATTATCGAAGCGCATGATGGGGCGATTTGGGCTGAAAATTTTCGCCCAACACAAATGGACGCGACATCTGCGCCGCTTGGCGCCCGTTTTGTAGTAGGTTTACCGTTGTGAGCATAAGTGATCGTGAAATTAGGCATTCCACCTGTGTGTCGGTGGATGGTGTTGGTATTTTAATTGTTGGCCCCTCAGGGTCTGGCAAATCGACACTGGCGATAAAGCTGATTGCGCTGGGCGCATTTTTGGTTGGGGATGATCGTTGTCTATTGATTGGAGACGAACGTGGCATAACGGTTGAGCGACCCCCAAACCTGCCCATGGGTATCGAAGCGCGCGGAATTGGAATTTTACGGGCGCCGATGACGGACAATGCGCGACTGGGTTTGATTGTTGATCTGGGCAAAAAGGAAACAGAACGTCTTCCTGAACAGCAAACGGTCAACATCATGGGGCATGATATTCCGGTGTTTTATGATTACAAACTGGACGCATTTGCGCAAAGTTTGTATATCTTTGCCAGGTACGGGATCGTCAAAGACCTATAGAGGTTTGCATGTCTGAAATGCCGCTAGATGCGCGTGTGAAGCTGGTTATTGTGACTGGGTTGTCAGGTGCTGGGCGGACTACTACGATCAGATGTCTTGAAGATCTTGGGTATGAAACCATTGATAACTTGCCAATTTCGCTTGTATCACGCGTCGTTGCACCGGGGATGCTAGGCGCCAAAATTGCAATTGGCCTAGATACGCGAACACGTGATTTCACGACAAAAGCGGTTTTGGACATGTTAGCAGAGTTATCTGCACACAGCTGGTTGTCGTTGGAGGTTGTTTTTGTCACGGCATCCAACGCGATTTTGGTGCGACGGTTTTCCGAAACGCGACGCCGCCATCCATTGGCCCCTGCTGAAACGCCACATGACGGAATTGACCGGGAACGCGATTTGTTGAACGAAATCCAAGATGCATCAACCGTTGTTTTGGATACTTCGGACATGTCGCCCCATGATTTGCGCGCACAGGTGGATCGTTTTTTTAACCGAGGTGGCGAAAGCAAACTTGCGATTACGATCCATTCGTTTTCCTACAAACGCGGCGCGCCCGCAGGAATCGACATGGTCTTTGATTGTCGTTTTTTGAATAACCCCTATTGGGATCCGTCCCTAAGATCCCTAAATGGAAGATCAGATGGTGTGCAACGTTTTGTCCAAAATGACACGCGTTTTGAGGAATTTTTTGCAAAAGTGATGGATTTATCCGTCTTCCTCTTGCCAGCCTATGTGGATGAGGGCAAAACTCATTTTTCAATTGGGTTTGGTTGTACAGGTGGTCAGCATCGTTCAGTTGCTTTTGCGGAAACCGTGGCTAAGGCGCTTGCAAATCATGGTTGGGTGGTGTCAGTACGACATAGAGAGTTAGAGCGCAGGGCAAAAAGATAGCCATGTGTCGGAATTGAGGGCAAATTTTGATCGGGATCGTGATCGTTGCGCATGGGGGACTTGCCAAAGAATATTTGGCAGCGGTCGAACATGTGGTTGGACGACAGGTTGGCATGGCCTCTGTCGCGATTGAGGCCGAACATAACAGGCGCGAAAAACAGGATCAGATTTGTGCCCTTGCTGATGCGGTTGACACAGGCGATGGTGTTGTAATCGTTACCGACATATTTGGTGGCAGTCCTTCAAACCTTGCGTTGCCTGCATGTCGGGGGGATGATCGTAAAATTTTATATGGTGTGAACCTGCCTGTTCTTGTGAAACTTGCCAAATCGCGTCATCTGCCGTTAGAGGCCGCAATCACGGCCTCCATTGACGCGGGACGTAAATACCTAGATAGCATGGACGGCGGATAAGGGCAGGTCACGTATGAACACTTCTCAAGGGACATTCACCATCGTAAACGAAAAGGGTTTGCATGCGCGTGCATCCGCAAAATTCGTTGACATGGTTGAACAGTTTGAAGCCAGCGCAACGATTGAAAAAGACGGTATTGACGCCTGTGGTGACAGTATCATGGGACTGTTGATGTTGGTGGCATCCAAGGGCACGCAGGTTAATATCAAAACCGAAGGGGTGCAAGCGCAAGAGCTTTTGAACGCCCTTGGCGAACTCATTGCCAATCGCTTTGGTGAAGACCAATAATTATGGCGATAGAGCAAACATCGGATCAGGATAGCGCTGCAGTGGAAGACCAGCCCTATGACGGCCGCAAACTATCCTATGCGACAACCTTCCCAAATCCGCTTCAGCGTAAAACAATTCAGACGATCGAATTTTTGACAGGGAAATGGCGTTTGTTGTCCCGCATTCGTGCGTTTGAGCGTCGTGGCGTTCCAAAAGGCCATGCGTTTTTCGCCCAGGCCTTAGATGTCATGGGAATTGATGTGAAAACGCCTGCAGAACAATTGGCCCATATTCCGAAATCTGGTCCCGTGATTATTACGGCCAATCATCCCCATGGTTTGGTGGATGGCATGGTGCTGGCGGAATTGATTGGGCGTGTGCGCAAAGATTATAAAATTTTGACACGTTCGCTTTTGACAGATGTGGATCAGATTGCAGACTTTATGATTCCCGTACCGTTTGACCACGAAGAAGATGCAATCGCCAAAAGCATTGAAATGCGAATGCGCGCGATGGAACATTTGGCAAATGGCGGCGTGATCGTGATTTTTCCATCTGGTAAGGTCGCTTCTTCAGACACAATGATGGGACCTGTTGTGGAACGTGAATGGAATCCGTTTACCGCGAAAATGATCCAACGGTCCAATGCGAGTGTGGTTCCTGTCTTTTTCCCGGGCGCAAATTCACGGCTTTATCAGATTGCAAACCAAATTTCCGCAACTTTGCGGCAGGGATTATTGATCCGCGAAGTTGTAATCGCAATGAATAAGCCACAGGCCCCAATCGTACGTGCAGCGATTGATCGTGATGAAATCAAAGAATGGTCTAGTGATCCTCGCGGCTTTATGAAGTGGCTGCGCGCAAAAACAATTGGGTCCGCTTGATCCTATCGGGTCGGAACTGGGGTTTCCCCGCGATAATCATAAAAACCGCGTTGGGTTTTGCGACCTAACCAGCCCGCTTCCACGTATTTCGTCAGCAGCGGGCAGGGGCGATATTTCGTATCCGCCAATCCATCGTGCAGAACATTCATGATTGCCAAACACGTGTCCAGTCCGATAAAGTCCGCCAGTTCAAGCGGACCCATTGGATGATTGGCACCCAGTTTCATGGATTGGTCAATTGATTGGACAGATCCCACACCTTCATAAAGTGTATAGACCGCCTCGTTGATCATGGGCATCAGGATGCGGTTCACGATGAACGCGGGAAAGTCTTCGGCGCTTGCTGCAGTTTTTCCAAGTGAATTCACGACCTCGAGACATGAATTATACGTGTCCTGATCTGTAGCAATGCCGCGAATAAGTTCAACCAACTGCATGACAGGCACCGGGTTCATAAAATGGAACCCCATGAATTTTTCGGGTCGGTCCGTGCGGCTGGCCAATCGCGTGATCGAAATTGATGACGTATTAGATGTTAAAATTGTTTCTGGCTTTAAATGCGGCAGCACGCTGTCAAAAATCTTTTGCTTTACGCTTTCATCTTCGGTTGCGGCCTCGATGATTAAATCCGATGTGCCTAACTCTGTTAAATCCAGCGTCGTTTTGATCCGCCCCATTGCGGAGTTGATTTCATCCTCTGAAATCTTTCCACTGCGGAATTGTCGGTCCATGTTTTTTCTGACACGTTCAACTGCGCGGTCCAATGCGTCTTGGTTCACATCATTTAGTAAAACGGAGTAGCCAGACTGTGACAGTACATGAGCAATGCCATTCCCCATTTGACCCGCGCCAATCACACCAACAGTTTGAATCGCCATCAAATCATCCTAAGCCAAGACGTTTGACGCACCATATGCCTCCATTGATGCTGCTGACAAGGCTGCATTTCAGATTTCTTGTTAGCGAATTAGAAAGACAATCACGCGACTCCTGGTTGTGGGTGAAATTTAGGTGGTGAGCTATGAGTTATGTGGAGATGGACGCACGTCCAGTCGATCTTATACTGTGCCAGTACGGTAATTCAAAAAATTTGTTTCGGGATCAAAAAAAATCTTGAAAGCACTCATATGGTGTTTGTCTGGCGCGCGCGGATACCTTTGGGGGTAAAGTTCCAGATCCCTTCAGCGCCATGTTACAGCATGAAATGGGCATGCCCATCCGTAACCTTGGGGCGCAGCATTATAGCGCTGGGTTTTATACCGAAGATGATGCGATACACTAAATTATTGAGAATACGAAGGTTGTTTTGTCGAGGCGCCCAGTGTCGTCAATCGATCCAATCCGTTTTACCGCGTGCATCCCAGGAGGAATGATCGATTTGTGACGGCACTTGGCCCTCTATATGATCTATTTCCCGAGGTCGACTTTGTTGAATGTTATTTTACCAAACATTTGATCACGAAACTTATCACTATTGATGCGGCACGGGCAGATATTGTGTTTCGCACTCTCCAATATGGATGGGTGCGCAATTTAACGATCATGCGTGCACGTTGGCGCGCGAAATCTGTTGTTCATTGGTATAAAAAAACCACAAGTTTCGCATCCCGAATTTGAATTTCCGGTTGCGCACTTGATGGGGTTTTATCCTGAGCTCTACAACGTTGTATCGCAGGTGAAGGACCAGGTCGTTTCTATACAATTTGCGCTGTCGCGCATGCCTGCCGCTCAACGCGATTATCAACAGATTGGACAGCGATTATTGGATGCGTGTGCATAATCAAATTTTTGGGCGTTTTGCACTTGAATTCCCGTGCATGGCATAGTATCCGCAGGGTCGCTAGGGGTATAGCTCAGCTGGTAGAGCGACGGTCTCCAAAACCGTAGGTCGCGGGTTCGAACCCTGCTGCCCCTGCCACCTTCAGTCTAATCTTCGTCCCATTCTCACTTGACCCGCAGGCTCATCGGAACTCTTGGTGATTTGTCGATGACTGACAATCTGGGCTCGTTTGTGTCTAGACGCAAAGGGTAGTTTTTTATTACATGCGTTCCACTTAGCGCGTCGTATTGGATGCGGTCGGGGACGTCCGCTCGATCGAATTCAAAAATATATTCACGTCTGAGTGCCGGATAGGTTGCCTGTTCGACGAATAAAACAATCATTATGACAATAAAAATTGATCGGTGACAGTCACGTAAAAGATGTGCTCTTGAAATCATCAGCTCAAAGCGTTAGGTGGGCAGTGTAATTCACAGAGAGTACGCAGATGGCTACGACGAACCCATTCCAGTTTATTCAGCAAGTCCGCTCGGAAGTTTCTAAGGTGACGTGGCCAACGCGCCGCGAAGTTTTGTTGACGACAGGTATGGTTTTCGTGATGAGTGCGCTTGCTGCGACATTCTTTGGGATTTTTGATTGGTTGTTCCGCTCGGGCCTCCAGATGCTGTGGAGCTTTTTCGCTTAAATCAGCGGAACCTCGTTTCGTATCAGTTGTTATTTGCGCCGCCTTGTATGCGGTTTGGTATTGCGTAAGCTACCTGTTCTCACCTTATGACGTCAGATACCTAGGCTATTGATCGGCCTTGAAAATCGGTGGACCTGCGGCTATACGCTGCGACTAACACTTAATTGGCGTGTGACGATTCGCGTTGCACGCCGGTTTTTTGGGTGCTAACGCGACGTGAAATCTGCGTGGCATACGCAAAATGTGGCGCAAGCCGCGAGAATAATAAGGATTTAAAAGCATATGGCAAAGCGGTGGTACTCGGTCAGTGTTCTTTCAAATTTTGAAAAGAAAATCGCCGAGCAAATTCGAACATCTGTCATCGAGGCTGGTCTAGAGGACGAGATCGAAGAGGTGTTGGTGCCCACTGAGGAGGTGATCGAAGTGCGTCGTGGGAAAAAAGTCACGACCGAGCGACGCTTCATGCCAGGATATGTTTTGGTGCGCATGGAGATGTCTGATCAGGGATATCACCTGATCAATTCAATGAACCGCGTCACAGGCTTCTTGGGTCCGCAAGGCCGCCCTATGCCGATGCGCGATGCAGAAGTGAACGCAATCCTCAACCGTGTTCAAGAAGGCGAAGAAGCACCGCGTACATTGCTGACATTTGAAGTCGGTGAAAAAGTGAAAGTCAACGACGGACCATTCGAAGATTTCGACGGTTTGGTGGAATTTGTTGACGATGCTAACCAGCGTTTGAAAGTGACCGTGTCGATCTTTGGTCGTGAAACGCCGGTTGAACTGGAATTTACTCAGGTCTCAAAGCAGGGCTGAGCAAATATGTGGGAGGTAGGGCCGCCGCGGCGGTTTGACCGGACCACACAACGAAACTTGCCCCCGCGACGCGTCAACGGGGCGTTGGAAAAGGAAAAAAGATATGGCCAAGAAATTGGTTGGTACGCTGAAGCTGCAGATCCCTGCAGGTGGCGCAAACCCATCTCCGCCCGTAGGTCCAGCATTGGGTCAGCGCGGCATCAACATCATGGAATTCTGTAAAGCGTTCAACGCGAAAACAGCCGACATGGAGCAGGGCGCACCGTGCCCAACAATCATTGAGTATTATCAGGATAAATCCTTCTCAATGGACATCAAGACACCTCCTGCATCTTATTACCTGAAAAAAGCAGCAGGCCTGAAACCAGTTGGTAAGCGGAACCGTCCAAAGGGCGCGGAAACACCTGGTCGCGAAGTTGCGGGTTACGTGACTGCAGCTCAGGTTCGTGAAATCGCAGAAGCAAAGATGAAAGATCTTTCTGCAAATGACGTAGAAGCGGCGATGCAAATCATCCTTGGCTCTGCGCGCTCAATTGGCATTGAGGTGAAGTAAGATGGCAAAATTGGGTAAACGTACACGCGCAGCGCGCGAAGCCTTTCAGGGCAAAGAGAACCTTACAGTTGAAGAAGCCGTGGCGTTGGTTAAATCACATGCGTCTGCAAAATTCGATGAAACCATCGAAATCGCGATGAACCTAGGCGTTGACACACGTCACGCGGACCAAATGGTGCGCGGTGTTGTTGGCCTACCAAATGGCACAGGCAAATCAGTTCGCGTTGCGGTCTTCGCACGTGATGCTAAAGCAGATGAAGCACGGGAAGCGGGTGCAGACGTTGTTGGTGCAGAAGATTTGATGCAAACAGTTCAGGGCGGCACAATCGAATTTGACCGTTGCATCGCTACACCTGACATGATGCCAGTTGTTGGTCGTTTGGGTAAAATCCTTGGGCCACGCAACCTAATGCCAAACCCAAAAGTTGGCACTGTGACCATGGATGTTGCGGCAGCTGTTCAGGCGGCAAAAGGCGGCGAAGTTCAGTTCAAAGCTGAAAAAGGCGGCGTTGTGCACGCAGGCGTTGGAAAAGCGTCATTCGACGAAGCCAAGCTTGTTGAAAACATCCGTGCATTCGTTGGTGCCGTTGCAAAAGCAAAGCCAACAGGCGCGAAAGGTGCCTACATGAAGGGCATCACACTAAGCTCAACCATGGGCCCAGGTGTCAAAGTGAATGTGGATAACGCAGCAGCTGAGTAATAAGCGCTGTATTACAGTTGAAGGGCGCGGTTATCGCGCCCTTTATTGTTTTCAAAAGATGAGGGTCACATAAGGGTCTTATCTTTTTCGTTTTGCCCCCTTGGCAAAAGTAAAAGAATCCCTTATGTGACACCGTAATGCCCCAGCGTATCAAACGTCTGGGGTATTGTCTGTCCGAGACGGAGGGTAGAGATTTCTCTATAAATCCTTCCTGAGATGGGAATGAGTAAGAATTTCACCGCAAGGCATAGCCTTCGGGTGATTTTGGCCTCGGCCCCTTATCACGGACCCCGAACGCCAAGGTTTCCTTGGCAAAACTGAGCCGGGGAGTGATCCCCAAAATTGGAGTGAAACTGTGGATAGAGCACAAAAAGAGAAAGTGGTTGAGG
>Ga0181570_10002683_pt1 | contig 13964 bp, 17 predicted proteins | sample 101ome_18_FD_148667 | JGI IMG/M metagenome (GOLD analysis project Ga0181570, IMG submission 148667) | Coastal salt marsh microbial communities from the Groves Creek Marsh, Skidaway Island, Georgia - 101406AT metaG (spades assembly) | ecosystem: Environmental > Aquatic > Marine > Intertidal zone...
AAATGATTAGTGACACTGCTGGTTCAAAAGCCAAACCATATTTTCCATTTATATTTAGTTTATTCATGTTTGTTTTGTTCTGTAACATGTTGGGTATGCTGCCCTATTCTTTTACGGTTACAAGCCATATTATTGTAACCCTTTTAATGGCTATTTTTATTTTTATTGCAGTTACAATAATTGGATTCATTAAACATGGTTTTGGTTACTTAAAACTTTTTGTGCCAAGTGGAGTTCCAATGGTATTGTTGCCACTAATAACAGTAATTGAAATAATTTCTTATTTAAGTAGACCTGTAAGCTTATCAGTTCGATTATTTGCAAACATGATGGCTGGTCACACAATGTTAAAAGTATTTGGAGGTTTCGTTATAAGTTTAGGAGTTATAGGAGGTTGGTTGCCTCTTAGCTTTTCGGTCGCATTAACTGGCTTAGAAATTTTAGTAGCATTTTTACAAGCTTATGTTTTTGCAATATTAACCTGCATCTATTTAAATGATGCATTAAATTTACACCATTAACAAAAAAAAGGAGGAACAATGGAGTTAGAAGCAGCAAAAATGATTGGAGCGGGTCTCGCTGCAATCGCATTAGCAGGAGCAGGAGTAGGCATCGGATTAATTTTCGGTAACTATTTATCTGGAGCTATGAGAAACCCTTCAGCGGCTCAAAAACAATTTCCTAACTTATTATTAGGATTTGCATTAGCTGAAGCAACTGGTCTGTTTGGATTAGTAGTAGCTTTAATTATCTTATTTGCATTTTAAATTTAATATTTAATAAAAGAATGAGATTGTTTCTCCAAATATTCGGAATTTTAATAGCGAGTGAAACCTACTTGCTAGCAGCTGAGGCTGGAATGCCTCAGCTTGATCCGACTTATTGGCCGTCACAAGCTTTTTGGCTAGTCTTAGTTTTCGTACTACTTTACTTAGCTTTATCAAAATTATTCATACCAAAAATAAAAAATAATTTAGATGATAGAGATAATAAAATTAAAGATGACTTAGACGAAGCTCAAAAATTAAAAGAAATTGCAGAAGAAAAATTAAAAGAATATGAAACTTTAATTGAGAATGCGAAAAAAGATGTTCAAAAAATAATATTTGAGAGTAAATCTAAGTTAAGTAATGACATCCAAAATAAGAAAAAAGCTTTTGATAAAGAAATTGAAACAGAAATTCAAAATACTGAAAAAGAAATAGAGAACTTTAAAAAAGAATCTCTAGCGAGCATAGCTTCAATATCTGAAGAAATAACAGCTAAAATTATAGAAAATATCTCTGGTGAACCCATGAATCAAAGTAGCATTAAAGCTACCATTCAAGAAACCATAAAAAAAAATATAGGTAAACACGCATGACAATAGACGCAGCATTTTGGGTTTCTGTTTCGTTTGTAATTTTTATAGGAGCATTAATTTATTTTAAAATACCTAGCAAAGTCATTAATACACTTAACGAAACTATCAATAGTATTAAAAATCAAGTTGATAATGCAGAAAAGCTTAAGGAAGAGTCAAAAAATATCTTAAGTGATTACGAAAAAAAATTAAGCAATGCTAAAATAGAGATCAAATCAATGATTGATCAGGCAACAGAAGATGCTGATAAACATGTTTTAAAAACTAATGAGGAATTTCATAACCAAATAGAAAATAGAAAAAAAAATACTGAAGAAAGAATTAAGCAGATGAAAAATCAGGCTATTAAAGACATTAAAAATACTTCAGTAAATATTGCAATTCAATCAGTAGAAGCGCTACTAAAAAATTCTTTAGACAAAAATAAACTAAACAAAGTTTTTGAAAATAGTATTCAAGAAACAAAAACGGCTCTTAAAACAAAATCTTCATAAAAAAAGGGCGGGTTTTAACGCCCGCCCTGTTTATATAATAAGTAATTAAAATATTAATTTCTTACTTTAGTGTTCTCCATTGCAGCAGCCCAGATGATTAGACCGAATGCGATCTTGTTCAAGAAGTCTGCAGCGTTGTAGATAACGTTCAGCGTGTTTGGATCTGCACCACCAGAAGTTAAATATCCGAAGATATAACCTAATGGGTAAACAGACCAACCAACAGTAACAATGATTCTCATTGCACTAAATGCAGTCTTAAGAGATTTGTTACCGCTTTTTTCTGCTAAAGTTCCAGCTTCACCTGAGAAGATTTCAAACAAGATGTATATCCATCCTGCCATACCGATTATAAATCCAACCATAGCCGACATATAACCTGCTTCTCCTGCGTATCCACCGATTAACATTACTAATGTTCCTAGTAATAGTTTCCAGAATACTGTGCTTGGTACTTTTCTTACAGCTGACAATACAAAGTAGAACTCTAACATAAGTAAAGGTACTGTAATTAACCAGTCTATATATCTATAAACTGTTGGTGACTGACCAGTTTCAATCCAAATTCCTCTCATGTACATGTAGTGGAAGAAGGCAATACCAGTAACTAGTCCAGCTACCGTAATTGATACTCTCCATGCAGGTGCAACAGAACCTCTTTCTAGAAAGAAGAATGCTGTAGCTGCAAGACAAGCCATTGACACTATCCAAAATGAAATTCCTACGAAATCATTTTGAGCTAGGTTGGCTGTTGCTGCATTAGCAGAAGTGCTTAACCCTATTAGAGCTAAACCCGCTAACACATAAATCATAAGTTTTTTCATCAAAAACTCCCTTGTTGTTATTTATTAATAAATAATTTGAGTTAACCTCAAATTGTTAGGGCGAAAGTTACAAAATTTATTATGTAAATGGAACCTAAAAAAAGTCCATTTTCTTGAGGTTTTTTTAATTATACAAGATTTAACAACCTAAAATTGAATAAATATACGAATCTACTTTGAATGCGATCCGTCACAAAATGGTTTGTCATTTGTTTTTTTGCAGTTACACAAAAAAACATCTTTGCTCTCGGTAGCCACAAATTTTACTGGTGTTTTACCAGTATCTTTATGTGAACCATCACAAAAAGGCTGCTTGCTAGAAAATCCGCAACTACACCAGTAATAAGATTTATCTTTTTCGACTGGAACTTTAATTGGAGTGTTTTGAGCGGTAGATATTTTAGTCATAGTCAAATAAACTTTATATAAAACTTTATAATTAGGCAAATTAAAAATTTTTTAAGGTATGAATAAAAAAATTATAGTTATTGGATCTGGTTTTGGAGGTATTGCTGCTGCTTTAAGGATGCGATCTAAAGGCTATGATGTGACTTTGGTTGAAAAGCATCCTGATCTAGGAGGAAGAGCCAGGGTTTTTAAGAAGGATGGCTTTGTATTTGATGCTGGTCCTACCGTTATTACTGCCCCAAATCTTTTAGAAGAGTTATTTGAATTATTTAATAAAAAAATATCAGATTATGTAAATATTGTTTCATTGCCTCACTGGTACCGATTTGTTTTTGATGACAAAAGTTATTTTGATTACTCTGGTAATGAACAACTTATAAAAAAAGAAATAGAAAAATTTTGCCATGAGGATTTTAAAGGATATCAAGAACTAGTTAAATTTACTGAAAAAATTTTTGAAAAAGGTTTTGAAGATTTGTCAGCAAAACCATTCAATAAAATTTCATTTATGCTAAAACAAGTTCCTTCCTTATTAAAATTAAAAAGCTATCAATCTGTTTATCAACTAGTTTCTAAATATATTTCAAATGAAAAGCTTAGACGGGTGTTTAGCATGCATCCTTTATTAGTGGGTGGTAATCCTTTCACCACAACTTCAATTTATACTTTAATTTTATTTTTAGAAAAAAAATGGGGTATCCATTATTCAATGGGAGGAACTGGAAGTCTTGTTAAAGCTTTTGAAAAATTGATGTCTGAAGAAAATATCAGAGTAATAAAGAATGCTAATGTTACAGAAATAAAAAATATTAATAATAAAATTACTGAAGTTAAAATAAATAATGAATATTGTCTAAAGTCAGATTATATAATTTGCAACTCTGATCCTCCTAACGTTTATAAAAACCTTATCAAACCAAATCACAAATATGGTTTTTTATTTAATAAAAAAATTAAAAGAATGAATTACTCTATGGGATTATTTGTTTATTATTTTGGTTCTAAAAAAAAATATGAGAACGTTGCACATCATACAATTTATTTTGGTAAAAGTTATAAAGAACATCTAAATAATATATTTGAAAAAAAAATACTTTCCGAGGACATTAGTTATTATTTACATAGGCCAACTGCCACCGACCCTTCTATGGCACCAGCAGGCCAAGACTGCTTCTATGTATTAGTACCGGTGCCTAATAACTTATCTAAAATAGACTGGACTAAAGAAGGTGAAAAATTCAAACAGCTAACTTTAGAGAAAATGGATCAAACCCTATTACCTGGAATTAAGCAATATTTAGTTAGCGATTTTTATTTAACTCCAGACTACTTCGAAAATGAGCTTTCAACTTTGCACGGATCAGGATTTTCTATTCAACCTCAATTTACACAATCTGCTTATTTTAGATTTCATAATAAATCAGAAATTTTTGATAATTTATATTTTGTTGGCGCTGGAACTCATCCTGGTGCAGGAATTCCTGGTGTTGTTTCCTCTGCAAAGGTTTTAGATCAATTGCTATGAACAGCAACGAGACATTATTAATTACAAAGCATGCAAAATCCTTTAGTTGGGCAGGATATTTTTTGCCTAAAAGCACTTTTGATAAATGTTCTATCCTTTATGATTTTTGCAGAACACTAGATGATATTGCTGATAATTACGAAGATTTAGAAACAAAAAAACAAAAATTTTTAAATTTTAAGACTGAATTTAATAATGAAAATTCGTCTAACCCAATCATTTTAAATTTTAATCAATTATTAATTTCAGAAAAAATTTCAAGAATTGTTGTGAATGATTTATTTGATGGAATAGAGTCTGATATAAAAAAAGAAGTTGATTATAAAGATCAACGAAGCTTAACTTTATATTGCTATCGTGTTGCAGGAACAGTCGGACTCATGATGGCGAAAATTTTAAAAGTTCAACAACCTCATGATCTTAGAAGTGCAATTGAACTTGGAATAGCAATGCAACTTACAAATATAGCTCGCGATGTTGTAGAAGATAAAAAAAGAAATAGAATTTATATTGAACAAAATTTTGAGAACATAGTTAACACCATAAAAAAAGCAGAAGTGTTTTATAACAGTTCGTTTACATCAATAAAATCTATACCATTACGTTTTAGATTTGCAATTTTAGTTGCTCGAAGGGTTTATAAAAAAATTGGAGATAAAATTCTTTTAAAAAAAAATATAGATACTTACAATAATGCAGGTAAAATTTATGTAAATAATTTTGAAAAAGCTATAGAAACTTTTAACGCACTATTTGATTTTATAGAACTTTTTTTCCTAAAAAATGAAAATGAATTAAAAAAAAAACTAATTATTGAAGAAAAAATAAATATTAATGAAAGAATTTGATTACGTTATTATTGGAGGTGGTTGTGCGGGTTTATCTCTAGCATATGAACTTGAGTTAAAGAAAAAACTTGAAAATAAATCCCTAGCAATTATTGAACCTAGAACAGATTACTCTAGAGACAAAACATGGTCATTTTGGAAAATTAAAGAACATAATTTTGAAGACTGTGTAATTAAAAGTTGGAATTCTTTTGAGGTTAAATCATCCGATACTTCAGCAAAAGTTTCTGAAAGTGGGTACCTATATCAATCTGTACAAAGTGATTTATTTTATAAAAAAATAATAAATAAAATCACACAAAACCCTAACGTTTCTTTTTTTAAATCTATAAATGAAATTAACCATCATAATTCTTTAATTTTTAATAGTGTTCCAGAATTAAAACATAACAAAACTAATCTTTGGCAGCATTTCAAAGGCGTTGAGATTACTACTGAAAATAAAATATTTGATCCATCATCTTTAACTTTGATGGACTTTAATTGTGATCAGAGAAGTAAAGTGCATTTTTTTTATGTTCTACCTTTTGATGCTAATAAAGCATTAATTGAAACAACTTGGATATCAGAGATGAACAATGAATCGACTCAAGATTATGATAAACAAATTATAGACTACATTGAAAAAAACCTAGAAATTAAAAATTTTAAAATCACCTATAGTGAGCAAGGAGCTATACCCCTATTTTATAATCAATCCTCAAATACTAATAGTGTTCAAATAGGTGGTGCAGGAAATATGATACGACTTAGCACGGGTTATGCTTTTTTGAATATTCAAGATCACAGCAAATATCTTGTAAAAAATTTAGAAAATTTAACCTTATTAAAAAAATATAGAATTCCAAAAAAATACCAATATTTTGATAAAATATTTTTTAATGTTTTAAAAAAACACCCAAACCGAATGCCTGAAATATTTGTTAAATTTTTTAAATCTTTTTCTAATAGCGCAGTAAGATTTATGTCAAATAAAAGTGGTATAATTGATGACTTGTTAACTATCGGTAAAATGCCGAAATGGATCTTTATTAAAGCTCTTTTTAATAATGAATAATCAATTATTTATAAATAAAATAAATCTAATTATTTTTTTATTTTGTTGTTCGCTGTCTCTGTGGAGCAATTATTTGAATCAATACATAACACCTTTAGTGTCCCTTTTTGTTATTTTGATTTTAGGCACCTCTCATGGTGCTTTGGATAATTATAAAGGATCTATACTTCTTAAACATTATAGAATTAAAAATAATTTTATTTTTTATTTTATATATTTGCTTATCTCATTAATTTTCTTTTCATTTTGGATTTTTATACCGAGTGTTTTAATTATTTTTTTACTAGTTGCCTCCTATCATTTTGGCAAAGAAGATTCTGAAATATTAAAACATGATGCAAGTATTAGTTCTAGAATTATTTATTTTATTAAAGGTTCTTTAATTATTTTTGCACCTCTTTATTTTCAATTTGAAGAAACACTTAATCTATTTGAAATAATAAATCTTGATGCAAAATACTTATATCTTCTAAAAAATAATAATCTTATTATCTCAATTTTTTATATTAGTATTTTTTCAAACCTATATTTTTTAAGAAAATTTAATTTCTTAAACCTTAAAATAATATGCCTTGATATTAGCTCTATTATTCTGCTTTTTAATTTTTTATCTCCGTTAGTGGCTTTTACTTTTTATTTTTGCTTTATACATTCACTAAGACACATGGTGTCTTTGGCTAGTTTATTGAGTCCTAGTGATTTGAAAAATGGACTTAATACTTTCGTGAAAAAAGCTATGCCACTCACTTTACTCACAGCTTTAATTTTTATAGGTGGCGTAGTATTTAGTAGTCAATACTACTCTGCTAACGAGTCTATAATTAAAGTTATATTTATTGGTTTGGCGTCATTAACTTTTCCTCATATATTGCTCGAATATCTTCTAAAAAAAAATGAAAAATGATTTAAAAATATTATTAGCTTCTCCTCGTGGCTTTTGTGCAGGAGTTGACAGAGCTATTTCAATAGTAAATCAGGCATTAAACAAACATGGTAAACCAGTTTATGTTAGACATGAAATTGTTCATAATAAGCAAGTTGTAGAAGATTTAAAATCAAAAGGAGCAATTTTTGTTGATGAGCTAGATGAAATAGAAGATCTTTCTAGACCAGTAATTTTTTCTGCTCATGGGGTTCCAAAAAAAGTTCCAGAGGAAGCTAAATTAAAAAAAATACATTACATAGATGCAACCTGCCCTCTGGTTTCTAAAGTTCACAGAGAGTCAGAACAATATTACAAAAATGGTTTTGATATAATTCTTATCGGACACAAAAATCATCCAGAAGTAGTTGGAACTATGGGGCAACTTCCAGAGGGAGCTGTTAAATTAATAGAGGGTGAGGAAGATGTTGAAAATCTTAAAAGTGATGAATTTAAAAAACCAGTTGCATATATTACTCAAACGACATTGTCAGTAGATGATACAAAATCAATAATTGAAAAACTTAAACTTAAGTTTCCTAATATTAAAGAACCGATAAAAGAAGACATATGTTACGCAACAACTAACCGTCAATTTGCGGTAAAACAGATGGCACCTAAATGTGACATGGTTCTTGTCATTGGTAGTAGAAATTCATCTAATTCAGTAAGGTTAGTTGAAGTTGCAAAAAAATCTGGATGCAAAAACTCAATACTATTGCACTCAGATGCAAAAATTCCATTTGATGACATTAAAAAATGTAAACAAATTGGTATCTCTTCGGGTGCATCTGCTCCTGAAAAATTAGTACAAGATTTAATAAATGAAATAAAAAAAGATTATAATGTAACTATTGAAGAATTAAGTGTGGCTGACGAAAAAGTAGTATTTAAATTACCAAAAGAACTTAATTAATATGGCTGTCTATACAAAGCTAGATAAGAATAATATTACAGAGATCATTTCATCTTATGAAATTGGTAAACTTATAGACTTTAAGGGTATTCAAGAAGGTATTGAAAATACAAATTACTATATAGAAACAGAAAATAAAAAATACATCCTTACAATTTACGAAAAACGAGTGCAAGAAAATGACTTACCTTTTTTCTCAGATCTAATGTCTGGATTGCATAATGCAGGTTTTAAATGTCCAGTACCTATTAAAAATAAAAATAAAAAAACAATCACTCAATACAAAGGAAAAAATTTAATGATTGTTAGTTTTTTAGAAGGAAAAGCAAAAAATATTTTAACTCCTGAAGATTGTAAATCATTAGGTTATGAAGTAGCGAAAATGCACGAGATAACAAAAAATTTTAAAATTAAAAGATATAATGATTTATCAATTAAATCCTGGAGAAAGATTTTTGATCAGGTTAAAGATCAATGTATAAAAATACACAAAGACCTACCAAAACTTATTGAAACAAATTTAAAAGATGTTGAAAAAAATTGGCCCAATAATTTGCCTCAAGGCATAATTCATGCTGATTTATTCAGTGATAATATATTTTTTAAAGACAATAAATTTAATGGAATAATTGACTTTTATTTTTCTTGCACAGATTTTCTAGCATTTGAAATTGCAATCTGTTTTAATGCATTATGTTTTGATGGACCGAAAAACAACTTAAGTTTCAATGTAACAAAAGCTAAAAGTTTTATGGATGGTTACAGTCGTATTAGAAGATTAAGTGAATTAGAAAAATCTAGCATTAAAACATTATCACAAGGTTCAGCTTTAAGATTTTTATTAACTAGAGTATTTGATACTTTAAATGTGGTTGAGGGAGCTATCGTCAAAGTTAAAGATCCTTTGGAATATTTAGTAAGACTTGAATTTCATAAGAATTCTAAAAACGCTGAAGATTATTTTTTTTAATGAAATATATAATTTACACTGACGGAGCATGTTCTGGTAATCCAGGCCCAGGTGGTTGGGGGGCCGTAATTATTGATGAAAAAAATAATCAGATTGAACTTTCTGGATCAGAAAAATCAACTACAAATAATAGAATGGAACTATTAGCACCCATTAAAGCTTTAAAAAAAATAAAGGAGGAAGCAAACATAACAATATTTACAGACTCAACTTATCTTAAAAATGGAATATCAGAATGGATAAAAAAATGGGAAATAAATGGTTGGAAAAGTGCTAATAAAAAACCAATAAAAAATAAAGACCTTTGGCAAGAATTAAACAAGTTAACTCAAAAAAAAGATATTGCTTGGAAATGGGTCAAAGCTCATGCAGGAAATCCATTAAACGAGCTAGCTGATCAACTAGCTACAAAAGCAATTAAAAACTAAATATCTTTTAGAAAATTTTCTGCTGCCGATATTTCGCAAGCTGCCGTGTCTTCTTCTTCTTTGATCTTTTTTGCTATGCCGTTCTCGACTAACATTGTGTACCTTGAGGATCTCATGCCTAACCCTCTTTCAGTTCTATCAATTTCTGCACCAATTAATTTAGTAAATTCACAATAGGGATCGCTAAGCATAAGGATTTTGTCTTCTACTTTGTGAGCTTCGCCCCAAGCTTTCATTACATTAGGATCATTAACTGCTAGACAAATAATTTTATTAACTCCCTTTTGCTTTGCGGCCTCATAATTTTTTACATAACCCGGTAAATGTCTAGCAGAGCAAACTTTTGTAAATGCACCTGGCACGCCAAACATAACTACCTTTTGATTTTTAAATAAAGAATTTGTATCTACTTTTTGCACAGCAGAATCTTTGTCTAAATAATAGAATTGAGATGCAGGTAATTGATCGCCTTCTTTAATTTTCATATTGCTTATCTAAAATATACTTTTTAATTAAATTAGTTTTATTAGCAACTATATCATATTTTTCTTTAACACTAGAACTCTTTGATAATTGAGTAGGTCTCTTAATTATCTTTCCAGTTGCATTACGCATCGTTTCTATAAACTTATAAGGATGAGCAGTACCCAATATAACTGTTGGATAATTACTCTTTAATTGTCTCGCTGCGTTAAAACCAGTTGCTGTATGTGGATCGACAAAGATTTTATATTTACTAAAAATTGTTTTAATAATTTTTTTTGTATCTTGATTAGATGTTTTAAAAGCAGCAAAATCTTTTTTAATTTTCTTTTTACTTTTGTTATCTAATTTAAAATAACCTTTATCTTTTAAACTAAGCATAGTTTGTTTCACTCTCTTATCTGAGTTTAAAACATTAAATAAAAGTCTTTCAAAATTACTTGATACCTGAATATCCATGCTTGGTGAAAGCGAAGGTTTTACTTTTGTGGGTTTGTATAATCCAGTATTAACTACTCTTCTTAAAATATCATTTTCATTTGTAGCTATAATTAGTTTTTCGATTGGCAGCCCCATTTGTTTTGCAATGTAGCCAGCATAAATATCTCCAAAATTTCCTGTTGGCACTGAAAAGTTTATTTTTTTAGACCTGATTTTAAAATATGCGAAAAAGTAATAAACGATTTGAAAAATAATTCTTGCCCAATTAATTGAATTCACTCCTGACATATTTATAGTTTGTCTAAATAAATTATCGGCAAACATTTCCTTTACGATTTTCTGACAATCGTCAAAAGAACCTTTAACGGCTAAATTATAAATATTTTTCCCGCCAATAGTTGTCATAATTTTTCTTTGAATTTTTGAAATCTTATTATGTGGATGCAGTACAAATAGATTTATATTTTTTCTATTTGATAAAGCCGAAATTGCTGCAGCACCTGTGTCGCCTGAAGTCGCCACTACGATATTTGTAACTCCATCCTTACTTTTATTAAATTCTTCATACATATGACCTATAGCTTGCATAGCTATATCTTTAAAAGCTAATGTTGGACCATGATAGAGTTCTAATAATTTAAAATTACCTACATCAATTAAGCTTACGACATTTTTCTTTTTAAAAGGTTTATAAGAATTTTTTATTAGAGTTTTTAATTTTTTTCTTTCAATGTCAGGCTTACAAAAATCAGCGATAATCTCTAAGGCTAGATCGTTATAATTTAATTTCCCCAATTTTGTGAGCTGTGATTTATTAAATTTTTTTATTTTATGAGGAATAAAAAGTCCGCCGTCAGGAGCTAATCCTCTTTGAAATATCTCTGCAAAACCTAATGAAGTTTTTTTATTTCTAGTGCTAAAATATTTCATGACTTTTTCTTAAAATATAAAAAATATAATAAAATTGAAATTGCTATTGCATACCATGTTAATGCATATTTTAGGTGGTTATTAGGCAAATCTGATGTGATGTTTCTTGGTGAGGGAACTAAACCTGTATCTTTTCCATCTAAAAAAACCACGAACTTATTAAATTTTTTACCAGTATATTTTTCAATTTCATCAAAATTAATTGTAAACCAAATATTGTTATTAAGTTCATTTTTAGGTTTAAAAATATTTTTCCTAAATTTTTCTCTCACAACACCCATAACTTGGGTGTCTTTAAAGTTATTAATAGAGTCTTTATTTTTTAAATCTTTTTTTATCCACCCTCTATTAATTAAAATATTATTACCATCTTTAAGAATAAAAGGAGTTAATACGTCAAAGCCTGGTTCGCTTTTCTCGTTTAAACTATATAAGTAAATTTGTTTTGAATACTCAAAATTTCCTTCCAATATAACTCTTTGGTAATCTTTAATTGTGCCATAAGAATATAGAATTGGCTTAGCATTTAATCCATCTTCGATTTCTCTAATAAGATTTTTTTTCCAATCTAGTCGAACTATTTGCCAAGTACCTAGTGAAATGAATAAAGTTATAAAAAAGAAAACAAAGATGTTAAAAATGAATGAATTTTTCAATTAATTCTTTTTAACTACCCCAAATATAAATAGCCGCAAAAAGGAAAAGCCAGACTACATCGACAAAATGCCAATACCAAGCCGCTGCTTCAAAGCCAAAATGATGTTCAGCTTTAAAATGACCTTTGCTAACTCTTGCTAAACACACTGCTAAGAAAATTGTTCCTATGATAACATGGAATCCATGGAAACCAGTTGCCATATAGAAAGTTGAACCGTAGATATTACTTGATATTGAAAAAGCTGCGTGATGATATTCGTAAGCTTGAAAGCAAGTAAATACGAAACCTAAAAAAACTGTTAAAATTAATCCATGCAACAAACCTTTTCTGTCATTTTCAATTAATGCATGGTGTGCCCAAGTAACTGTAGTTCCAGATAATAATAATATTAAAGTATTAATTAACGGTATGTCCCATGGGTCAAAAGTTTTTATAGTTTCTGGAGGCCATATTGATCCTATCTGTTCTGTTGGAAATAAGCTTGCATTAAAGAATGCCCAAAACCAAGCAACAAAAAACATTACTTCTGATGCTATAAATAAAGTCATTCCATAACGGTGACTTATTTGAACTACAAAAGTATGATGCCCTTGGTGTTCTGCTTCTAACACTACATCTCTAAACCACATGAAGGCGCCATAAAATAATAAAGCGAAGCCTATAAGCATCAACCACATTACTTTGGCATGGAAGTAATACACTGTACCAAAAGCTAAAACTAAACTTGCAAACGAAGCAAAGATTGGCCAAGGACTTGGGTCAACTAAATGAAAATCGTGTTTTTTTTCTCCTGCAGACATGATCAATTTTTATAATATTCTGATGAAAAAAATGTGTACGATAATGTCACATCTTTCACATTCTTAGTCTTGTTATCATCTACTACTTTAGGATCCATAAAAAAGGTTAACAAATATTCTTGTTTTTCACCAGCTTTTAAGGTTTGCTTTTCAAAACAAAAACAACCAATTTTATTAACATAAATCCCAAAAGTTGGTGGCGATACATTAAATGAAGCAACACCTGATGAAGGTTCAGATCCTGTATTTTCTACAAAGAAAGAAACATTCTTTACCTCTCCTGGTTTTAATTCAATAGTATTTTTCTCAGGATAAAATTTCCAATCTAAGTTGCTTCCCACATTTGTATCAAATCTTAAGTCGTAGATCTGATTAACTACTATTTTTGGTATCTCCTTCCCTTTAGCATTTTGAGTTGTTCCCCCAAAACCTGTAACTCTACAAAATAAATCATAAAGCGGAACGGCCGCAAAAGATAAACCTAACATTAATAGAAAAATTCCTACAAGAATAGCTGGGGTTAATTTTTTTCGATCAACTGTCATTAAATAGCTCTATTGTAAATGCCTATATTGTAAAAGGTTGTTAGAAATAATAGAGCAATAAAGATAACTAATATTAAAGCTGTAATTAAATTCTTTTTTTTTCTATCCATTTATATTCTCCAAAAACTATCCCCTAAGATTAATACAAAAATAATAAATAAATAAAAAATTGAATATACGAAGATTTTTCTAGCAATAATATTTGAAGTTTTATTATTTAATGATCTTAATAATTTATAAGACAAATAAATATAATAAAAAGTTAAAACTGTAGAAATAAATAAGAATTGAACGCTATAATTTTCAAAGAAATATAAAGAAACAACTGAAGGAAATAATAATAATGAATAAA
>Ga0181570_10002722_pt1 | contig 13867 bp, 10 predicted proteins | sample 101ome_18_FD_148667 | JGI IMG/M metagenome (GOLD analysis project Ga0181570, IMG submission 148667) | Coastal salt marsh microbial communities from the Groves Creek Marsh, Skidaway Island, Georgia - 101406AT metaG (spades assembly) | ecosystem: Environmental > Aquatic > Marine > Intertidal zone...
TACAAGAGTATATAATAGAATTGTGTTCTTGCTCTATTTTGCGTCGTTTTTCTTTTAATTGATTCTTTGTAACAGACATCAATAGGGAGCATTATCTCATTTTCCATTGATTGTCTTACATACAACATAATAACTAACACTGATTATCTTTATACCTTATTGTTTTCAAAAAAAGGAATTAAATTATGGTTGTATAATATATACATTGTAATAGAATGGATACACCTATAAATACAGAATTAAGTTTAGAATATGGCGATATCATTGAAATTCACGCTCCATCGAATTCTACATTACATGAAAATACATTTTACATTGTGTATAGAGATGATGAACAAGTAGATCTGTATTCTGTTGCAACTGAAGAAACTATTTCACTAAGTATTAATAAGGATGATATGTCCTTTACCGACGAAAGTATTGAGAAAATTGTGTTAATCAGTCGTAGTGAAGAATTGGGATTTGCTCGTCAAAATAATCTTTTGCCAAATACCTGGGTAGAAATACATATTGGAGGCGATGTAAAACAGATAATTACTGGTGAAATTACCAATTTGGAGGAAGATCAAATCGAAATTACAACGTATCCTGACATGCAACAATTATTTATTGATTTCGAATACAAAGGTTTGCCTAAGCATTTACCTATTCTATCAATTTCTATTCGCGGAAAGCCTGACGCATTACAGAATGTAGAAAGTTTGACCGTTTTACAAGAAACCCTCGACCAAGAAGATGATGCGAATGTTACCTTGGAGGAGTTACAAGACAAACCCAATATTGAATTTACCGAGGAAGGAGAAAGTATTATTAATATTCCTGATGGGACTGTCTCTGATGAACAATTCAAGGAACATATGGAAAGTCTATATATTGACGCCAATGATATCATATTTGGAGAAGAATTAGAAACGATTCAACAAATTGTGGAACTTCCTGAAGAAGAGCGCAAATATTCCGTGGAAACACAAATCAATGACTTTATGGATGAACTTTTATCGACGATTCCTAACAGCAAACGCACTATTTCGGTCATGTCTAATATTCATCGCTTATTGACTAGATTCAAGGAATTGCGCGAAAAGTATTCTGTGTATGATAATTATAACAATATTACAGATAAGAAAAAATACGGTCCCAGTTATAAACCATTGATTGAAAAATTAAAAAATATGGATAAGAACTTAGAATGGTTAATTCCTACTGTGTCCAATACAAAGTTCATTTATGATGAACACGAGAATCCCACTACAGATACGATAACAATAGAAAACAATAGAGATAGTTTGGCTAATATAGAAAATCAATTGAACCAATTCCATACTTCCAAATTAGGTGGTCTTCGTGGAAATTACAAGGGAACCTATAATCGTGTATTTAATGAAATGAAATATTTTGATACAAATATGGATGACCCAAATGCCATCTATACAACTCAGGTGAAGGGATACATTCAAGGTATTGTGAATAACTTGGAGAATTTCTATTCGGGTGTGTATTCTCATATGAAGTTTTCCCAAGAAGATACAGGTCGTAAACGCTTCTTTATTCAGACATATCAACTAGGAGAAAGCCAGTTAGTTAAAAAAGGGCAACACAGCAAAGATGCATTCATACGCGAACAAATGACACCAAGCGATGACATTGCTATCAAGTCTTATGTTATGTTGCCTCATAGCGTAGCAAATCATTCCAAATCTACTCTACCCAATACCAACATACTAACACGTGCTACCATTCATCAACAACCTATTTACTTGTTCAAATTGTTACACAAAAATAAACATGTTCGTTCTGTTGTCTTGGACGAATTATCAGAAGAGTTAGATTTCAAGGAGAATGAAAATTATTTGAAAGCAATTCAAGAGTTTTCCGTGAACATGAATAATTTACAAGAAGAACCCAATGTCTATGAAAAATACTTACAAACGTTTATTCCCAAAACGAAACAGTTACTTACTATGGTGCGAAATACCATTAAGAATAAGCATTCTTTTGTAGAGATTGTCGACGGATTAGAACCTTTTTCTATCTATCCCGAGCATATTACTTATTCACAATACCAAGAGATACGTCACATTATCAATGAGCGTATTACTGCATTAAAACAAAAATATGCAACCTCTTCTAATGATGTTCTTTCTATTCGCGAACAAAATATTATTCCCAAACTGTCATCTAATTCATTTATGCAATTGTTTATGAACAAACCCGATTTCCTGGAAGAATTCTATACCACGTATTTCATGAATGCGGATAAATCTTATTCATCTTCGGAGATTTTCTCTCGCTTGTTCAATGAAGATAATATGAAATTGTTTACGCTATTCATCACCGCGATGTTGATTTCTTTGGTTACTTCTTCGGACATTTTGAATAATCTATATCCTGGTGAAATTGAGGAAGAACGCGAAAGCAATCCATTTAATAGTGATTGTGGTAAGAAATATATTGCCAAAAAATATACATCGCTGGATGACTTGAATGAAGACAATAATAAGGATACTTTATTTTTTGATAAAGATTATGACTTGACGCCTTACCATTTACTAGAAAAATATAAAGAAGATAGAGCAACAAAAGGAGAAGAATTATTCAAAGAATTCCTGGTTACTGTCCTTCACGAGAAACATGGTATTCCCCGAGATGATGCCCCTACTATGGCAAATAATCTATTAAGTAATAAACTTCCGGTGGAAGATGGACATTATGCAATGTTAGAGACTAGCGAAGATGACACAGAAGATACCAGTAAAAATAGAACATATTATATCCGTAAAAAAGACAACTGGATTGCTGATAATACGATTAACGAGAGTGCGTTTATTGACACTGCTACTTTGTTTTGTAATATTAGTAAGGAATGCTTTTTTGATAAAAAGAAGGAACTATGTGAAGGATTATCTGATACGGATATTCGTCTTCGGAATGAATCAAAACAAGCCTTGTTGGACGAGTTTGATAAGCGTCTTCGTGTTAGTGTACAAGAAATGGAAGCGAACATGAACCAAGATATTAATCAACTATTAAGAACTATACGCACACAACGAATTATCCGTGAAATTAATTTATATACTGCTAATAATATTGCAAAGGAATTGGGAAAACAAGCAACTAAAAATGACACATTGGAATCTCCTCATACTAAGTTGCTCCAATTGATTCTTGGTCAATCAGATTTTGTAAAAAAACAGCAAGATATTGTTAATTTTATTGCAAAACATGGAAGGTCAGCCATTCCTCTACGCGAAGAAAGTAATTATTGGTTTTATTGTAAGGATACTAATACCCAATTGCTTCCTACTTCCCTTTATGAACTCGCAAATGCATTCCTTGTTGGTAGCTATCTTGAAAAGTTGGAGGAATTGCGTGTATCCCAGGGCGTAGAAAGTGACGATGGAGATGCAATTGTGGACAAACATAGTGGCGTTATTTTATGTAAAAAGGATTTCAACATCGAAGAAGGTTATGATGAACAAGGATTCCGCATTGTTACTAGGGATATTATTGAAGAAGACGCGGGAAAACAGTTTTTGAAAACTGTGGAAGCAAAAACATCTTTGCTGGAAAATAGCGAATCCAGATTAATCGATACTATTTACTATGCGTTAATTGATAAATTATCATTGCCTTCTGAATTCTCTCATGATTTAGTATTGCGCATTAGTAGTGATATTATTCATATGAATGTTTCCAAAGAAGCAGATTACAAGGGAAAAGATGCTTATACTACCTATTATAATCAATTAGTTGTATTAATCGTATCTGGCACTTTGTTTTCTTGTGTTCAAACCGCTATTCCCAGTATCAATATTTCAAAAACATTCCCAAATTGTGTTCGTTCTTTCACTGGGTTCCCTTTAACAAATGATGAAGATATTTCGGGTATTCATTACATTTCTTGTGTATTAAACAAAATCAAAAGTTCCTTTTCTCCTTGGTCTTCCATTACAAAGCTCAGTATTAAGAAACTAGAAACAAGATTACATAAAGTGCTATCTAGTTTGGTGGTAGGACACCCCAATATTATTGAGTTGTATACTAAGTTCCGCGAATCAGGATTATTAGCTTATACTGCAACTATTCCCAAAGAACATTCCTTGGATAAATGGCCTTTATTCCAACCTTCAATGGTGGATATTGATATGGATACTTCATTACAGAACATTTCCTCTCACTACTCAAGTGAATTACTACAGGAAATGAAGAAAGGACGGTTACAACAGTTCAAAATGATTAATACCATTCGTTCTAAAAATACCTTGTTCTCTTACTTGGCCTTACAAACGTTCCATAATATTGTGTCTAAAGAAGATACCTTGTTAAAGACACGAGGAATGGTTCCTTTTCAAGAAAACGCGTGTTGCCATAATAATGAAATTAATCCGTTGATTTTCATGGCACACAAAGAAGAAATCATCAAAACCTATTTAACCAACATCCGCAACAATCAATTGTTATTGAATGGGGTCAAGGAAACAATCACTCCTCCTCTTCTTTACAATAACGAATTCACTGGTGTGGAGTATCCTATGATTACTTCTGGAAACATGGAGGAAAACGTATATTCGTCCATTATTAAACATTGTGGATTCGACAAAAATATGGAAGTACCAGAACAATACAAATCTATTTGTTCTGAAAAACCCCAAGACTATGATTCTAAATCCAGCTTAGTGGATAAAATTGCCTTACTAAAACGAAAGGGAAAACGGTTTACTGAGACAGATATGAAAAATCTAATGAACATTGTTCATAAAGAAAACATTATTAATATTGATACATCCAAACCAGATGACCCAATTACTGTATTTAAAGAGTATATTGACTACTTGGAAGAAGAAGACAGCACTGTTATTTCAACCAATCTTCGACGATTATTAGGAGATGTCATTGAGGAATACGAACCATCTTCGTTGAAAACAGAATACACCAAAAAACAAGACGACTTATACATTCATCTATATCACGTAAATAAGGATTTGACTGATGAAATTCTATATTTTATGGAATCCTTCCGACAACCAGAATTCCAGTCTTATTTAAATGATATTAGCGAATGGGAGTTTTACGAAGAGAATAAACACGGGTTTTTACAATTGACCAAACAATTGACAAATAGCATATATAATTTGGCCATGGTGTATCCTTCTTCTTTGCTTATTCGCTCAGAACATGTAAACTCACAACATTATCATAGTAATTTCTATCTTTTCAATTTGCCAGACCCAAATAGTAACATTTGGAGAATATCCGAACAACACTTTATTGATTTGAAAAAAGTTTGGAAGGACTATTATTCCCCATTGGACAAATTGAATAATGACCCATTGATTTCCAATATCATTGCACATACACAGGACAATTTGAGTGTTATTTACAAATTTACCAACTTAATTCCTTTACATAAGAACAATGCAACAGAAGATGGTTCAATGTTTACCTTATTTGATGAAAAAATGTCTGTTATGCTTTTAAAGTATTGTTTATTGACCACCATTCATCAATATATCATTACAGCCAATGATGAAAACATTGTTCAGATTTCAACAAATTTGATAAGACAACATCATCGCAATACCGTGCAAGACGAAATTGAATCCGCAGGACAAGGAGCTCCTTTAGATGTTCAGCGTAATGAAGATAATGATGAAGAATATGATTTACTGGAACAAGTAAACATTGACATTACTAGTCAGATGGATGTTAAAGAAAAGGCAGTCACATTATTAGCCAGTTATTTTACAATGGAAAGGAAACAGAAAAAGACGGTTAATATGTCTTATGAAAATATTATCAAAAAAGTAACAAGATCAGCACAGAAAGAACGCAAAGAAATGACGGATTATTTAGGGAAAATGACCATTGAAGAGCGTAAAGTAAGTGATATGCACAAGAAACTTCGATTAGGGGAATGGAATGTTGGAACCCATTCTTCTATCTATAAATATGATCGCAAGACTTATATTGCAGATGAGAACAAACAAATTGGATTTTTTGATGTTACAGAACAACCAGTGGAAATTGCTGACGAAGAACCACAAGAAGAGTTTGAAAATAATTTCACTCGGGATACCCATGATATAGCCCATTTACCAAATGAATATAACGATGGAGACTTCTATCCTGAAGAGCAAGATCCTGATGATTTTTATGGTGAAGACTAATTCAAATCTTTTGTCTTTGTATAATAAGTAAGCGCCTATGCCACCTATTAAAGGAATTGTTCAGGTCCATAAATTGGCCGTTTCTATTATTCTATTTTTTATCCTATTTTCTATTGTTCATACGGTGAAACCCAGTCTATTATACAATGACGAAGGTGGATTTAGACCATTTGGAGTGGGATATCGTCATAAAACCGTCATTCCTATTTGGATTGTTTCTATTATTTTAGCCATTTTTTCTTACCTTGCTGTTCTATACTATTTAGCATTCTTTTAGAATAAATTGTATGTGTGTATCATATAATTTATTTGTAATGAACTCCCAATCCTGTCATTTAGTAGATAAACCTTTCCAGTATTTTATGAACGAAAAATTAAATCAATGTCATACCAATCGAACCAATATCTATTATTATGTATTTAATGTTTCGATTTTACTTATTTTTATTGGCGTGGTTGCATTGATATTATTTTACAGTCATAAAAATAAACTTTCTGATGTTGAAAAACAAAGACAATTACTTCACGACCAGCAATATGTATTATCCAAAATACGCTTTTATAAAGATGAAATGAATAAAAAAGATCAAATGGTTAGCAATATTACACAATTGCCAGTGACTAATATGGAACGATTTTAGGTGATAAATTATACAGAGATATATCATAAGATAATAAATAATGGATACTATTCAAAAAGAAATTGACTCTGTATTAGAAGAAAATAACATTGCCCAAGAACAGTTTGAAGATGTGTTAGAAATGAAGAATGTAAGTGTTACTGAACTAGTCATTCCTACTGCCCTTCATGGGGAGTTGAATTTGGAAGTGCTGGCTGAAAAAGGATTCAACAACATTACCAGCATTACTTTTGAGGAAGGTGAATTAACATCCATTCAAAATATACCAGAAACCTTGCAAACATTGGTGTGTCCTAGAAATCTACTTACTTCTATTGATGGACTTCCCAATTCACTTACTCATTTAGACATTACATCCAACTATATTGACGATATTGATCTACTGAGTGTGCCTTTGCTAACACACTTATATGCGGACGATAATAAGCTGTCGCAATTAGTCCCATTACCCAAAACATTGATTCATTTACAAGTTGCTAATAATGATATCAAAGAACTGGATTTTAACGGAGTAACTAAGGTAGCATATGTAAATGTTTCCAATAATCCCATTACTTTGATAGAAAATATGCCGGCGTCAGTCACCGAATTCCTCTCTGAAAACACATCCAGTATTCGTTTTGAAAATTCTGCTCTTCCAGAAACCTCCGGAGATTCTCTAGGTAAAGATAAAATTACATTTGATGAAGCATTTACAGAATATTATTCCCTCAAAAGCAAATATGAAACTTCACGAAAAGATAAAGTGAGTGACATATACGACCAATATCGTAATAAAAAAGAAGCACGTCAAAAGATAAATGCGTATTTACATCCTTGTATTAAATGCGAACGTTCAGTAAACACCTTGTTTTATACGGAAGACAATCATCTGTATGCAAAATGCGGTAGTGAAACAGAACCTTGTTCGTTGAACATTGATCTACAACTTGCAGGTAATACTAATTTAGTAAGTGAAATAACTGAGTTAACTGACGCTTTAGAAGTAAGTAAGAGTGATATTATTCGCACAAAGTTAGATTCTCTATTCAATTATACGGATGATGAAGAATCCAAAGAACTTTTTGAAAAAGAATTAGAAGATTTCAATGAAATTAGCGAATATTTAAATGAGGTTAAAGATGTTTATAATCATATTCATCACAATGAAATTACCCAAATCAATCTAGAAAAAAAACAAAAAGAAATGCAGCGTCTCATTCATGGCATACAATTACATACAAAAGAATACCAAGAAACCGAAGATGTTGGACATTTACAAATGGTAGTAGATACTTATAAAAAGAATTTATTACCTCTTGTTCTTGAAATACGCAAGTTAACCTACCCAGAACAAGAAATAATTACCCATCGTGTTCCTATAGATATGCCTGGATTAACTTATAGAGGAGAAACTTATGAGGAGTTGAAACAATATAATGCAGATTTCCCTTCTTTGGATGCGTTATTTATCAAAGGACGATCTGTTGAATCATTTGAAGTATAATCATCTATAGCGAAAATCGTTATACATGATTAGCATTTATTGTAATTGGTCACTCCATCCCAAACAATATTGTATTTATTGGCCCAGTGTTTCATCGCACATACACCTCCCCATTTATTCACATCAAAATTAATATAACCAGTTTCATACTCTTGAGTATTAGTACTACTTAGTTGATTTTCACCTTTTGCATTATAAATAGTGCCGGTGTTTGGATGTTTTTCCGCAAAAGTAGGAATTCTGCATTTATGAAGTTCTCCCACTTTTTCCATTTTCCAATAATCAGGACACTTGCTATAACTTGGAGGATATGCTACTTCTTGTTCTGTTCCCTTGGATTTATCGTTGGCCATTTTCAATCCAATATAAGTTAAAATTAATATTAATAGGATTATCGCAACAAATAGCACGACTGTGTAGAATCTATCCATCTATATATACTAAATATATATTTAGTGGTTGTAGAAGAAATAATGTCTAATGGAAAAGTATAGAACTATGAACACTAATTTTTGGAAACCTGATAATTATAATAATAAACAAACAATATTGCCTACGTCCCTAGATACTAATGGACGAGTGAATATATTACAAGAACCATCTCATAAAATACGGTTTCAAATGCAAGAGAAGATTGCCTTGAAAAATAAATCCACAGAATATCGTGAAGCATTGACGGGCAATTGGGAATCCAATATTTTGGCTACTGTATTCTTCTCTGCTGACAATATGCAGATCATTCAAAATGGCATCCGTGCGGGTGTTTATGAGGCATCTTCAGAAAAGATTCTTGTGCCTCCACAGAATGTGGATACGTTGAAGATTATTATGCGTAGCACCTATTTACAATACGCTGAGCATAGAGAAGACGATATTAAGGGACAAGTAGAGCGATTAAATAAATTGGTATTAGATTACTGTGTTCCCACCGTTTACAACGAGGCGATTGGTTATATGAAGTATATGCGTGACCAGAGCACATTGGTTGTTCCTTTGGAGCGACCCAAGAATAATGACCGCGATTATAAGGAAATCGAATTCAAGCAATTCATGTAAATTCATTATATTATGTACAGATGCGTACATAATACAATCTACATAAAATGTATTAAACATAAGATGATATATCAGTATATGTCTTCTTATATCTGCGAAACATGTGGATTACATTGCAAAACAAAGTCAAATTACAATAAACATATGTCTCGAAAAACACCTTGTAAGAAACCATTAGAACTACGAGTAGAGGCATTAGAGAAAGAAAATCAATTGTTGAAACAAAAGATAGACGAATTGGTTGCTTTGTTATCGACTACTACTAATAATAACAATGATAACACTATAAACAATGTTCCTCGTAATGAAATTGTTTCATCTGTGGTTGAACCAGCCAAAACTGGACTACAACGAGATACGACAGATAAATATTACACCAAACCAGAAGTAGTGTCCCAGTGTATATCCGCTATTAAACAATATGTGAATCCTAGCAATCAAGACCTTATTATTGAACCTAGTGCGGGTAATGGAGCATTTTTATCTGGTATCCAGTCGTTATCCTTTAACTACCAATTATATGATTTAGAACCTGAACATGACGACATACAGCAACTTGATTATTTGGAATTTACCTTAGAACCAAGTATGAAAACCAAGTATGAAAAAATTCATGTTATTGGAAATCCGCCTTTCGGTAGGCAATCCTCTACTGCGTTCAAGTTCATTAAAAAATCATGCTCTTATTGTGATACAATCTCTTTTATTTTGCCAAAAAGCTTTAAAAAGGAAAGCATGCACAAATCATTTCCCTTGAATTTTCATTTGATATATGAATGTGATTTGCCAGTAGATTCTTTCCTTGTAGACGGTCATCCTCATAAGGTTCCTTGTGTATTCCAAATTTGGGAAAAGCAACAAGGACAACGAGAAGTATCCACGAAACTGGAACCAACAACCTATTCCTTTGTTAAAAAGCACGAATCCCCTGATATTTCCTTTCGTCGCGTAGGAGGAACAGCTGGGACAATTGACAAAAATATTGCAGACAAAGCAGAACAATCTCATTATTTTATCAAATTTGATAAAAAAATAAAAGAAACTGTGTATAATAAAATCGCATCACTAATATTTACGAGTCGTAATGATACTGTGGGACCTCGTTCTATTTCAAAACAAGAATTAATTCAACGACTCAATCTCATTATCTAAGACCTTGTGAGAACGAGGAGGACCTTCCATTTCCATGGGAATTTCAATGTCTCGTAGTAAATTAGGTTGTTCGAAAGGTGAAATATATGTTATATAAGGTTCCAACAAAGTTACATAATTTGAAACACTACATTGAACTCGACGTTGTGTTTTACTATCTACTTTTGCATTGATGGTGATTTTCATATTGTGTTGCCTTTCTAATGTTCGTGCTCTATTTTTATATTCCAGTTTTACCGTCTCGTCTACACGACCCGGGGAAATGCTTTTTATATAATTTACATATTCGTTTAATTCATCGTATGTACAGTCTCCAAACAAATAACGGTGGCATTGGTGATTATAATCGATTTCATAAATACGCCGAATTCGTTTAATATGTTCGATTTGTCTATATTCTATAATAGCCAATGTATTGCGTTCATCGAAATCATATGAAAAAAATCGTAAGATGTCTCCCATATAAATCTGATTGCTACCTGTTGTTTTTATGGAAATATTTTCATTGTTGTTAAACCGGTTTTCCCTTGCGGTTATATCATGAACTCCTGTATGGTTGTTTTCTGCTGGCAGAAAAAATACATTTCTACGAATTGCATTTTCCCAGACAAATCCGTGTCGTTGCACTTGTCTACCAATATTCATACTACACATTATACAATGTGTTATTATCTATATCTTTTTTGTTGCAGTTCAAACTGGTCGCATTATACTTTCCTATTCAAGAAATTCACAATGTTCCCTAATAAATAATCCTCGCCTTCCAGTTTCAAGTTCAACTCCTTCACAGTACTTCCCTTTCTTAGATAGTTTCGAAATCTCTATGATACTGCCTTTCTTCAAAGAAAGTTCTTTGGGACGTTTTGCCTTATAATCAACAATAGCTTTTACTTTTCCACTCGTAAATCTCTTGGGAGGAATGTGCTCTATATATCTCGAAATTGCTTCTCCCCAATTATCTCTACATATTGAGCAATTGTTTGAGTGTTGTAGAAAAGCACAGCGTTTACATAGATAGTGTTTGCATTTGGATACAAACAAATTATTCGGTTCGATGTCTTCGAAGCAAATAGGACATTCTTTTTGTTCTTCGTTCTTTCTGTATAACTCGTTGACAATATCGAATAACGAAGTAATTGAAGATTCCGTATCCTTCTTGTTTTTTCTATAAAGTTCTAATGATCTATCTTGTAGTTGGTTTCGTTCTAATAGTATTAGGTTTGCTTCATTTGCTTTTTCTATTTTTTCTCTTAGTTCTATGTTTTCATTTTGCAAGTTAGAGACATTATCGATAACATTAGCCTTCTTCTCGATGACTTTGAAAGGCATTGGTTGTTTGTTACGATAATATACTAGTATGCCTGTTACATATAGGGCACCGTCTTTAAACATCAACTCGCTATCGCCTCCAATAATTACCCCCCTACCGTCTTTAAACATCAAGTGGCTATCGCCTCCAATAATTACCCCCCTTCTTAGTAATCTTCTTACCCAAAAATCTCTATACTCTCCAAAATAGTTATCAAAATGTTCTTTAAATTGTGGAATGGATAACTTACCTTCCATTTCAAATAATTCTAATGAGTATTCACGGAAGCACTTTTTTTTAAGACTACCAGGAGCGCATTCTTCCAATTTGAAACTGTCACATTGTAGTCTGTTATTACAAAAGTATTCTATTGACGCTAAGAATTTCTCGTGTCTCGACGGCATTGTTAGTGTTGTTAGTGTTGTTAGTGTTGTTGTTGTCTTGGTTTAACCCAGATAATTCATTTCAATTTTGATTGGTTCTACTTTGGTTCTCGTCCTGTTCTTTCGTGTCTTTTTACCTCCCTTTGATTTGGGTTTATAGCATCGCGTAAATGCATAAGGCGCAAAATCCTTTTTTAATTCTACTTTGTATTGTTTGTGGTTGTGTCTTTTCATTTCATTCATTGCTTTCTTCATTTCTTCATAGGTCTTCAATTCACCTGAAATGTGTTTGGGATAAAGGTCTCCTTGTTTGACTTGGTCAATACTCATTTTTCCATTAGCAACCATCATACCCAAATATAGAGTCGCATAGTTTGCACCAATACCACCACAACGAGCGGTTAATTGTTTTTTGAGACCATCATAATTGATGGAACCCGTTATTTTCAATACATCAAATACCTTGTTCTTAGGAATGAAAAACTTGATACTACTGTAAAAATAGTCGTGATGATTACGCGGAACACAATGCTTGACATCTTCATCACGCAATATGTGTTCGTTAAATAACCCACGGGTTTTCCATAATGCAAATCCATGACGCTTATTTGATATTGCGGTAGGTTGTCCAAACATTTCTACGCATTTAGAATAATATTCTCTGGGTCCTTTATGATGCCAATTAGATACACTAGACATTCTATATTGTAGTGTTAGAAATTGTTGGACTTGTATGTTATGAGAACCAACCCACGTAAAAGTTCTCATAGCAAATTAGGTCAAAGTGCCTCTCCAAAATATTCATTTCACACAAATTTTAGAAAATTGAAATAGAGGCTATACCTGGATTAATAGCACCATACAACAACAAGCTCTTCTTAAACCAAACAAAATGTCCAACTTAGCGACCCAACAAAATCTAACTTGTAATGGAACTAATCTTCCAGCTTTATTGTCGGCTAACGTTTATTCGAATGGATGGACCCTCGAGTCCATTTTAAATGAATTTATTGACAATTCTGTGGATGCCATAGAAAAACGTCGTAGTATAGACAATAACCACCCTAATCCTCAAATCAAATTTACTCTTGACCAAACAAAAAAACAATTAATTATGACTGACCAAGGAATAGGAATGGATCAGAATAACTTGAATACATTCGTCTCTTTCTTTCAATCAACCAATGATAATCCAAGCCTTTCCACAGGTCGGTTTGGGATCGGCGGATCAATTGGCTTGGCTTATCTGACAGATCTTAAACACACCGCGCATATTCTATCAAAACCCTATAACGGCGATGACGTTTATGAAACTAGAATTGACTATCTCGAGGTCATGCAATATGGAAAACATCAACCTAATGCAATGCCAGTGACAGTTACTTCGAAAAACCTATACGAGTCCTTCTTAGGTTCTTCTTGTGGCACTGTTATCATCATTGACTTGCCTGATAACCGATGGTGTCAAGTCTCTAAACTAATTGACCTAATGGATGGTTCGGATTATATTGACAACCACCTTCCCTTCCTGTATTCTCCCTGTCTTTCCATCGGAATCACCTTCAAAATTATCGATGAAACCTCTTCCTTTGATTCACCACTCCGTGAGACAAGTATTCAAATGCGTCACAAAGTTGATACCACCCACCCGTCTTACAATGAATATTCAGTAG
>Ga0181570_10002723_pt1 | contig 13865 bp, 15 predicted proteins | sample 101ome_18_FD_148667 | JGI IMG/M metagenome (GOLD analysis project Ga0181570, IMG submission 148667) | Coastal salt marsh microbial communities from the Groves Creek Marsh, Skidaway Island, Georgia - 101406AT metaG (spades assembly) | ecosystem: Environmental > Aquatic > Marine > Intertidal zone...
TATCAGGTGCCATTCTTTCTGGTCTATCACCATAATCTATCGGTGCCTCATTAATCTTCTTGCTCATCTCTAAACTGTATATTTAACGTATTAAACTTCAAAAACTCAGGTAATCCTTTCTTTCCCGCTTTTGGTGCCGGTTTTGGTTGGTATGGAGTCTTTCTAACTGGTTTTTCTTTGGTACCAGGTTTCACTCTTGTTGGTGCAATTTCGGTATCTGCAGCCTTTGGAGCCGGTTTATGTTTCGGCTTGTAAGGTGTCTTCCTTTCAGGTTTTGTCCTTGTAGGAGTCTTGACAGGTGCTTCCTTAGTTCCTGGTGATTCTAATAAATTCATTAAGTCTTTCTTTGTCATTGTCTCAGAAACGTATTTCTTCACCAAAGATACTAAAGATTCTTCGATTTGTCTAATTTCTTCGTTCTTAACTTTTTCAGGAAGTTTTTTCCAATTTTTAGTGTCGGCAGCAAATTCATCGGCCATCTTACACCATTTAGACTTAGGACCTTCTTCTTCACATTTTGCAAAGAAATAACCCTGTTGAGCTTTAGAACGGAATTTTTCAGTAACCTCACCTTCATCCATTCCGTCTTGATAATTACCCATACCATCATCAGTAGATGGACCCACTTGTTTTGGGTCTTGAGTTTGTTGACCTTTAAATGGTTCTATGTTATCCACATCATCTTCCTCTAAATCTTCTTCACCTACCAAAGCTTTTCTTAATTGGTCGGTCATATTAATGGCATCTTGAACTTTTGATTTCACTTCATCAGCGGCTTCACCAGCGTCTTGTTCTACTATAATAGCGTTATATAATGTATCAATCTGAGTTTCGTTTAACATCTTTAATGAGTCAAACTTCATTCCTTTGTTCAATAAACTTGCAACTTTCTTATTATCCATGACTTGCAATATTTTTTTCGTAAGTTAATACGATATCTCTTTCGTAAATTTTATCTTCCACTTCTTTGACTGTATCACCATAACGGAAAACCAATCTGGTGTGTTTGTCATTCACAACGGCTTCACTTTCACTGTCTTCCCATGCTAAAGCAATTACACCTTCCACCGCATCGTAGACAGAAAAGAAGTCAGAGTTTTGAATAAGGTTTAGTTCAATACCTGAGTTTCTTAAAACTCCCACCTTCTTTATAAAATGTATAAGGGGTGGAGTTGGGTCTCCACCTGCTGGTTCCTTATCCCAATCTTCACCCCATACATCGTCAACGTCACTAAAAATAAACTCGTAAATGTTATCCCCTTTATAGTTGGGACCGAGTTCGTTAACGTATACTAAATTCACAACAATTCACCATTTTGAGAAACTTTTATTTGTTGTCCCTCATTTTCAAATACTAAATTGCCCTTATTTGTTTTACCTAAAAACTTAATTGATTCGTTTTCTTTCAATAAGAAATCAGCCGTCAATTCTTGTTCTACTGTTTCACACATAGACTTCATTTCTTTTCTGATTGTTACTTTTTGAATTTTTTCAACTAAGAATTTTTTGATGTTTTTTGATTCTGTCAATGTCTTTTCTTCGTCACTAACAACAAAGTATTTAGATAATACCTTATCAATTTTTGATTCACCGAAGATTTCGTCCATTACTTTTTCACCAACTTCTGCTGATTCTTCCATTGGTTCTTCTACGTCCATATCTAAGTCCATATCCAAATCCAACTCATCACCAGCATCTACGTCTAATTCTGCTTCGTCATCTACACCGTAATCAACTTCATCTTCTTCAAAGTTAGCTAAGATGTCTTCCTTATCTTCTTCAGTTAAGTTATCTAAGTTTACTGCTGATATGATTGAGTTCAAAACGTATTTGATATCTTCTGAAGATAATCCGTCTTGAGAGTCAATAGTTCTTAATTTTTGACCTAATTTACCTGTTAGTTTTTGAATAGTTTTGATTGAAACTTCTTCGTCATCAGCGGGAGCTTCTGAATCCAATTCCATATCCATATCAACTTCTTCACCACCTTCATCGTCCATGCCTAAGTCCATGTCTAAGTCAAGTTCTTCACCACCATCTTCTGAACCCATGTCTGAACCTAAATCTAAGTCTATTTCAGGTTCTGCTACTGGTTCTACTACCGGTTCTTCAACTTCAGGTTTTGGAGTTTTTAAAACGAACTTTTTCTCTTGTTCACCGAATAAGTTCAAACCTTCTTCATTTTCGTGTAGTGTGTTTAATTCTTTAGCTAATAGATTTAATTTCTTAAGTGCCTTAGAATAAGAAGTATGATATCTTCTGTTTTCTGTGCGTTCTACGTAGTCCATCTCTGACTCGTTCAATCCCGCTTTAATGATGTATCCATTCTTTTCGTGAATGATACTATAATATTTACCATCTGCTAACTGTCTTGTATAATCAACAGTTTCATTTACATTTGAAGTTGTACGTTCAACTTCGTTGTAGCGAGCAATTTCCATGATTCTTTTTAATTTAGCCTCACCTTGTAATTTTTCGCTTCCGATAGGTTTTAAGTCTCCCATTTTATTACTATTTTGTTTTTTTCAAATTAATTAAAAACTCCGTTTCCGCCGAGTTTTACAGTATTACATTGTACCACTTCCGTCCCATCAGCTTTACTATAAACTGCATGAATAGTTTCAGTTGAGCCTGAAAATGCTTTATACTCTGTTGTTGGTTCACATCCTTGTCCCATAATACATTTTTATATATAAATATACCCAAACAAAGGATTTGTCATTTTTTCCCTTATTTAGATATAATTATAAGTTAATTTCTTCTTCCAAAGACAATCTCTTATCTACCAACTCATTGGTAAAATCAAACAACTTTTGGATATATTCGTTTCTTCTTAAAAACTTAAACACTAAGTTTTCATAAGAATATTCACCTTCTCTTTCAAGACCACAACTTCTATATTTTTTAAGTTTGTCTTTTACTTTGTCTATGGTTTCTAAGGCTACGTTGAGGTCTTCATCCGATACATTATCAATAACAGTATCAATAATATCCATCCATTGTTGAGCTTTCTCCTCTAACTTCTTATCGTCAATCTTAACACTTTCTTTTGTGGGTTCGTTAATCCATTCGTCAAACATCACAGAGAACACACCTGTAGAAAAGTGTGGTTCTGAGGAGTCCTGAACATATAATTCTACCTCATACCCTTTTACTCTAATATCGTGAGTGGAGTTGAATAGTGTTTTCTTTAATTTGAATAATTCTTTGTAGAGTTCTTTTTGTTCACCCGCTTCGGTAAAGTCATACATGATGTGTAGGTCAATGTCAGAGAATTCTGACCAGTTGTAATTTGCCAATGAACCTGTCATTGTAATATCAGAAACAAAAATTTCAATACCCAAGAAATCCACAAATTCGTTGGCAATCGCCAACAATGAATTACGGACTTCCTCTTTCATTGTATACGAACCATCTTCAGACTCATTCCATATTTCAGGATTTAATTCGTCTTGGATATAAAAACTTGATATGATTCTGTCATTTTGCCCCATAACATATAAATATATGGAGTTTACTTTATAACTTTTTTATACTTGTAGTTCTTAGAAATCTCAACATTGAAGAATTTACCCTGAGATTCCGCCATTCTGAATTTAGTATACACTTTGTGTGGAACTTCTTCGTATTCGTATTCCGCTCCGTTTTTGAATGTTGCCACCAGTGTCTTCTTGTCCAAGTTATAGACAGTCTTTGTTAGGTTAGAAGATTCAATCTCATTGATGATTTGTTTACCGATGATTTTTTCACTTTTGATTGCCATATTATAAAGGATATTTTTTTTCTAATTTAGACAACTTACGAGAAATGTAACTATCAAAGTTTCTTTTGACATCAAACTCGTTCCATAAAGCATATTTTTTCAATTCACTTCTTAAGTCGTCTATTCTTTGAACAACTTGGAATCTTCTTGCGAACACCTCTCTTGGTGCTTCTGAAACGGCCAATAGGTCTTCTTCTTTGAAACCTGCATCTTTAAGTGCCGTTCTAAATTTGGCGAACGCATCCTCAAGGGGTCCCAAATCCGCAACCTTTGTAATATATTCTAACCACGGTTCTTTCATATCCATAAATATAAAAAAACCCCGATTTCTCGGGGTCTTTCACATTAGGACTGTAACTTTTTTATTTCATCTCTTAATTCAATCGCTTTTTCAAATTCTTCTTTCTCAATACATTTCTGAAGTTTTGATTTCAACTTTTGAATTTTCTCACCGTTTTCCTCCAATGATTTAATCTTATCACGGAGTTCTACTGCTTTCTCAAAGTCCTGAGTTTCAACAGCCGTTTGGAGCTCGGTCTTAAGATTTAATAGGTCGTCTGTCTCATCCTCAGTAGACTTAGTGGTGTAGGTGAAATAAAATCCATTAGGTCCAACCTTATAGTAAGTTGGTTCCACATTATCGAACATAGATTCGAATTCTCTCATAATTTCGTCAAAAATACTTTTTCTGTAAAACATAATATTGGTTTTAATTTTTTATTATCTTTACACCCGAAACATAGAAAAGTGTGCCAAATCACAAAAAGAATGATAAACCTGTCATTCTGTCAGTTTTTTATTTTTTAACTGACAATTTTGGAAAATGTGTAGTCCGTTACATTTTTTGTGTTATATTTGTAGAGTCAAAATAAAAAGAACAACTATGATTGAATCTGTAGACCCGAACGAAAGTTCAAAAGGAAGAAAGGAAAGAGGACCAAAATCAGGAACACCTGTTTTGGATAATTTCTCACGTGACTTAATCAGACTTGCCGAACAAGGTAAGTTGGACCCTGTTGTGGGTCGTGACCGTGAGATTGACCGTATCGCTCAAATCCTTTCTCGTAGAAAGAAGAATAACCCTATCATCATCGGTGAACCTGGTTGTGGTAAGACCGCAATCGTTGAAGGATTGGCAATGAAGATTCACGAAGGTGACTGTCCACGTAACCTATGTGACAAACGTATTGTGTCATTAGATATGACCTCTATTGTCGCAGGTACCAAATACCGTGGTCAGTTTGAGGAACGTCTCAAAGTAATCTTAGATGAGTTACACGACAACCCTGATATCATCGTGTTTATTGATGAGATTCATACCATCATCGGAGCGGGTAACTCATCAGGTTCTTTGGACGCCTCCAACATCTTCAAACCAGCTCTTGCTCGTGGTGAACTACAATGTGTAGGTGCAACTACTCTTGATGAATACCGTGAGAACATTGAAAAAGACGGAGCATTGGAACGTCGTTTCCAAAAAGTAATGGTGGATGGTGCCACTCCTGAAGAGACCATGATTATCTTGGATAACCTAAAGTCTCGTTATGAGAAACACCACAAAGTTAATTACTCACCTGAATCATTGGAGGCTTGTGTGTATTTGGCTGACCGTTACATCACCGACCGTGAGTTCCCTGATAAGGCGATTGACATCATGGATGAGGTAGGTGCTCGTAGTCAGATTTCTGTGAAACTTCCTGAAGAGATTGAGAAACTCAAAGAAGAAGCATCACAAATCAAACAAGAGAAGATTGATGTGGTTAAGAAACAGGATTACGAAAAGGCTGCTCACCTACGTGATAAAGAAAAGAAAATCTTGAAAAAACTTGATAAGGTGAAAGCCGACTTTGAGGCGAAGCAAGATGAAGAACGTCAACCTATCACTGAAGATATGGTGTATGAGGTGGTGGCTAACATGACTAAGATTCCTGTGTCTAAACTCAACCAAAACGAGATGGAAGGTCTCCTTGATTTGGAAACCAACTTGAACACTTCGGTTATCGGTCAAGAAGCTGCGGTGAAGAAAATCTCCAAAGCAATCCGTAGAAACCGTGTGGGTATCAAAGACCCCAATCGTCCTATCGGTTCATTCATCTTCTTGGGTTCAACAGGTGTGGGTAAGACTCACTTGGCAAAACAACTGGCAAAACAAATCTTCGGTGACGAAGAAGCCCTCATCCGAGTGGATATGTCAGAATACCAAGAGAAATACACCATGTCACGTTTGATTGGTTCTCCTCCAGGATATGTGGGACACAACGAAGGTGGTCAACTTACCGAAGCAGTCAAAAACAAACCTTACTCTGTGGTATTGTTTGACGAGATTGAAAAGGCAAACAAAGACATCTTCTCACTACTCCTACAAGTATTGGATGATGGTCACCTCACCGATAGTTTCGGTCGCAAAATCAACTTCAAGAACTGTTTGATTATTATGACCTCAAACTTGGGTGTGAAGAAACTACAAGACTTCGGTGCCGGTGTTGGTTTTGACACTTCAGCACGAATGAGTGGGGATGAAGACCTTAAGAAGGCACTTCTACAAAAGGAATTGAAGAACCACTTCACTCCTGAGTTCTTGAACCGTTTGGATGAGGTTATCGTCTTCAACCCTCTCAAAGAAGGTGAAGTTCGTAGAATCGTTGATATTGAGTTGTTGAAACTAACCAATCGTTTGGAAAAACTCGGTTACCACATCAACTTCACCGACGAAGTCAGAGATATGTTGGCAGACGTAGGTTTTGATGAAAAATACGGAGCACGACCTATCAAACGAGCAATCCAAGAGAAGATTGAGGATTACATCTCAGAAGAGGTACTACGTCAGAAGATTAAAATCGGACGTAACTACGAGATGAAAATGAATGAAGAAGAAGTTCTAATTGAGGAAGGAGAAAAATAATTCTCCTTCCCATTTGGAAGTTAAAAATAAACTTCTTACATTTGTATCAAATTAGACAAGTAATGGACAACGTAACACTAAACAGATTTAAGGAACTGCTCTCAGTCCCTTCCAAAACCTACCAAGAAGACCAAATGGTTGAATACCTATCATGGGTATTGGACAGTATGGAAGGTGTAGAATACTACACTGACGAGATGAACAACATCTACGCCACCAAACGCCAAGATGGGTTCAACGGATATTTCCCAATGTTTGTTGCACATACGGATACCGTCCATTCACTTGTTGATGAAATTGTTGTTAAGGAACAAACACTACCAAAACCACCCACCTTTGGACGGACATACGACGATACACAATATGATGTCCTAAAAGCTTACACTCCTGACGGAACTCCAACAGGTATCGGTGGTGATGATAAGTGTGGCATCTTCATTTGTTTGGAACTACTTCGTGTCCTGTCAAATGTAAAAGTAGGGTTTTTTGTCTCCGAGGAGACTGGCTGTCACGGGTCCAGCAAATGTGATGTCAAGTTCCTTAACAATGTAGGATACATCGTTCAATACGATGCACCTGGTAATCATCTAATTACCGAGGTTTGTTCGGGAATTCGCCTGTTTGAGGAAAACGGGGAATTCATAAACAGAGCACAGGTAGTAATTGGGAAAACCATGGAAACAGATATGGAGTTACAGTCACACCCATACACTGACGTGTCTCAGTTGAAAAAGAAGTCTGACGTTTCTTGTATCAACATTTCTTGTGGATATTACCAAATGCATTCCGCCAACGAGTTTGTAGTATTGGATGATGTAGAAAAGGCAATCAGAACGGGTATTAACCTGGTCAACGAGTTCGGATATGAAAAACAAGTTTACGAATACGAACCACCAAATTGGGGTTCATACGGTGGACTGTTTAACTTGGACGACGCTGACGACGATTGGGATGAAACCCTTTCTGATGGTCTACATGACTTAGGTGAAACTCACACCCTTGAAGATAACGTTGTTACTTTTGATTGGGGTGGGATGACGATTCAGAGTAAACACACAGACGATACCATCTATATGGATGAAGAAGATGTGTTGGAATTGTATGAATTAATTCGTAATAATTTCTTACTCAAAGGGGTCGAATAACTGATAGTTATTCATCAAAGAACGAAGGGAAGACAGTTTTGCTCTTCCCTTCTTTGTTTCAAAGGAATCTGTCTCATTGTTAAATCTCTTAAGTGTAAACTTAATTTTGTTGGTCTCAGGGTCCACACCCTCAACATTGATAGACACCCCCTCTTGTGATGGGACTGGTATATTAAAACCAACGGTAAACTCTTTTTTTATCGTATTATTAAGTCTTATATACTCATCAACATCAACAAAGAAATCACTATCTTTCAAATCATCGTAGTATCTTTCAAAGGCTCTTTCAGTTGGTGTATTAAACTCGTCAGTGAAAACTTGGTCGTCCTCAACTTGGTAGACATACTCATAAGGGTAATCAAATGGGAATGAAATATGTGTGGATACGTAATCCTTCAACATACCTTTCAAATTCAAATCTCTATAGTATTCGTTAGACTCATATAAGTTTAGAATATCTTTTAGACTCACATTGTATCTGAAGAAACATTCGTCCTGTTTTTCAAGACCCATACTTTCGTAGATGTTACATAGACCCTCAGTAAACTCTTTTTGAAGTCCCACTTCAATCGCTCTGTTTCTGGCGTAAGTATAGGCATCCCTGATTTCATCAATGAAACTACTGTCAAAATTCTCCGACATAAACTTACCGATGGTTGAGTAATCGTCGTTATCTATTTGGTATCCCTTTTCTGAACCTTTGATTAATTTTGCAACCTCAGGGTCAAAAATCTGAAGTATTTCTTTCAATGTTTCCAATTCATCATCAGATAAGTTGTATAGATAATACCCCATTGATAAATCATCGTCAAAATTGTAAGGGTCATAATAATCGGCGTCACGACCATAAGGTTGGTCAATGGCATATTCAACAAACTTCAAATCACTTTCCTCAACTTCACCCTCAAATAAATCCAAGAAATCCTCAGGACCGTGGAAGTTCAATACCACCGTATAATCATTGTCACCATTTTTCTCAATCTTCTCTAATATCTCACTGTGAATCTTCCCCCTTTGATGGTCCACCTCACCGTTCATAATCTTACTTAAAGTCTCATAATGGTTCTTACCTTTGACCAAAGATTTAATCTTATCGGCAATTGGCTCAAAACGTTGTAGGAGGACATCTAAGGACCTTACAGAATCTTTTTGGTCATACACCTCAGTATTACCATTACTTCTCACAAACAACGCCATTTTACCCCACGTTCCATCGTTTGACTTCTTATCTATGATATAATACAAAGAACCTTCGTCTGAATATTTGTCAAAATATCTGGTGTCACCCTTAGTTGTGGTACACCATTTGGTGCCCGCACCGTAATAACAAGAGGCTCCGTGAGAATACGGTTCAACAATCAAATACTTATCGTCCTCATAAATCTTGTTGGATTCATTTTTAACTTCCTTCTCTTTTTGAACCATGATTTGTCGTTGACGAACACCGTTCAATACCGCCTGTAATCCCCAAATAGATTTATATTTGTTGATGTCTTTCGGTGCTGACTTAATTGTAGGTGCATCAACCAATGTTGATGTTGTTGCGGCATAGTCAATATCCTCAGGAGTGATAGCACTTGCACTCTTATGGAATTTTTCAATAAGTTCAAGGAATAGATTTACATTGTCGGCAACCGAAAATGTTATTGGGTCACCCAATCCAATCATTTGTTTAATCATCCACTCAGAATACTTTTTTGTGGATGAAGGGTCACCATCAATAAGTTTCTCCAATAAGTCTGTTGCATCACCAAAGACTTTTTCGTCTTTGTATTTATCTACAAGACGTTCCTTCTTTCCCTCAAGTAAGATGGTCATGAACTTCATAAAAAAACTTTACTATAAATACTTGACAGTTTGGATAATTAATATTTATGTATTATATTTGTAGAACAATAAAAAACATAGACATCATGAAAAAAGTATTATTCCTCCTATTGACCCTTTCCCTAATGACATCTTGTGCTGGTATTAAGAACACCATCAATCGTTCAACTGTTGCCGAAGGTGAGCCGTTTATCAAATACGGTGTTGAAGGTTTCCCTGAAGGTGTGGAAGTTTATAAAGGTATGGAATGTCATCTAACTGACGCCGAAATTAAAAGACGTGACAATCAGTTAGAAAAACAAAAACGTGATAAACAAAAAAATTACGAAAAGGAACAGCAAGAAAAGTATGACGAGCTTCGAAGAATCGCCGAAGAATTCAGTAATAATTACGTTGACACTTCACATGTAGAATAAATAAAAAACCCCTGATTAGGGGTTTTTTTATTATCTTGGTGTGACCTTGAATAATGTATTAGAATCTATTGATATATCGCGACCTAATAATTTTGTGTTTTCTAAATTCAATGTGGAGCGTGTATAATATAAATCAGTATCCTTTATTTTATACAAACGAGGATTTGGTTTACCACTATCCCTTTCAATTATGTTATTCAATTGTTTGGTAATATTTTCAATTTGTTTTGAAGGTATTTTTAATTCTTTGATTGGGACTACTACTTTTAACTGAGTATTTGATGGTATAGTCATTTTTGTTTTTTTGTTGTCTCCTATAATGGTAGTCATTACATCTACAGGGTCTCCTTCATTTTTAATCATCATAACTAAGTTATCTCCATTCAACGAAGAGTCTGCAATTTTTAGGTCTGACCTACCCGCAAAAATATTTCTAACGTCACGAGACATACTTAACATGACACCATCATTATTTATAACATCAAGATAACCTTGTTGTAATACAATATCTTGAGAGTCTGATTTTTCTATCACATCATCTAAATTGGCAATATCGGCACTTAATACCTTACCACACTTATCTAATACTGCAAGAACAGTTCTACGTTTATCACCACGAGTGGCTTGAGGATTAACACATTTATTCCACTCAAAAGACGCACCTTCATTTGTAAGTTTCACTTCTTGAACCGAAGTATGACAATTATCACTCACACACTTAGTCCATAAGGTAATTGTGTCCTTACCGTCTTGTTCCATCTTTTGTGAGATTTCATCCCATTTTGTCTCATCAACAACAAAACGAGCGTCTCTATCACCACCGTCCTTTTTATTATTCAAATTGGCAACACCTAATAGAGTATTATTCAAATAAACCTCAAATTTTGCATCATTACATTTATGACCTCCTCTACATGGGAACTCTGGTGACTTATCTTTCTTATAACTAACATCAACAACAAACCCTACTAAACAATCTTCAGCATAAACATCTTCAGTAGTTGTAGATTTCAAATCGACATTAAATTTAATGTATTGGTCTTCTAAGTATTTTGGGTCTTTGGGGTTATCTTTACCTTTTTCGTATGTGTGTTTTTGAGCACCAACTGTTGGTTCAGGCATGATAGGAACTGTTTTTATTTTACCTGAATCAACATAATTTTTGAATTGATTTTTAAGGAAATCTATTATGGTCTTACCTCTCTTTTTAGCCAATTCACCAACAGGTAATTTACAACCTTCACTAAAATCTCCCTCTTGACATCTTTCTCGGTCATAATTAGTTACCGCAGATTCACCAACCTCAACACCTACGGTTACTTCGGTATTTGGGTTATTAGTAATGAATAATGCAATTTCAGCAACACTATCATTAATTGCATCTTTGGCTTCAGGAGTCAAAGAATTAAATTTATATTTACCCGCTTCAAATGACTTTTTTGGTAACTCAACATTTAATTCGTTAGTGTTAGTGATGGTATCAATCTTTTCACCCTTCCTAACACCAGTTTGAAATTGTTCAGATAGAATCTTTTTAACAATCCTTTCTAAATCGGCTTCCGTTAAACGTATTACTTTCTTTGCCATGATTAATTTTATTTAATTATAAATATCCGTGATTTGGTAAATAAGGAAATTATACATATATTTGAAGTATGAAGAAAATTATATACACATTCCTACTATTACTACAGACTCTACCTGTATTTTCACAAAACGTAAAGGTTATTGGTGACTCAATTTTTTCACTAACAGTTCAAGAAAGGAACAAACACAATATTGAATCTGAAATTTTTATGTCAAAAACTTTATGTGAAGTGGCTGAAATTCAGGCTAAACATATCCTAAGAACAGGTACCGCAACGCATACAAACCCAAATCCCAAATTAAAATCTGTAGACGATAGAACTAAAAAATTTGGGTATAAGGGAGTAGCATTTGAAAATATCACTTACTTTAGCTTTCATAATGAAAGTGACTATTATCTTTCAAAAAGGGCAGTTAATGCATTTATGAACTCTTTGGGACATAGAGTTACACTATTAAGTGGAGATGAAATAAAAAATGGTGACAAAACCGCTTACGGTCAATGTATTTTATTTGACGGTAAACGAAAAAAAATTATCGTGGTTCAAGTTTTTGTTACCTGCAGTTGGGATAGCGACTTATTGATAGAATAAGAAATAAGCGTCTTTCAAATATGAAACATTAACCACACCTTCACCCTCAATTTGTACATTCTTATTTGCTATATAATTCGTGATTGGTCCTACCCAATAAGAAAACTCTTTTCCATCCGTTGTGAATTCTACAGGTGGTTGGGTACTTTTGGGTTGTATTGTTCCAACTAACCTACCGTCAATGTAGAACTTATTACCTTTAATTTTTGAACTCATTTTACCGTCAAAGGCAGGTGTCCCTAATTTTTCTCTATTTTCACTTGAAATTGAAACAAATGAATTACCTTTAGAGTCAACGACCCTATAACCTTTAGCAGTATAAGATTGACCATCCTTATAGTAATCAACATAATATGGGATATTTTGAATTTCATCTCTTTTACCTGGTGTTGTAGTTTGTGATGTGTTGGGCACTGTTAATGTTTCTGCATTTGGTGACAATGTAATTTTTCTATATTCTTCACCTCTTTTCCCTTGTTGACCGTAATAGTTGTCACCCGGCAAAACTGTAATACTTAAATCAAAACCTGTTTTTTCTTTAATCTCAGATTTTAAGACATTTGCATATTCTTCAGCCCTCTTATCGGCCAAATATTGGTTCATTTTGTATGGGTCTGTTTCTCCATTATATGGTTTTGAATCTGGATGGTCTAATTGTGAATAACCTGATGGGACATCTAATGTTGGTCTTGCCGAGTCGGCACTACCTTTAATTGTAACATTTGTTAGTTTCGGACCTCCACCCGCATTTATGTATGCTACGAATTTTCTAACAATATCATTAAAAACGGTTTGAGCGTCAGGGTAATTGTCAAAATAAGGTTTAACCATGTTGTCCGCATAAGGTAATGATAAGCCGGAGATGTCATATTCTTCTAATGTTATAATTTCATCTTGTTGTGCTGTAATAGGTTGTACAAGTTTACCTTGGTCATTATGCATTCTAATAGTAAAACCCTCAGGACCAACATTTACCGCCAATGATGCAGGTCTCGTATCACTACCCATAAGGTCAAAGTTCAAAGTACCACGATTTTTTCCTTTCCAGTCAGATGATTCATTATCTTTCTTCGGGACTTCTCTTTTCTTAGCACCAGTTAAACTACCGCCACTTCTTCTTTGCTCTTCGATGACAGACTTTACAATCTTTTCAATATCGGCTTCGGTCAAACGTATTACTTTCTTTGCCATAACTAAATCTTTTTATTATAAATACCTTGTCAGAAGAAAAAAAGTATTTATCTTTGTATAAGAGTTATTTGAAATATGGGGGTGACTGGAATTGATTGACGTAGATAGTCATACGGGGCACGCAGTGAGAGGTTTCCTATCACTTAAATCTATGGAGGCAAATTTTTAACTGGCGAAACAATCGCAAAACTTCAGGCTGTAGGTCTTCTACGCACTGAAGAAGTAACTGTAGCGTAAGACGCCCACAGTGAAGCGGGTCGGGGGACATATAACCTATGAACAGAAGTCCTTGCAAAGGTGGAGAAACGACTGAACCAGAAATCGAGTCGTACATCTATTGGTGATGGAGGATGTAAAAATTCAATCACATATTTCGGAATGTTGAGAACCAACATTGACCTAAGCGTGTAGTCCTTTGTGGGTAATGCGGACAAGACGCGG
>Ga0181570_10002732_pt1 | contig 13837 bp, 23 predicted proteins | sample 101ome_18_FD_148667 | JGI IMG/M metagenome (GOLD analysis project Ga0181570, IMG submission 148667) | Coastal salt marsh microbial communities from the Groves Creek Marsh, Skidaway Island, Georgia - 101406AT metaG (spades assembly) | ecosystem: Environmental > Aquatic > Marine > Intertidal zone...
TCAATATATATCTAAGATTTTTTTTTCGCGATGTGTTTCTCCTGGGATTTTTTATTTTTCGCCGAGCCCCGAGGCCCAACAAGACTCTAGGGGTCTCTAGGGGGTTCGAGTTCTCCAGTTATGACTCGCGGGGGTACTACTCCATGAGTCATAACTCGTCACCTGAGTCTCGTCGCATTTCGTTAGGGTTTATGAGTCTCGAGTTATGACTTAGGTTTGTTATAGACTAAAAACTAGTAATATTGCCTTCTTCAAAATACTATCACGACAATATGGACACTTTCTTTCAAGTAAGAAAGACGGGTGAGAGTAACACGACGCGCACACACTGTGGGTGCAGTTGAAAACCACAGGTCGTCGAGGACCTACCTTGGCATGGTTCTCGTGACAGATGCCACACGACCAGTTGAGAACGTCTTCCGACCGAGGCTCAACATCCATACCTTCAGTGATAGGTAGGAGTTCATCTTCTGTGTCCGGTTGATACTCGTATATGATCTCGTTTTGTTCGTTCAGTACACACTCCAGAGCGTACTTGAGACGCGACGCATTCCACCCGGAACGCTGGGCTTTCTGTTTCCAACTGTCAACTGCACCCCTGCAGACCTGACAGGATCCGTGTTGCGAGCACAATCGCCAGTGTCTTCGTGGGGGCATCGCGCGTCGTGGAGTGTGGATCTGGATCGGGACGAGTGGCACGTAGGCACCCAGTACGTCGGTCCAGTCGAGTCATGACTCGTCTCATTAGAAAAATGCCACGTGGCAATAAATTATGTCGGGTGCCCACGCGTTGCGCGATCCACACTCCGCGACGCTATGTACCAAGTCTACGTGCAGTCGTCTCAACCCCTCACGGACCTTCCAGTCGACCTACGAGATGTTCCCATGCCACCACAAGAAGAACTAGACCGGCTGTGTCGCAGTTTTCCCGTCGTCACGGACGAGAGTATCGCAGAAGCAGTGAGATCCGGTATGCGCCTACTCACACCTGCCGTTGTCCAAGGATTCTCCAAAACTTTTCAACTGGTCGATAGAAAATTCAAGGGTCTCATGTTTCTCACCATCTCACATGCTTATGCCCTTTTTTTCCTATCAGCCAGTGACGACACTGAAGGGAAGCGTACCAGACTCATCGAGAAAGTCAATAGTATGACGCGACGTTTACAAAATAAGTGTCTCACAAATATAACATGCGAACCACTAAATGGTTGTAGATTCAATATGATGTTCTTGTAAATAATTCGGACATATGGTTTCATTTCGAACGATCGATGACACAAACTACAAATCACTATTCTTGATAGCCTTAAAATTTTAATATTATGGACAGAACATTAATAAGGGTGGATCGAATTTTCATCTCTTACAATTGTTTGTTTCCGTGGAAAAGAAAAAAGTTTGGGCCACCCACCAGATGGATGTTCGGACATATGGTTTCATTTCAATCGACCAGTGACACAAACTACAAATCACTATTCTTGATAGCCTTAAAATTTTAATATTATGGACAGAACATTAATAAGGATGGATCGAATTTTCATCTCCTACAATTGTTTGTTTCCGTGGAAAAGAAAAAAGTTTGGAGTCCACCAAGTGTTCGGACAAGTGGTTTCATTTCAATCGATCACTTATCATAGATTTCAATATATAAAATAACTCTATCCTTATCAGACGTGTTCTCCGCCCAGTGATCTTGCTTTGCGTTCATCACAATATGCTTACCCTCCTTCTCGTCGATGGTACCAAGCACGCTGTGATGGAGAAAGGAACGGTCAGGCTCACACTCTAAACCGAGGTGGTACGTAAACTTGTACCCGGACCCGACATTATCCTTATGTTCAAATAGTTTCACGCCAGGCTTCATAAGGGAGAAACCAGCCACGTGGATGCCCTTGATGTCGGACAACATACTAAATGTCTTGGGGCATCTCTGACAGTTACCCAACAAGGACTGTCCCTGCCAAATCAACGGAAAGGTCAACCACGTTTCCGCCACGTGCTCTTGACCCCCCTTCACCCAACCACACTGACCACTCGAGTACCTCTCCGCAATCTTCTGTAGGATTGGTGACCCATCCCACTCACCCTCTGGTCTTGGTTCATCTACTATAAAATTCATGGGTAGTTTTTTGTACTCATCTCGAATTTCTTCCCAATGGTTTTTCAATCGCTTCAGTTCCATCATTAAATAATCTTGTGACAATAATTTTTAAACATACTTGATATTCATCTTGTCAATGAAACATTCCAAATTGTCATCAGCATCATACATCTTCAACTCGTAAAATTTTGCTCTGGTGTGACGACCACATCTAATCGCTCGGTCCATCTTTCGGAGCATCGATATGTAATGTCTCCGGTGCCTCCATAATTTAATTTTTTCGAGCCAAGTCATCCTGTGATATACGTGGGAGAGTAACATCATCTATGTATTATCTTACAAAAAACGTGGCCTAGGTTCGGGGCTCATGATGCACGGTCGGTGCTTCTTCCGTGCCTCGAACTCCGCGAGGGCACGACTGCGACGCAAACGCTTGGCGTGGGGCAGCCTTCGTCTACTCGTGGGGGTGGGTGACCCCGGTGGGGATTCGATGGGTTGGGTCTCCAACACCGTCACGGGTTTCGGCTGGGGGCGCCTGTAGATCTCTGGATCGAGACTCACGTGGATCCTTCCCGCGTCGATGAGGTACGTGAGTTTAACGCCGACCACGGTGATACCTGGGATGGGCCACTCGATCTCGTCGTCGCACACGTCGTCGTCGGTCTCAGAGTCGGAGAGTCGTCTCACGGGCATGGAGGATCGGACGGAGGCAGGGAGTGAGGGTGCCCACCAAACTTTTTATCAACACATAATAGATGGGCATCAAAAACATTATCTTCATTCACGTGCCTAAAACTGCAGGCGTGGCCATAGGTCACGGATTCGCAAGAGATGGTCACTTGAAAGACGGGTTTAGAAACAACCACAGTACCGCGCAACAAAGGAAAAAACAAAAAAATTTAAAGTGGGACGAAGACACCATAGTGTTGGGTGTGATTCGAAATCCGTACGATCGTTTATGGAGTGTTTATGAATTTTACTCAAAAAAATTGCGTTCGATCAGTCTTAAATTGTCATTCACCGATTTCATTTTAACGTTTGAAGAAAAGTTCCATCCGAAGGGTGAACAGTTTAACACGTGTTACAACTATTTGACAGACGAAGATGGAAAATTCCTAACCACGGACATCATTCGATTTGAAAACCTGGAAAAAGAATACGATGATTTTTGTCAGAAATACAACATCAAAAATACCCTTCGCCATGATAACAAAAACGACAAGAAAGGCACGCCACCCGAGTACACGAAGGAGATGAGAGAGGTCGTGGAAAAGGTTTTCAGAAAAGACCTCGACACGTTCAACTATTCGTATGATGATTATCTTCGGAGCATTAAGTAAAGATGACTAAACTCGCTCTCGATCTCGACGAGGTCCTTGTTCCCCTCTTGAGACCGATGGCCAAATGGTATGGCATGGACATCACCCCCAGGGTGAAACACAAATATTTATTCAGGGAGGTGTTTGAATGTTCAGAGCACGAATCGAAAAAAATCCTTCACGGGTTTTACGAAAGCAAAGATTTCCTGTACCTGAAACCCCTCCCGGGTGCACAAAAGGCGATGCGCACGATAAAAGACATGGGGTGGTACGACAAAATGTACATCGTGACCGGTCGCCAAGACGTCGTTCGAGACGTCACCCAGATGTGGGTCAACACGCATTTTCCAGACATATTCGACGACGTGATACTCACGAATTCATTCACCCAGTACGAGGTCAAGAAATCAGACTTGTGTAAATCCCTCGGGGTCTCCCTAATTATTGATGACTCCCTCGAAAATTGCAAACAGTGCGTAGACGTTGGCGTAGACGCGATCCATTTTATTGGTTATGATGATCGAGTCTACCCATGGTGTAAGGAGGCGGACGATGTGAGGACTTTTCAAGATTGGACGTCGATTCAAGGTGTGTGATTAACCACTCATCCCGAGCCGGCCTTTCAATCCCAACCGCTCGATCGTGTCTCTCCCGATATCAATCGTGGAAGAAGAAGAGCAGCAGCACGCGACGGCCATGGCAATCCACATCGGCGGTGACTTGAACGGCATCGCGTAGAGACCTCTCGCCATGCCCGTGACAATCATACAGCAGCAGACGTAAGACGCTAAGTAGGTTAGAGAGTACGCCATTTTAATTATATAGTAGACCCACATAAAAATATGCGTGAGTTCAAATCCCTGGACGATGTTTTGATCAGGGTCGGCGAAAATGCAAAGGACAACGACGCCCTCACCCTTGGTGCGGACCCCTCCCACTGGTGGTTCCACGTGGCTGGGTGTCCTGGATCACACGTCGTTGTGTGCGCCCCAACGATGTCAAAGGAGACGAAGAGGGACGCAGCCCTCCTCGCGGCCAAGTACTCCAAAGCGCCACCACAGGCAAAGATGACCGTGGTGGACGTGTGTAAGGTGGCTGATGTACAGAAGAGGGAGGGCGCCAATCACGGACAGGTGGACATTCAAAATTTCAGCACACTCAACGTGTTTCAAAACAGACTCCCAGAAAAGGCGCGTCTCGGGAGACTCCTCACTGGAATGAACACTAGGGAGTACATGCTCACGGAGTAGAATTTCTGCGCGTAAAATATGAGCCCAGTTGAAGAGGTCGCGGCACAGTGGTGCCCAAAACAGGAGAGTCTGTTGCAGTCGTGGGCTGAAAAGTCCGCGGGGTACAGGTACCTCCACAACCACGCGCGATTAATGTTTAAGAGACAAAACGACTGGTTGAGTTATCCCTCGATCATTATCGCCTCGATCACCGGCGTTGGTGGTTTCGCGACCGTCGCTCCCACACAAAGTGAGGCGACGACCCAAGATAACCGCTTGAAACTCATGTATGTCCAATATTTTTTCGCTTTCCTCAACGTTCTCGGTGGTGTGCTCACGAGTATCGCGAAATTTAATCAATCCCACGAATTGATGAGCAAACACTCACACATGTGTAACGCCTACTCTAAATTTTACCGGTCGATCGACATGCAATTGTCTCTCGAGGATAGATACAGAGAACCCGTGTTGGATTACGTGCAAAAGATGCGCACGGAGTTCGATCGCCTCCTCGACGATTCCCCGGACATCCCACGACAATCGATTATCGCGTTCAAGGAAGCGTTCCCGGAGAAAAAAACAAACATCCCGGACGTGTGTAATGGGCTTTCAATCATGCAATATGCGGCCGAGGAGGAGTTTGTAAATAAAAGGGTGGCCAATCAGTTTTCCAGACTGTTTCAACACGTGAGGAATAAGAGGAGCCGAGATTTCCTTCGACGGGCCGCCTCAGAGGAGGTGGACGTTTAAACGCGCGGGAAAACGCCGCGCGCGCATGTCAACCAGTTTCGTAGGAACGCTTCAACGAACGACGCACAACGTCGAAGCCCTCGAAAGAGGGGTGCACCGAGACGTGCGCATCGGGTTCGTCTCGTTTTACACGCACAGAGACGTCGTGTACGTGTATCTCGAGACCGTGGATCCGGTGGGATCGGCGAGTGAACTCAAAGAGGCTTGGGGGGAACCATCGTTCTTCGCGGACACGTCGAGAAACGCCTTCGCGTACGAGGAGTTCACGCGTAAGGCTGGGGATAGATGTAGAACAGTAGCGTTTTAAATTTACAAGTCATGTTCTTCTAAGAGCGCGCGCAAACGTTCGTTGAGTTCGGGTTCGATCTCGTAGTCCGCGGACCAGACGTCCTCCTCGATTTGACCGTTTAAAGGATCGCCGTGCGTCTCGCACAGTTCGCACGCCTCCTCGGGCTTCTCGGTCGGCTCGTGCGTGTGCACTGGCTCAATCTTCACGAGGGTGGTCTTCGCAGACGTCGTCGTGGAAGACTTTGCCGTTCGTTTCTTGCGCTCCGGGTCGTGCATCTTGCAGTAGTCCTTGCCTTCGACTGCGCGGTGGTTACACGGATCTCCCTTGGCCGTCTTGCCTGTGCACGTTTGGATCGTGCCGACCGAATCCGTGCACTCCTTGCGCTTGCGCGAGGGTGGAGGCTTCGCCATCTTCTCGGAGAGGGCGTCAACCTTCTCAGTGAGTTCGGCGAGTTGCTTGGAGATCAGGGAGAGAGCGTCGAGCGTGATCGACATGTGTGCGCGCTTGGATCTGGCGCCGTTTCGTGTGCGCGTCCTCTTAAGAGAGAAAATCGTGATCGTACAGAGTTACCGTCCCCAACTCATCCCACGAATGGTATCTCATATTCATCCCGTGTTTTTCACTAAGAATCTTGTTCATCTCACTCACCGCAAATTTCCACTCCGCGATGTCTGATTTGAAATACACAGAGTGTCCGATTCGGACCTCTCTCTGGTTGAGGCCACCCACCGATTTTAATTCTTCAAAAGTTTGCATGATACCCTCTATCGATGGTTTGTTAAATCCATTTGCCATAAAATCAATCAAATAATAACCATGTTTTTCAAGAATTAAATTTTGTTGGAGGAAGGGGTGGTACGTGAGAAACAACTCGACGTCATCCCTGGAGGGAAGGGTGAAAATATCTCCCTCTGAGCAGTGGGGGACGATGTGCGTGTGGTAGACCACATATTGGTGGGTGTCACATGGCGCCGGGGTCACGCTCGTCGGTTTATGATCCGTGACGCACGTCGGATACACAAATTTAAAACCGTCAAAGTACGACGAACCGCAGTATTCTACCATCTCCCTATTGGAGCGAAGAAAGATCGACCGAAGAGCGGAGACGAAATTTTGCGTGAGACGAAGGGTGACGCAAACGTTATCATACTGATACAACGCTGTGGAAATATTCGCAGAAATTGTGGAGCCTTAATTTAATATCCTCCCACGTTTCTAAGTCTCTCTCGATACTGTGGAAACGCGTCTGACCCTGGAATTTCTCAACCAGACAGCACGTGGTCGTCTCCGGTGGACACATCTCTAAATACACGCGACACTGCACTTCCTCGTAATCTCGAACTCCCATGAAGCGTCCTGTGCGATTTTTGACAACGAAGAGCACCCCGTCTCGAATCTCACCTGGACGACCACACACCTGATAGTTCGTGCCGAGGATGTCACACAGTGGGAGGATTCTCGTCTCGAGGGTGTGCGATGACGACGAGCGCGCAAATTTTTTTTGTAATTCCCCAGTCATGTAACGCTTTAAAGTCTTCTTCTCCAAATCCTCGAGTGGTCTTTTTTCAATCGTCTCCGACACAAACTTAATCCTCTCTTGGAGCACGTTGGAGGAATTCGTCTTAAACCGTCGCACGTCGTCGAAATATAACTTTCTAATATCCGTCTGTCCTCGTATCAATTCGCGCGCCTTCTGTTCAAACGTCTGCGCCGCGAACGTCTCCGGCGAATATTTCGCCCACAGATTTTTCACCACCTCCTGCGGTTCGTCGATGCCCCGACCGATGGCCGTCGCGCAATCCGAGGCGTTTATGGTGACCGAACGGATGTGGGGTGGGAGGGTGTTTAGAACCCTGGTCTTCTGATCGAGGAGATAAAAGTACAACTCCCCACACGCCCGAGAATCGGCCAGGCTGTTGTGTGCGTCGAAGGCTCGGCCGAACACCGTGGGGTAGACGACTTCCAATTTACCCCTCTTGACGCAATTTATTTGTTTGTACAGTTCGAAGCAACACGTGAACGTGTGGTCGAGCCACCACGCAGTGTCCAAGCCGTACCTTAAGATTTCGGAGAGCATCATCTTCTCGTCGAATTGTGAATTATAAGCCACCATGAGCGGATCGTTCGCACAAAACTGCCTGAACTCGCCGAACGCCTGTTCGAAAGGCACCCCCTCGACACAGGCCTGGTCGAAGGATATCTTGTGTACGTTCTCCGCCCCCGGGGGCATGTGATCGTAGCCATCGGGGCGGATCAATCTGTAAAACGTCTTGATTTCCCTCCCGCGACCGCTGTATCGCACCGCGGCGAGGGACACGATGCGACTCTTCGCGAACTCCGCGACATTCGCGGGGGTAGGTTTGAATTTCGGGGGAATCCCCGTCGTCTCGGTGTCCCATGCGATCATCTTCTCGGTCTTGGTATTACATTGTGCGCTAGTTTTAAGTCAGGTGAAAGACGTCCCTTCACTGAAATTGGTGTGCAGTCTATATTCCAGATGTTTGAGTGCCGAGCGGTGGGCACGTAACTCATTTTTCAAATCTTGTCTTAAGAGAAAAATCCGTTTGTTGATTATTTCCGCAGCCGTCACAAAAAAATCGTTTTCATATTTTATCTCCGGGAATATCGATTCCAAATCGGCGTACGTGGACACTGTATCGTCCAAATCCATCTCGTCCGCGAACGCGCGCACCGCGCGCTTCTTGAACGAGGGTGTAATCTTCTTCACCATGCGTGGAAGGTGGCGAAGCGCGTATGATGCCCTGAGTTCCCTCTCCCTGAGGCGAGATATCCTGTACTCGTAGTCTTCCACAGTCGGTATGTAACGACGATCTTGTGTTTCGTTTGAATTCACAGATCGCGGGCTCTGCGTCCTCCTCTCGCGATCGTAGCGCACGCGGTTCGCATTGCACAGGGCGACGTAATCCACCTCACGCATCTGTTCTCTGTACTTGTCAACGATACCCTGCGCGTCTTTGAGCACATCGAGCGTCGGCTTGCTCTTCCACTCGTCGAGATCCGTCGCGGCCATCGCGCGTGCGTGCGTCGTTATGACGCTGGACAAAGAAATCTCAGGGTAGGGTATAGAAACATGCGCCCCCTCTCGACGGTGATGTTCGAGGCGATGGTCATCGGTATATTGAATTTAGTGTTAATCACAACCCTTAAAAAACTAGGCGGTGCCATGGATACAAAATGGGCGCACGTTAGTGCGGGTGCGCTCATTCACTTGTTGTTTGAATTTTCACCCGTCGGAAATCTGAACTTGTGGTGGTGTCGCTCTACCTTCCCATGCAAAGCGTGAGTAGATTCTCCCTCGCGCGCTGTAAATCTTCGAGTTCGAACTCGAGGGCGATTTTTCGTCGCTCGATCTCTTGTTTCTTGTTGAGATCACGTTTGAACTTTTCGTAATAAGAACAAGCCTTATCGACGGTGTCCCAGCGGATCTCCCCCCTCGAACGACCCGACTGTTCCGCCTCGTCACCGAGAGTCTCGTACACGGCAAAGGAGATGGCACCCTTTCGAATGTGATTCAATTTCATCGCCGTCTCCTCGATGCTTCGGTTGACGCGCTCCACCTCTGAGAGATGCGCACGGTGGGAGGACGTTGGATCTGAACCGTAGTGTTGCTCACACCCGCGCGGGATCTTGATGGAGAGCGTTCGCGACAACGCGTCGGACAGAGTCTCATCGGTAAAAGGTTCTCTCATCGTACTTGACGATCGTGCGGCCGTCCTTGTCGCGCGCGTAGGACTGAAGCGGTGGGATCGTCTGGATGAAGATACTTTCACCCACCTCGTTTTTCGCCTCGATGAGTAATGAATCCTCGAATGGGGTGGGAGGGGGTCGATTTCGAATTTTGGGCGCGAAAATATCACTTAAGAGAGAAAACATGTGCGTGCGCGTGCGGTTGGATCTTACAAGTCTATCGCCTAGTTGTTTTTAAGTCGGTTCATGATGCCCTCGTAAACGGCCGCGATGACGTCGTCAGGAACGTCATCGGGCTGTAGCAACGTCACGAGCGTATCGATGACTTGCGCGAAGATCCGATCGATTCGCATGCGTCGAGCGCGCGCGTCGGGGAGTGCCGCCTCAGTCCTCTTTGTGTTCCGTTTCGGAATCACAATCGGATTCGTTCCCCTCCTCCTCTTCCTCCATCTGCTCGATGAGGGAATTTTTAGTGTGTTGGACTTCGACGAGGAAATCCTTCATACCAACGACTGTTTTCCATACATAAGATGGCAAAACCCCTAAGAAGGCCTGGGGGTAGACGAGAAGATGATAATACCACTCCATTTCATGAGACAGCGTGGCACCCCTTTAAGTGACGGGCGGGTGAGTGCCCACCACCACAACACGACGCGCGCGCGATCCCACGGATCCCGATCCTCTACGGCAGACGATGAACACGCCCGACTCTCAGAACATCCAATCGACGCAAGAGACGCCGAATGCGCCTCTAGCGAACCGCGTGCGCGCTGTTGAACACGGCAACGCGCGCCAAGTGCGCCGACGCCTCGACTTTGACGCGGAGGGGATCCAAGTGGAGGATCCAACACCCACCGCCGACGAGACGCATTGGCGCCTCAAGGCGATTGAGGTGAAGATTGTGCACGGCTTCCCTGTGCACAACGAACATACCCTCACCGTCGAATTGCACGACGAACAACATCCGAGGAACACGAGGTTCAACGAACCGCTCGACAACGGCCGCCTCTCGCGTCGATCCTACGTGCACAGGCAACTTGAAGAAAGTGGCCACGTGTCGATGAACGTGAATTGGGATTACGATGACCGCGAAGATTTTGACACGGAAGAAGAATACAGAAAACACGTAAACGAGACCTTTCGATCCATCACATACATAAAAATGTAAAATGTAATAAGTCAACCTCATAACATGTCTCACGTCGCCGCCGCCGCGTGGAAGGGGGATCTTCACCGCGTCCGCACCCTGATCGACGGGGGGTGCCCAGTGGACAAGGGGGCCTGCGAACTCGCCGCGTCGGAGGGACACACGGAGACCCTCTCGGCCCTCCTCGACGAGGGGGTGCCCGCCGGGAACGCCGTCGCCTACGCCGTGCGCGCAGGATCCGTGGGGTGCCTCGACGCTCTCTATGAGAGGGGCAACGCGATCTCCAAAATCGCGGTCGAGTGGGCTATGGAGGATGGGATAAACCCGGACGTGGTGACGTGGATACACTCCCGCGTCATCGCGCCGAGGGCGTGGGCGACGTCGCTGCAAAGGATCTTGGACGAACGCCGCCACGACGTGCCGGAGCAGACGTACATAGAACTGTCAAACCTCGCTATGCGATGCTACCGCCTGTGTACACCCGACCGCTCTTATTAAGAAACCACACGAACCCACCAAACATCGAGAGGAGGAGGGCCATGAGGACACCGAAAGGATACTTCTTCTTCGGTGCATCCGGTGGTTTCTCGGGGAGACGTTTGACGTTAGCGTTTAGAATATCAATTTTCCCTATCAAACGTTCGAGGGCATCCAAAATTTGCAACTCTCGGTTTGGTGTTTTTTTCTTCACGTCTATGGTCGTAATCTCCAGAACCATGTGCCACTTGGCATCTGGGTGTAATAACACGTAATCCCCATCGTCTTGATATTCCTTGATTGTGAAATCCAACTGCTTGATACTAATCGGGTTGAAGAGGTTCCATTTCCTTTGCATCGGTTTCCACTGTTTGTCCCTGACGATGACGTTATTACTTCCTGTGAAATGCCTCTCCAATGGGACTCTAATCAAAATCTGACCCGACCTTTCGTCCAGAATTTGAGCCGCCCTCGGCACGTCTGGGCACATGACGTCTACAAACTTGGCGATGTTCGAAGACCCGGCGACGTTGCTGTTCCCACCCACTTGTGTGATGTAGAACTCGGCGACTTTAATGCCAATCACACGAGACATGTCCTGAATGTGGGTGTTACTCTCGAGACCAAATGACACGGTGAAGGTGTTGTTGGTTCCGGTCACGAACTCGGAGTCCACGTTGATGTATTGAATTTTTCTGGGTAATTCTTCGAGTGGAGTGGTCATCCTAAAGTAGCGTCCTAAATAATTTTCGGTGGTTTATTATATAATACAATGATCAAAGTTCTTGTGTTGAATCTTGTGACAATCTTCATCTTTACATTTCTATATTTCGGCCTCGTCAAGGCTGGTGGCGACCACTTCAACGGCCTCGACAAGTCGTCATCCCTCGTCGATACAGTGTACTTTGCCTTCACGGTGCAAAGTACCGTGGGCTTTGGGGACATCTACCCGAAGACTAAGGCGGCAAAGATGTTGGTGATGATTCAACAGTCTCTCCTCATCTTGGGTGTCGTCGACCTCCTGTCCACGTCGAAGCCCAAACCACCCGTCGTTGCGAGTGCTATGACAAACACCTTAAAAAAACCCGGCATATTTAGTAGATAGGTGATAATGATTGTCTGCGTCGCGCAGCCACAACAGGATTTTGAACGAAGGCAACCTGGTGTTGCACCAGGTGCGTCACGTCACGTATCATCTAGAGATATCAATAGTGAGGAGTACTATACCAACGATTGGCTAGCGAAGAAAGTCGCTGCAATCGCTTCGAAATTTGAAGCGGATCTGTATGTCGAACCTGCAGTCGGAGGAGGTGCGATTTACCAACATCTTCCCACGTCGAAACGATGTGGAGTGGAGATTGAAGACGTGACTCCATTTGACGAAAACGTCCGCACAAAACATGACTTTTTTGATTTTCAACTATCGGCGAGGTGTGCAGACAATTATACAGTTGTCGTAGGAAACCCACCGTTTGCTGGTGCTACGCAAATACGCTTTCTCAACCACGCAAGTTCATTGTGTGAGAACGTAGTGATCGTGTTCGTGATGGGACTATCCATGCGAAAATGGTCTAACATCATGAAAGTGGACAAGTATCTGCACCTTGAAAAAGAATGGATCGTACCTAGACAGTATTCTTGGTTCATGAATCATGGAAAGAAGGTAAAGGTACCAACTGTGGTTCAAGTTTGGCGCCGCAAGTTGACGGAGATTCGTCAAGATGTACGTTTTGATCCAGTACCAGACGATGCGGCATTTTGTGTTCTTCCTTGTACTCGGTGGAAGGAAGCGAATTTAGTCGTAAAACGATTTGCTTCGCTCGCGTGTATAGGCGAACCTGGTCTTGTGCAGGAGAGTAGCAACGGTGTTCAATTTGTCGAAGTGGATGGACAAGTTCTTGCGTATGATGATACGGCACGTCGTTTTGGAACAGTGGTTTCAAAGTCTGGAGCGCAAGGTACCTTGATGCTTCTCAAGTGCAAAAACGCGGCCCAAGTTTTCGACAGAATCCATTCCTTGTGGAAGAATAGTATTTTTAGAGATTATACTACAGATGCGACTTCGAACGTTGGAAACGGAGTGTGCATAAACAAAGAGGAACTCGTTACCATTTACAACGGTCGCGCTGGGGAAATCACTCGAAAGAGATCATATCTATCATAAAAAATAGTCTCGTCCGAGTCTTCATATAAAAAAACCCGGCATATTTAGTAGATAGGTGATAATGATTGTCTGCGTCGCACAACCACAATCTTGTCAATATAAAAAACTCAAACGTCGATTGAAAATAAACACAGCCACCGCGGGGGTGGGTCTCGTCGCTTCCGTGGCTTCCACCCAAGGCGCGGAGGGTGCTATCTCCGCCCTCGTCGGGAGTGGGGTCTCCGTGGCCTACGTGTCGTCACTGTGTGATTTCGTCGATGGCTTGGGGACCCAAGAAGCACCGCTTCAAAAACACATCGGCTACCCGGTGGCACTTGCCGTTTTTGAATCGGTGATGAATCATCACGTGGATGGTTTTCATTTTCATTACGATGCGACACTCATTGGATTTTTATCCTATCAATTCGCACTTTTGTCGTGTTTATACGATGAAATTAAAAAGATGCTCACTCCGTCGTGACAGTCGCAGTCGCCTTCTTTCGAGTCGTCTTCTTCGGTGCGGCCGGGGCAGCAGCAGCGGTGTCCGACTTGCTGGCGCACTTGCACTCACACGCCGGTCCCGCCGGTCCCGCCGGTCCCGCCGGTCCCGCCGGTCCCGCCTGCCCTCTCGGACCAGGGGCCCCGGGTTCCCCTTTTTGGCCTCTCGGTCCCGC
>Ga0181570_10002741_pt1 | contig 13814 bp, 20 predicted proteins | sample 101ome_18_FD_148667 | JGI IMG/M metagenome (GOLD analysis project Ga0181570, IMG submission 148667) | Coastal salt marsh microbial communities from the Groves Creek Marsh, Skidaway Island, Georgia - 101406AT metaG (spades assembly) | ecosystem: Environmental > Aquatic > Marine > Intertidal zone...
GGCACCCTTCGAAGGGTCTATAACAAAAATGGTCTGAATGAGGCTCTTCGAATAAGAGGGGGGAGGGCCAGACTTCATGGAAACAATTTTACAGCAAACAATGTTAGACTCATGAATGACAAGAACTTTAATTTACAACGCATCCGTGTGCGTCTTCTGAACACACCCCTGAACAATATGAGAGCCACCATCGAAGGGGTCAAGAACAAGTTGCCACAGAATGTGTCTCGCACAGATGTGAACAAACTGCTACGTAAGCTCAAACCTCTCATGTTGAATAAGATTCGAAACCGATTGAGAACGACCCCCGCCAATCAGAGACAGGCACTCCTTAACAAGTTCAAAAGGGATGGGTTAATAAAGAAGAATAACACTGTGTAAAAAAAAATCTTAGCCTCCTTTACCATGTCAACGTACGAACAGCCCGAGTGCAATTACAAATATCGCGTCAAGGCTTTGGAGAAGGTCGTCGACGGTGACACCATCGACGTCTCCATAGATTTGGGTTTCGACGTGAGCACGTCTCAGAGGGTGAGACTCCTCGGCATAGACACCCCGGAATCGAGAACGTCCGATAAGGAGGAGAAGAAATACGGTTTGCTCTCGAAAAAGATGCTCAAGCAGTGGTGCCTCAAGGCGGTGGAATCGGAGAAGGACGACATCGAGATCGAGATTCGGTGCCCGGAGGCGGACTCCAGGGGCAAGTTCGGACGAGTCTTGGGTGAGGTCTGGGTGAGTGAGGGTGATGTTTGGACGAACGTGAACAAGTGGATGTGCGACGAAGGATTCGCGGTTCCCTACGTTGGTCAAAACAAAAAAGACGTCGAGGCTTTACACATGGCGAACAGGGAGAGGGTGAAGCACCTGTTGGATTAAATTAAATAGTCTACGCAAAATAAAATCATTCGCACGTTTACAGCGTTCCCCACTTGTTTGAATATGGTTTTCTTCTCATACTCAAACGCATCCGGGAAACTCTGTAGTCGTAACAACTCCCGAGGGGTGAGTCTTCGATGAAGAGGGCCGTACACGGGGCACGTGTTCAGGGCCACGAGCGTCGGGACGTAGTCCACGCGTTTGCACCTCACGCGCGTTTGCACCTCACGCCACTCGATCTGGGTGTCCACAAAACCTCGTCTAAACCCATCTCATCGTCCCCGGCCTGCCACTCGAATTTCCGAACCGCACCTTCCCACAGCGCCTCCGCGCGCGCGTTGGTGAGCCACGGGGTGAGGATGTCTTTGTGTTTTTTGTAAAAGTCTCTATTCTTATCGATCCAATTTTTGTATCGCACGTAAAAACTATCGGTCTCCTCGAACGCATTGTCCCACCAATCCGTCCATAATGGAAATTTGGGGATGACCACCCCCTCTCTGCGTAAGGTGCGAACGAACTCATCCCACACCCTCTCCGTGACGACCATCTTTGGTGGGAGGGTTTCGGCGTCGACGCCGCTGTCATCTATCAACGCTCGCACGTGGGTGCGAAGGGTTTTCTTCGGGTTTTTCTCCATCGGTGGGAACTCCGGCAGGGCGCCCAAGTCGCTGCGTTTGCATAGAATCATCACTCTCTCTCTGTTTTGTGGGACATCGAAATGGAGGGCGTTGAGGATGATCGGTTCGTCCGACGTCTCGTACCCGATCGCTCGTATGTTTTCCCGGATGACCCTCCACGTGTTGCCACCGTCGTGTGACCCGAGGTTTCGCACGTTCTCCAAGAGGAGGTATTTGGGTTTGTGGTGTCGGACGATGTCGCAAATTTTGAAGAAGAGATTTCCCCGGTCGTCGTCGAATCCCCTCTGTTGCCCAGCCTTGGAGAAGGGCTGACACGGGAACCCTCCGCACAAGATGTCGTGCGATGGGATGTCTGCCGGTGGGATGAGGGAGATGTCCCCCGCGGGTCGTATGCCGTAGTTCCTCTCGTACACTCGGCGACATCCCTCATCGATGTCTGAGGCGAACACGCACTCGTGTCCACGCTGGACCAGGGCTTGGTGGAAACCACCGATGCCACAGAATAAATCAACAAACCGCATCACTTATGTTACAATCGTTCACTAACTTTAAACACGCACCTATGCCGGCGTATTCGTACGTGTTCTTTTTTTCTAGAGGCACGAACCACCCGTTGTGCGTCGAGTGTGTGAGCAGGTGTAACAAGTCACTCTTGCTCACGAGGGAATCTGTTTTGTTGTTCTCACCCAAAGTCACACACTCGTTGGCGTAATCTTTGTCGCAGACGTAAATCCCTCTCTCTACTACGATTCTCGAGCGTGGGTCGTTCTTTTTCGTGTACCAACGTTCGGATTTTAAATTCAAAATGATCACATCGCGTTCGAAAGACGTCGTGCGTCTCCCACTTTCACCGTTTTTCGACCAGGACAACGCGAGAGTCGATCCCCCATTCGTGAGGCTTTTCCATGAGTACTCCTCACCGAACGCCCGAAGGTCGGCCTGGCCGACGTGACACGGTTCGAATCCTGGGAGTTTTTCTATCGTTTCGGTCATGAGTTTATCGATGAGTTGTCCTCGGGTGAGACCGGCGCCGTCACCGGTGATCACGTCTTTCAAGGCGTCGGCTTTGTCACACATCGCAGAGAAGGCATCTTTATATTGGGGTTTGTTTAGTTCGTGTACCAATTCAGCGATATGGGCGTTAAATCTAAATTCCATTTCATTAAAATAGGCATCTTAATCTTTAAGAGTCAGTCTTACAAAAGAAATTTCCAGCAAATGTGATGCGTTCGTGATTGCTCACCTGTTTAGTCACTCGGTGCACCATGAACGCTGGGAAAATCATGAGCGTCCCCTCCTTGACGTCCGGTGAAAACTCTTTCTGGAAAGCCGGACATTTTTGGAGACCCTCGATTCTCAGGTCCGGGGCGGGGTTGATGAACATGAACCGACTGTCTTTCTCCGGGTCGTACTGCACGAAATACACGAAGCCCAACACACACCCCGTCTTTTCGCCGTGGTGCCAGTGCGGGTCCTGGTAGTGCCCTTTGCGATAGAGGTTGAACCACGCGTCTCGCACGCAGTCTTCGCAGTCGGGGTCGCCACACCTGAACATGGCGGGGTTGAGCGCCTCGAGGCCGTTTTCGGCGAGGTACTTACGCATGTGCGCGTGTATCGCCTCCATGAAAGGAGTCTTGGCGTGATAGGGTTGTTTCAAACTTATCTCGTCCCCGCGACCGTGGCCGTCGGGTGAACTCGTGAGACACGTGGCGTTCCATTTTACGGACTTGAGGATTGACTTTTCATCGCTTTTGAAGTATTCATTCACCTCTCTGCGAATCTCGGCAACGCGTTCTTCGCTGAACGGTTCGTAAAATCCAACGGGGTATCCGAAGATGTGCATCCGGATTGATTAGTATTAACGAATAAATTTTAAAACTGCATCCAACTCTTCCTGGGACATTTTCTTTTTCTTCGCCACCTCCTCCGTGCTCTCCTCCTTTGATTTGTAAGATTCGTACGACTTCCACGCGTAGGCGGCCCCGAGGAGGGCGAGTAAAATCAAAACGTGATTTCGTCTGATGCGCATTATTTACAGTAAGTTGATATTATAATTTCAAACTGGTTGACACCTCTAGAGAGTCAAGGGCGCGCATCCCGTGTTCGTACATGCCATTCAAGCGGTTCGTCACTGAGATTGACTCCTCGATGACCCGCGCGAATTCAACTTCTGTCTTTTTCAGCATGTACTGCGGGCACGAACGCGTGAACTCCGCCGCGATGTAGTGGCAGTTCGGTGACTTATATATCACCGACATACACCTGTCGAAGGCACCCTCGTCCAAGGGGACCATCGCGTCAATGAGTTCTTCCCATATGTCCCTCGCCGCGACGATAAAATCCTTAAAAACTTTCTTCCTCTCCCCCTCACCCACGCTATTCAACCACTCCAGATCCTCCCTTAAAATCTCCACAGTGTTCCTGAGTTCATCGACGCGTTCGTTCAACGCCTTGCGTTTCAACTCCAACGCCCTGATACGCTCCTCCACGTAATCCATGGCGCAGTGGTCGTGCATCGTCGTCGCGCGCCTCGATCTGGTGGGCTCACACGTTCAAAACTCGGATCACCTCCTCCACCGCTGGACTTCTCCGTATGTCCGACTCGTCCATGCACACACGTTCGACGTACTTGAGTTCTAACCCGTCCATTTTATCACACAGGAGGGAGAGACCGTTATCCTGACCGAGGTCGCTCTGATTGAGATCCCCCGTGACGATGAGTCGTGAGCCCTCACCCACGCGCGTGAGGAGCATTTGCATCTGTGACATCGACGCGTTCTGCATTTCGTCGGCGATGATGAACGTGTTTCGAAACGTTCGACCGCGCATGTAGGCCAAAGGCTCCACGACGAGCGAACGCTCGATCTGGGTACGAGACAAGGTCTGTTCAAAATAATCCATCATCGGCCGCACCCACGGTTCCATCTTCGCATCTTTATCCCCGGGGAGCCAGCCCAGGCTGTCACCCGCACTTACGAGGGGTCGGGTGAGGACGACTCGTCCCCTGAAGGACGCCGTGGTCAGGAGGTGCTCCAGGGCCACTCCACAGGCGAGCATCGTCTTCCCAGTCCCAGTCAGGAGGTGCTCCAGGGCCACTCCACAGGCGAGCATCGTCTTCCCAGTCCCAGCGGGTCCGGTCGCGACTATTATCGGTTTTTGTGACTTAAGTGCGAGCATGTACCGACATTGGCCGGCGGTTTTTGGGAAGTCCATTTTCTCTCTTTAATGTAATAATGGAGTTCCACTTTATCGGTATCACCCCAACGAAAAGTGTTCTCTCAATGATCGATGGTTCGGGTAAGTCAAGGTACATGATATTTCGAAGCGGTGAATCTGCGAACAACGCGGTCGAGTACATCGCCCGGTTCCGTGGCAAGTACGGACAGTGGCCGGTGTTTGACATGACGAACCCACGCGTGCGCATCCAACCGGACTTGAAAATAAAAAAGAGAGAGCCGGAGTACGTGAAAAAGTTTTTGCGCGTTCACGAATACTCGCGGGAAGAGATCGATTTGATGGCTCTCGAGACTGGGGCGTCTTTCTTTTGGGTGAACAAGTTTTTATGGTCAGCACAGGAGAAAGACGCCCTCACGGCGATCAACTTCAGCGGTTCAGACATCGACGGTTTCAGTGATACCGATATGGTCAAGCAAAAACTAGAGTACAACTTAAAAATTAGATGATCAATGTAATGTAAATGTGTGGCATAGTTTGTTTATTCGGTGAGAAGAAATCGATCGACGGTTTCAGTGATACCGATATGGTCAAGCAAAAATTAGAGTACAACTTAAAAATTAGATGATCAATGTAATGTAAATGTGTGGCATAGTTTGTTTATTCGGTGAGAAGAAATCGATCCCAAAGAATCTTCTCACCCACCGAGGTCCCGATGATTTCCGTAGCGAGACCCTCGGGAAATGTCAAATCGACTACTACCGCCTCGCCATCAACGACCTCTCAAACGCGGCGATGCAACCGTTCAAAAAGTACAACAGTCTCTTCGCGTGCAACGGTGAGATTTACAACTACAGGGATTTCCTGAATGGGGACGAGACGAGTCTGAGCGATTGCGAACCGGTGCACAAGTGGATGAAGACCTTCGGCCCACACGCGACGATGACACACGTGCGCGGCGACTACGCGTTCGTCTACACGGACGGTGAGCACGTCATCGCCGGGAGGGACCGCGCGGGTGTTCGACCGTTGTTTTACAGTAAATACGCACCGGACTCCATCGCCTTCGCATCGGAGGCCAAGGCGTTGCGCTGGCTCGGGACGAAAATAGAAGTCTTCCCGCCGGGTGCGTTCTACGACAGCCGCATCGATGGATTCGTCTCGGTGTTTAAAAACTATTGGAAGGTGATGAAATTGCACTCCTCGTTCGTGAACGTGAAAAAATATCTCGAAGACGCGGTGAGGGTGCGCTTGGCGTTGAGCGACCGGGCCACCGGTTTCCTCCTCTCCGGTGGTCTCGATTCCTCTCTCGTGTGCGCCATCGCACAAAAGGTTCGCTTTCCCCAACAAATCCAAACCTTCTCCATCGGCCTCGAGGGGTCGCCCGACCTCGAGGCTGCTCGAAAAGTCGCCGACCACATCGGGAGTTTACACACGGAGGTGCATTTCACCGTGGAGGAGGGGCTCGCCGTCGTGCCGTCGGTGATCGAGGCGATCGAGTCGTACGACTGCACCACGGTGCGCGCCTCTGTCCCTATGTATCTCTTGTGCAAATGGATCAAAGAGAACACCGACTGTCGATACATATTCAGCGGGGAGGGATCGGACGAACTCTTGGGTGGGTACCTCTATTTCAAGAACGCCCCCTCCGTGGACGCGTTCTCCATGGAAAACGTGAGACGGTTGCGACTCATCCACCAATTCGATGGCCTTCGAGCCGACCGGTGTTGTGCCGCCCACGGGTTAGACCTCACCGTGCCGTTCTTGGACAACGAATTCATCGAAAAGGTGATGAACATCGACCAAAAACTCAAGATGACAAAGGTGGAAAAAGAAGTGTTGCGCAAATCCTTCGAGGGGTACCTCCCCGAAGAAATCCTTTGGCGCCAAAAAGACGCCTTCTCCGACGCCGTGGGTTCGGAGTGGGTGGACGCCTTACGAACGATTGGTGACACCATGGGTGACGAACATTTCAAGAACATCCAAACCATCTGTCGAGGGAAAAACGTCCCCCTCACCAAGGAGGAGGCGCGGTACCGCGAGTTGTTTTGGTTCAAGTTTTGCTCGAAGAATGACCACCTCATCTCCGAAATCTGGAGACCCATGTGGACGACCGTGACGGATCCATCCGCGCGATTACTTATAGACAACCAACAATAATATTGTAAAACAAACACAATGGTGAAGAACATCGTCCAAGAATTCAATCCGCGCGAGGAGAGTCACGTCATGTGGCTCAAAGGTGTGAACGAGGCCATGGCGAAAGCGACGGGTGGCGAGAAAGTGGACGTCGTCGCGGTGTGGGACGAAAACCCTATGGGTGTCCCACTCACACAGATCCAGGAGTTGGCGTACCAGCACTTTCAGGTGGCCATGAAATACGCGAACGCCGTGCTTTCGTCGGACGCCTTCGTCCCGACGTGAGTGTTTTTTTTTCTCCGCACACAGTAATGAATAAGACGATCCTCGCCCTCGTCGCCGTCGCCATGTTGTACGTGTTGTTTTTCAGACGCACGGGAGAAGGGTACACGCCCCTGCGCGCCGCGTGGAGATACGCGCTCCGGGAAACGAGTCCGAACTCGGCAAAGCGGGTGAGTGGCCCGTTCGATAGATGCTCACCGGAAGAATGGCCGTGCAAATAAAGAATAGACCCACTTTTATTACGAAGAGAAGAAACGACATGAACGCCACCCGCGCGTACTGCATCGAACAATTTTCAGAAATTCTCGGACTTCCTCAGGATAACCCCTCGGTCGTTAACCTGGAGAAATCCATACTAAATCACACGTACGACTCCATGAAAACGGCCGAGGAGTGCAGTTTCGAAAATCAGTGGTTTTTAAACATCTACCGATTAAAATTTTTATCCGTCAAAAAGAACCTGTTGGAATCCTCTCACCTCAAGAGGGAAATACTCGAGAAAAAACTCAAGGCGTCGGAGGTGGTTGAACTTAAACCGTGGGAACTGTGGAAAGACGGCCCTTACGCCACGGCGATGGAGACGAAGATTCGAAAGGACATGAAAAAAGAATACAACGCGAGGGCGGCGAAGGAGCAGATGGAGGGCTTTTTCCAGTGCAGGAGGTGCAAATCGAAAAAGACCACGTATTACGAGATGCAGACGAGGTCGGCGGACGAACCCATGACGGTGTTCGTCAGTTGCCACAACTGTAACGCATCGTGGAAGTGTTGAGCCAACACAGTGAGTCTGTGATATCCCAAGGCATGTCCCCAACGCTTAAGATGAAATTGTAACCCATATCCCTCTTGACCTCCCCCTTCTCCTCGGGTTGACAAAAAGCCAATCGATCCCACGCCACGCCGATGTCCCGTAAATTTTGTTTCGTGTACTCGACGTTCCCGGGTATCCAGTGTGGGCGGGCGGTGATGATGATGACTTTGAAACCCATCGCCTTGGAGCGACGCGCGAGGGCGGCTATCGGGGCGATGACCTCCCCGTTCGAGCGAATCAACGTGTCGTCGATGTCGAACATCACCGCATCTCGAGCCCGGGGTTTCCCCCTGTTGTGCAAATCTTCGAGGGCCAGGAGGGCCAAGTCATCCATTATTAATAAAGACGTGAGATGATTATTTCACATGTCTTGCCCCGTGTGCTATGAAGCGGAGGGCGTCGCCCTCGTGTGGTTGAATTGCTCGCACGCGCTGTGTTCGAGATGCACGAGGAGGTGGGTGCACGGGACGTGTCCCACGTGTCGGGAAGGGATACACACAGAAACACTGAACGAGCGTCGACTCGAGCGCTTACACTCGGAGAGGGCCAAGTTCGCGTCCCTGGGTCCCGGTTTCGAGGTGTCGCTGCACACCGTGGTGCTCCGCGCCGTGGAGGGGGTGCACGTGCTAGTTAAAGAAAAAATTCGCTAACACGTATATGGCCCCTTACACTCCACCGATTTCGCACTATTCGGAGATGGACGTCTCTGAATACACGGAACAGGAAATGTACGATTTCATCGGTAAGGGTGGGCGGCGTTTCTATTGGCTCACTCGGTTTTTGGGTCTTCAATATCTGTGGTACGACGAGAACAGAAGGAAGATAGAGATTTGGGGCGCTCCCTACACACACGAGAATCAGCAGAGCGCGCACGTGATCGACGCCGAACTCAAACACTTCAGAGATGGACGGTCAAACGCTCTTGGAGTACCTGACGAACCCACCGGAGACGAACTGGTATAAGCACGAGCGTCTCCCGGTGTACAGACACAAGGACTACGTCGACGCACTCGAGCGCGACTACCTGTCCAAAGGGCTCGCGTTCGAACGCGCGAAGTTTGAATTCGATGACTTGGAGGATCGAGTGACCGTTAGAAAGCCACCGAGGCGCGAGTTTCCAGATCCCAAGCACGTCCCAGTGACTGTGACGGTCATGAAGAACAATAAAGTCAAAGTCACCTGTCACACGGCGTGGACGAATCTCTGGGAGCGGTACTACGACAAAGGGAAGTCGCCGCCGCTCCGGGCGATCGTCCAGGCGTACAAGGCGATCGGGTGCGACGATGATTTTTTGAAAAAAGTGATTAAGAGCCACGACGCCAAGGTGAGGGATGGTAAAATCCTCGCCAAGCACATTCAAAAAGTCTTCAAAATGCAGGAAAAAAAGAAAAAAGTGACGAAAAAGGCGGTGGCCGTGGAGGAAGAGGCGGAGGCATCGCCGAGCGATGACGAGGAAGATGACGACGAGGGCGAACGCGAGAACGACGTGGACGACGAAGAGGGCTTCGACATGGAGACCGCGGACGACGACGAGGACGTCGTCGACGACGCTGTACTATCAGATGTAGAATTGTAATACTTTCACGTTTTTGAATGCGGGACGCACATTTAAAAAAGTAAAAACTCCTCCGCTGAGAATTGAACTCAGATGACCCGGTTAACAGCCGGGGATAATAACCATTATATGACAGAGGACTGGGGTCCGGCCTACCTGATTTGAACAGGTGACCCATGGAGGGCTGTGTGTTGACGACTACAATCCATTGCTCTTCCAACTGAGCTAAGGCCGGCTCACTGTAGTCGCCGAAACATTTTCTCCGTTTTTGACGCAGGCAAAAAAATCTCTACTAGTATTAATGAACGCCCTCGTGCTGGTGCTCGTGCTGGTGGTCGTGGTGCTCGCCTTGTCGTTTTCACCGGACGCGCGACCGGTCACGAAGGACACGGTCTGGAGTTATTGGCACTCCCCCTGGCCCCCGTCGATCGTTCGAAGGTGTCGAAAAAATTGGTCCAAAGTCGGCCGCCTCACGGACGTCCGGTTTCTCAACGCCCTGACCGTGCACAAGTACGTGCCCCTGAAAACGCTCCGATATTTTTCGAGCATCACCTCCTGTCAGGCCCACAAGAGCGACCTCATCCGATTTTACTTGCTCAGGGAGTACGGGGGGACGTGGATCGACGCCTCCGTGTTCTTCACCGCCGTGGTCGATTGGATTCCCAAGGAGGGTGTGTTTTGTTACAGGGCGGACAGATTCAGTGTGCAAGGCCTGACGTGCCTTGAAAACTTTTTGATTCGAGCGCCGAAGGGTCACCCATTCATCGCGGCATGGATGGAGCAAACCATTCGAGAATTCACGGATGATAATTACAAGGAGAACAATAAAAAATTGAGGGACATCATCGGTAAAAACGCGGATTATCTCGTCCCCTACGTCGCCTCCATGAAACTCTCCCTCCCGGGAGACCTCGTCACCCACCGCGCGGAAGACGGTCCCTACCGAGACACCGTGCGCGTGGGGTGGGAAAACAGCGCGCAGTTGTGTCACTCGATAGAATACGGAAACACGAAGATTGTTAAATTGTGGAACCAACCGAGAAAGGTGTGTGCGCCGACGATCGTCCCCCTGACTCCCGTCTTCAAAGATTACACCCCCCGCGGGGTCTACGAGCGGTTCCGAGGAAAATTCGAAGAGCGCGGCAACGGTGATGCGGGACCGACGGACATGGTCTACGTCATAGCCATGCCCGAACGCATCTCTTACATCGAAGGCAAACTCTCGGAGATGAACACGAGATACAAATTATTGCACGCCGTGAAACCGGACGATTTGAGCAAAGACGATTACGAACGCATGTCCGAAACCTTGAACCCGAAGAATAGGATGCTTTACAATCGGATGACCAAACTTCCTGTGTGTCTGTCGTTTTTCATGTGTTACTACGACGCGTACGTGCACGGGTACGACACCATCCTCGTGCTCGAAGATGACATTAAATACAACGTCTCTCTCGATCGAATCAGGCAAGCGATCGATGAATTTAAAAAGATAAACGCTGAGATTTTGTTCCTCGGGTACTGTTGGGCCAACTGCGACAAGGACTACACACAAATCACCGAAAACCTCTATCGAGCACCCAAGGAGACCCAACTCCTTTGCAACCACGCGTTGGTGATTAAAAACTCGTTCATCAAGAAATACATGGAACGAGAGACCCCGACGTTTTGGAAGAATCGGAACGACCACACGCTCTCCAATTATCTCCGAGACAACGACGTTTTCAAGTGCGTGCCACCGAAGGCGTACATCAATCAGAACAGGGCGGAGTTGGGGAGCAACAACGAGAATTACGACATGGGTGGGAAGGCGTGCAACCTCGAGAAAAAAAACTAAGCGTATCATAGATGTTCGCGAGCGTCAAAGTCGGCCTTCTGCTGATCATCCTTCTCGCCACGTTTCTCTTCACGAGGCGTGGGAAGGCTTTGCATTTCAAAACGTTCCTGTTGACCCTCCCGAAGAGCGTCGAGAGACAGCGCCGGTTCTTCGAATCCCACCACAGGAAGATACCCGTCGAGGTCGTCTACGGCCCTAACACCCGCACCGTCGAGGCGGCCAGGGAATACGAACACAAAGTCGAGTTGAAACATTTCAAAAAAGCCCTCGAAATGCACTATGCACCCTCCGTGCGTCGCCCGGACATCACCTACTTCAACCTGGGTGCGATAGGCGCTATGTTTGGCCACATGGACATCTGGGAGAAGGCCCACAGGGACGGGGTGAAATACGCCCTCGTGTTCGAGGACAACACCCTCCCACAGGAAGAAATCTACGGCGAGGTGCAATCCGTGATTGAGGAATTGGGAGACGGGTTCGAGATGGTTTTTTTCCATTGCATCGCCCGATACGTCGACAAAGAAAAGCACGGCACCCTCGAAAAGGTGAAATGGATCTCAAGCATGAAGTGTTATCTCGTGCACGTCCCGAACTTTCGGAGGTACATTAAATATTTCTTCCCCATGAATAATCACGTGGATAACAAAATGGAGGACATCATCGCCAAAGGCGCGCGAGTCTTCTACAAAGATATGCGCCACTGCTTGAAGATCGATCGTTCGAAGGGGTCGACCATCGGTCACTCGGAGCACGACAACAAAGATTTCTTCAGTCGTCAGTACCCGCACGTCAGTAGTGACGCCCTCGTCGATGGCTATTAAACCTGATTATTTTGTCAGCATAACGTAAATATGAACCCCGTCCTCATCGGGGGTGTGATTTTCGTTATGGTGATTCTCATCATAGCGGTCATATCTTTCAGAAGCGAGGACGACGTCCTTGAGAGCCAGGAAGACACAACCGTCCCCCAGACGATGGAGGAGAAGACGGAAGAAATGCTCAAACAACAGGCGGGCAACGACGGCGGCGCCGTCGCGGGCGAAGACGTGGAACTCGACGAAAATGCCGAGACGGAACAGGCGAAGCAACCACCCGCGGAGAAGGAAATCTCAGAAAAGGAACCAGACGTCGACCCGAAAAAAGTTCCAGGTCTCGTCGGACACTACACCGCCGATTCCTTCGACGAGCGCGAAAACGTTTGGAAAGACGTGAGTGGTAAAGATAATCACGCCAACGAAGTTCGGGGTGAACCCGAGATCGTGGAGGAGGGTGGTGTGAAATTCCTCATGGGGTCACCCGAGACTGGAATTCGTTTCCCCACCTCGGTGATGACGAACGGTCGCAAGTACACGTTCGTTGCCGTCGCGAAATATAACGGCGTCAGTGGGGGTGGACGCTTGTTCGATGGGTACGGAAACGGCTCGAACTACCTCGCCGGTTACCATTGGAAGTGGCCGTGGACCGCAAAGTCGCGCGGGAACAAAGGTGGATTGGGTGGTGCGCACAGAACTGGCACGCAGTGGATCGCACACCACGACATCGCCATCACCGACGAAAACGTCGACGATTGGGTGCTCACCGTCGATCAAAAACTTTCGTTCCGAATGAATGGGGTTCAACGCTCGGGTCGAACACAACCCTTCGCGTTGGTGCCGCAACAGATGACCATCAATTACGGAGATCATTCAAGAGAAAGCGGACCGTGGTGGGCACAGCAAAATCCCGAGTGGTCGGTGGCGGAAGTACTTTTTTACGACAAAGAACTCGACAAGAATACGATTCGTAAACTCGAGGTGCATTTGATGAAGAAGTATAAGATTAAACAACAAATGCGACCGGAAATCAACACACTCAACAGTCACACGTGGGAAAAGGATGGATATTGGAAGACCGTGGACGATTGCAACGGTGGGTCGTCGTGCAAAGAGCAATTCCAAGTGTTGAATAAAACCGGACCCGATTGCGGCGACGAGGGTGCACTCAGACGTGTTAATCTGCACACGCATCACAGGAACCACGGAACACACGGAGGGAATGGAAAATTGTGGTGGGAATCGACGTGTGTACAAAAACTTAAACCGGGTGTCACCAATCAAAAAACGAATTACGTCTCCATCAGTGACGAAAAAAACATCGATGAAAAGTTGACGAAACTCGTGGGCATGAAGTGCCGCGACGGCGCTCTCAACGCGTTTGAATTCGAAAACAGCAAGGACGGCTCGCGCATGCGCACGAACTATTCGTGCTCGTCCGCGCGGGTCAACGAAAACAGTTGCACGAACATCCAGGCGCAGCGTTACGGGGTGGACATCCATACAAATTACAAGGCGAAACGAAACAACGAGCGGAATCCGAACAAAGGACCATTCACCGCGTTGGACACCCAAGCGTTGGATTGTGGCACAGGTCGCGTGCTCACGGAAATCAGGTACGCCGAAGACAATAATCTGACTCGACTCGAGGGGACGTGTTGCAATTTAGAGGATGAATAAAAAATATATG
>Ga0181570_10002742_pt1 | contig 13812 bp, 4 predicted proteins | sample 101ome_18_FD_148667 | JGI IMG/M metagenome (GOLD analysis project Ga0181570, IMG submission 148667) | Coastal salt marsh microbial communities from the Groves Creek Marsh, Skidaway Island, Georgia - 101406AT metaG (spades assembly) | ecosystem: Environmental > Aquatic > Marine > Intertidal zone...
TCGTCCGAGTCGCACTCGTCCCAGTGGTCTTTGAACTTTCGCAACTCTCGATCGACGTCTTCTTCGGTTGGGATTTTCCGCGGTTTCAAAGCTCGGACGGCGTCTTCGACGGTGGCGTATTTCGGGAGGGGCTTCAAGTTGAGGAACTCTGGCGTGCGCGAGGCGTTGTTTTCGACAATCATGCTGGATTCGGAGATGAGGAGAGAGTGGAGGATGTAGTCGCGGAGCGTACCGGGTTGGTCTTCGAAGACGTAGTGGGCGGCGTCTGGGATGGATTTACCTCGGACGGTTTTCTTTTTCGGTCTCTTGTTCGTCGCTTCGTCGTCGTATCTGCGCAAGGCGGCCAAGACGTCTTCGAGATCTTTTTCGTTCATGAACTGAGAATGTTCGCCTCGGTACACAGAGGCGTGACATCTAACTTTTTCGAGAATCTGGAAGTATTCGTCCGCGGATGGAACTTTGAATAAGAATTTGCGGTCGATGCGGAACTCGTATTTCGCCATGTGTTGACTGAACAACTTCATGACGCCGGTGACTTCGTCGCCTTTAGGTTTCCGGAATTTTGATAGCATGCGTTTACAGCACTGTTTTCCGTTTCTACGCTCGTTATCTGGCCAAATAGTTGCAATTTCAAACGTTATCGCTTCTCTCAGTGACCCAAACGCGACGTTTTGGAACCTGTGAAACGCCACCGCGTCTTCTCGACACCTCGGGTGCGACTCGATCAAAGTCACGCCGGCGACCAAGTGTTCGTGCTCTCCAGCAAACGCCGCCGCGATAATCGCGCCTAAACCAAAACCAACCAATGCGACTGGATGCGCATACAAATCCAATTCGACGATGAATGATTCTATATCCGCCACGAACGACGGGACGTCGTACTGTCCTTCGCGCGAGTGCGTGCTATCGCCGTGCCCTCTGAAATCCACGCAATACACCGTAAACCCGCCTTTCTCGTGAATCTGTTTCGCTAACCCGTAGTACAACTCTCCGTTCTCCCCGGTATCGTGTAAGAGAATTACCACTCGGTCGCTTCCTTCGTCTCCAAACCTGGCGTATTTCAATCGCATCCCAGTCGCGCTCAAATCGATGTACTTCCCGATCCCTCTCTCGCGAGCGTTCGTCAACACGTCGGATTCAAACTGACTCGCCGCTTTCTCTATCGCCATCCACTTCTCCTCCGGAATATCCAAAATCGCCCCTCTCTTCTTCTTCTCCAAATCGCCCTTCATCCCCATCGTTTCCGCGATCGCATTCGCGACCAGCATCTCGCTCGCGCGCATCGCCTCCTCCGCATTCGTCGGATCACCTAATCCAAACCGTTCTCGACAATGCGAGATGCGCTTTTTTTTATCCCCCCTCGAATATTCCGGCGCGTGCACGTCCCACGTTTCCACCGGACCGAGTTTATCTAAAACTTCGTCCATGTCGTCGAAGTTCATTCCGCGTCTGAATATATATATATGTGTGTGTGTATAACTTGTTTGTTCGCTTTATTCGGTTGTTCTTTCGCGCCCGGTCCCAAAGTGCTTGTAAAACGCTTCGATTCTTTTTTTTCTTTTTCTCGTGCAAGTCGAGCGTTTTTTTTTTGAAAAAACGTTTTCTTTTGTTGTGAAACCCTAAAACTTTGGTTTTGTCCCATCTATCCACAAATTAATTAATAAAAGTTCATCATAGACGCGGAGACCACGCGCGCGCACACGCTCGCACCTTCTTTTCCACCAAACAAAAAAACCCGCGCTCGGGAAAGATCAGCGCGTCTTTTTTGTTTGTACGTCACAAGAGAGAGAGAGAGAGAGAGAGAGAAGGGAAAAAAAACATGGATAAAGAGACGTTTCGAATGACGCCGAAAAGGGAGAGACGCGCGAAGCGATTGGGGGCGCTGGTTTTGGTGTGTTTGGTGGCGGTTTCGTGCGCGGTGATGTTTACCGGCGGCTCTTCGTCTTCTTCTCCTGATCATCATCATTATCAGTATCATCCGTCGAGGGCGTTCGGTGGACTCAGAGGAGGAGGAGAGCGCGGCAGCGGCGGCGATGGATGTCACTGCCCAACGCAACAACAACAACAACAACAACAGTGTCCGGATTGCTCGGAAGAGTGCGAGTCGATGAAATCGAGCCAGACGGCTGACGAATCCATCGCCGGGTGCGACGAGAAAGCGCTGAAGAAGGCGAGTTCAACAAAAATCGACGTGGAAATAGCCGCTTTGCGCGCGCAGTTGCGCGAGGCGAACGAGAAGGTGAAAGAGTTGCAAGATATCATGAAGGCGAAGTGTCAAGTGACGGATTACACGCAGTGCGCGTCGGCGTGTTATTCGAGAGTTATGCGAATTAAAGAGCAAAACGCGCAATGTCAGAGGAGATTGCAAACTCGAGGGTGCACGGATTGTACGGTGGTTGCGGCGAGGTCGATCGCGAAGGATAGAATTGCCACGAGGAGAGCGGCGTATCATTTGATTGCGACGGCGTTGAAAGCGGAATCGAAGTGTTCGGGAGGAGGAGGAACGACGATTGATGCGGATAGGGAAAGAATGAAACTAGACGTGACAGATAGGGAACGCGCGAGTGAGATTCAAGAGAAGATGACGAAGAATCAGAGAGAAGAAATTACCGGCGAGGCGGACATGGATGATTTTCTCATATCTACGATTGATCGATCGACGCTTTTAGACGGCGCGTTGGCGCACGCGCTCGAAGATTCGAACAGCGATAGCGAGGAAGATAAAATTACGGCGGAGGCGTACGAAAAGGCCTTGAAGGAGATTCGTGCGGCGGCGTCGGCCGGGGCGTCGGCTGAAGGTAAATGGCTCGAACAACTTAAAAATCGAGCGGAGGACATCAATCGCGAGGCGAATTTGAAAGACTTGATGATGAAAAAAGCGGACGTATTTCGACGCGACATGGCGGCAGAACTGTCGTTTCCGTCCATTTACGGCATTCCACAAAGTTTAGGTCGAGCATTGTATAAAGTCGCAAACAGTGGTGCGAAGCACGCGAGAGAAATGCTGAAATTAACGCCGAGGTACAATCGCGACTTCAAAACGTGCGCGGTGGTTGGTAACTCTCAAAGGCTTTTACTCGATTCGAACGGGAAAGAAATCGACGGACACTCTGCGGTCATTCGAATGAACAATGCTCCGACGGTTGGGTTTGATCGATTCGTCGGAAATAAAACAACTTTGCGTACACTCAACTCCATTTGGACGCAACGATATTCGAACACGCAAATCGATAGTAATAAAGTTGCCAACGTCATGCCGCTCGAGCTCGGGGTGACGTTAGTTGGTACTCGAGTTGTCCCGGGCGATCACTTCGCTTTGCAACAACGCTTGCGCAAGTCTGGACGCGGAGACGTAAGTTTCGTGAAAATGACCGACCCGTCCATCGCGCAGGCTGGTAAATTGCTCCAAAACTATAAAACTGCGCTTGAGAGCGTGCGCAAGCTGGAATACGCCGGGAAAGGAAGTCCGAGTTCAGGATTTTTGGCTATTTTCGCGGCTATGCAAATTTGCAATCACGTCACCGTCTACGGCGTCGGGACGGAATCAGATTTACGGTCTGGGTCGTCGCAGTGGCACTACTGGGAGAAAGCTGATTATTACCAAACCTCGAGAGAATTCGGCGAGGCGCCTCACCACAGTTGGGAACTCGAACGCGACGTCATGCTCGTTTTGGAAGCGACGAACAAAATTCGCATCGTGACGCCAAAGTCAAGAGACGATCAGGCTGCAACGAAAGCCGAGCGAATCGCTACGGCTGCGATTCTTGCCTCGGATGCAGCGGTTCGGCGACATCGTACGAGAGCAAACCAGCAGTGCGCGAGAGTCGGCTTATCTGTATGCGGATGCGACCCGGAGAGCGACGCATTGCATGGCGGTAGTGGGATCTTGGAAGTGGCTGGAAAAGTATCTCACGGGCGCCCGGCTGCGAAAGCATCTGTTACTTTGCAAAAGTTTGATAAGACAGTCGCGAAGAAGGATGATGTTTCAGTCGTGCAGCGCGCAGCAATCGCGTTGGCACATTCGTACCATCTTGATTTGCCGGGCGTTTCCGCTAGCGCGAGCAAGAAGAAAAAAGCGACGAGCGCGTCAGCGAGCGAGGAGGAGAATGGCGGCGACACGTCAGAGGAGGGCGAAAGCTCAGATGAAGATACCAATGACTCCGTCGTGGATGCCGCGAATAGCGAAGACGTCGTATCTGAAGACGACCACGAGGAGAATAACAGTGGTGCGAGGCATGGGGGACATGGTGGCTTCATGTCGAGCTTTTTCCACGGCCATCACGGTGAGAATTAGAGTTTTCTTCAGTCATCTATTAGCAATTATAAAAAGTAGCACGTGTTGTCGATTGTTATTACGTCATTATGTCGTTATAAAACTATTCAAATAAATTACACAAGCAATCTAAGCGCGTCGAACTTCAACGTGAAGTACTTCTCGCGCTCGAGTTTGAATCTCTGCTTTCCTTCTTCCCCACGTGCGAGTCGATTGCGTTCGACACGCGATTTCTTCTCTCTTGAGCTTTCAGTTCTATTGCTTCCAATCGATTAACTGCTAGGGCTTCTTGTTCACGAGCGTCTAGAGCGACGATTTCGAGCAGTCTCACGCGTTCGACTAATTCTTCGTTTTCTCGGACGAGCGTTTCCATTCTACTTTCGTTACTCTCGCTCGATGTTGAAGACGACGAACGAGACGAAGACGCTTCCTCTCGCGCGATACGAGCGTTGGACGAGCTCAGTTCATGCAAAGCAGAGTCCCGCTCTGTCTCTGCGACTTCACGCGCGCGGCGTTCGGTGTCGCACGCGATTTGCGCCTGTTTGACTCTTCGTTGCATACCTTCCAAATCGTCGCGCATCTGTGCGTATTGCGCGTGACGCTCAATCTCTAAATCTTTCGTGCCTGTCGCCGAATTCTGTCTGTGCGCTTTCGCGTTTTCGTTTCTCGCGAGCGTGTAGAGAGCCTTTCTTTCTGCTTTCGCCGCTCTGCGCGCTTCTCGAAACTGTGTCTCGAACGATACTTGACGCGCAGTCAGCTCTTGCACATTCTTCGTGAGTTCCTCTTCATTCTTCGTTCTCGTGATGAGCGCTCTTTCGATTTGAAATTTCTCCAGGTTGGATTGCTCCAATTTCTCTTCGGAAACTTGGACCGCTTTCGCCCACTGTTCGACGGAACTTTTCATGGTCGCGATTTCCGCGCGAAACTCCTGTTCGTTCGCGCGCTGCGTGATGAGCGCTCTTTCAATCTGGGACTTTTCCAAGTTGGATTGTTCCAGCTTCGCTTCGGTATATTCAACATCTTTTGCAGCCTTGGCGATTGATTTTTTCAAGTTCTCGACTTTCTCTTCAAGCTCGCTTTCATGCGCGGCAGAGGAATACAATGCCCTCTCAATCTGGTGCTTCTCTAAGTTTGCGTGCTCTAATTTCAATTCCAACTCGTCTTCGACTTGTTTCAATTTAGCGTTCTCTGAAAAGAAGTCCCATTCTGCTTGCTTCAATTTCTCGCTCGAGTCTTGCTCAACTCGAGCGACTTTTGCCTTCTCTTCAAAAAGTGCCGCTTGCACCGCCTTTAACTCTTCGACAATCTCGCGCTCTTTCTCATTCGCGTCTGACATTTCAGCTTTCAATTTTTCAATCTCTAACGCTCGAGAAGACGACAAATCGGAAGCAACGTTCAACTCGTGAGCGTAGGAATCTTTCGCCTCGGCGAGTTCCCTCGCTATGGCTTCGATTTTCTCTTCCGCCTTCTTCGCGTTCTCAACAATTTCTCGCTCTTTCATCTCTAACGACGCTTTTAAAGTTTCCATTTCGTTTTCGTGCTCTCGGACAAACTTATTCTTCAACACGGTCATATCGTGTAATCTCTCAAATTGCGCGCGGGCGACTCTTTCGATGTTGTTGACGATTCTCGTATCCGCCTCCATGGAAACTTCAATTTTCTTTTCTTCGTACTCCTTCTCCAACTGTTGACGCGCCAATTCCATTCGATGCTCGACAACTGAATGATCGATGCGTAAATCGAGCACTTTTTGTTTCAAACTTTCAATTTCGGATGTCTTTTCGCTCCAAATGCGTTCTTTACGCACCTCCTCTTCCGCCGCTTTGCGTTCGAGCGTTTGAATCGAATCCAACAAACCAGTGATTACCACGTTCAATTCCTCGATTTCAGCTTCGTGATGATGGTTCGCACTTATCAACGCCCGCTCTACTCTCGATTTCTCCTCGTTTGCCATGCGCAGCTTCAGCTCCATATCCTCGATCGCTCTTTCCTTCTCTTTCAAATCTGCCTCGTACGCGCTCAATTGCGTTTGCAACTGCGCGATCTCGTGATCTTTCAGCGCGATATCTCTCACCAGGGTCTCGTACATCTTGTCGAACTGTTGTGCCGTCTTCGCCTTCAAAACCTTCTCCGCTCGATCGCGTCGTTCGATTTCAAACTTATGCGCTTTAGCTTGTTGCTTTTTCGCATGCCTCAACAAGACGAAATCTTTCGTAAACGTTTGGTACATTGAATCAAACTGCTGTTCCGTTTTGCACTTCAACGCGTACTCGTTCCTCTTGAACTGTTCCATCTCTTCCTTTTGGTTTTCCACGAGAGACTTGAACCCTTCTATGTCCTCTTGCAGTTTCCTCACCACTCCTTTCGTCTCAAACATCTCCCGACGCGTCATCTCTGCCCGATTTCTAATCGCCTCGTTTTCTCCTCTCAAACTAGCCAATTTCGCTCTGTACTCGCCTCGTTCTCTCTCAAAGTGCCTCTCCAATAACTCTCGGTCCACGGACATCTTCTCCTTCACGCGTTCCGTGGCCAACGCCACTTTCCCTTGCCAGAAATCGTTCAAAAAGTTCTCCAATTTGTTTTGTTTCTTTTGTTCCGCAACAAACACCAGCAACGCCTGCGCGCTCACGCACGCCTGTATCGGCCCGAGCGTCAACAACGCGGTGCGGGAGCACCCTTCAAAGGCGTCTAAAACCAATCGCATCTTTTCGTTGCTGTTTTGCCATTCGCTCGGGAAAGCGCCGAGGAACGACGGTGAGAGCGGATCATCCATCGCGTATTCGTCGTCGTCGTTGTCGGAATCTTCCGCATTTTTCAACGAGAACATCTCTTCTTCGCTCTCTCTCGTCGTCGAGCGCCAACCCACGACGCCAGAGTCGAACAACGAGAAGCCGACTCTCGTGAATTCACGAAATCTTTGTTGAGGTTTCGACTTGACTAAGAAAATGCGTCGGCCTTTCGGCGCTCTCGCGGGTAACACCTTATTCCTGGACACCGAGGACGAAGAAGAAGAAGAAGAGCCGCATCGAACGACCATCCCGCTTCGAGCGGACACCAACACAGCCGGGTAAAACATTTCCCCAGCAACTGAATTTTCAAAAAATCAAATTCCTTTGCCTCGCTTTTTATATTGCGGCGATCCAAAAGAAGACCGGAGAGGAAATCGCCGTCGATACAAAAATGCCCACTTGCGCGCGCGCGATATGGGACGGTAGCGAAGGGGTACGACGAGCGCGCGTTCCTTTTTTTTTCGACTCTCGCGCAAAGTTGAAAGTGAGTGTGAGAGTGCGCTCTTTTGTTTAGAAATTTTGAAAATGATACAAAAAGCTGTCTGTTTCTTTTTTTAAATTTGGGGCCAGTCAAACTTTTTTTTTTCTTCACAAAAAGCAAAGAGCGCAGACATTCGAGACATGCGACGCACCTCGCAACACAGCGACGACGACGAGAGGTCGTCGTCGTTACTGTCGCGTTTGTCGTCGTCGTCGACGACGACGTCCTGCGCGTCCGCCACCGCCGCGGTTTCTAAAAAGAAGATGCGCGTCGCAAAGACGAAGACGAGCGGCACGAAAGAAGGAGAGCGCGAGAAAAGACGCGTCTCTTTCGCAGCCTCCTCTTCGTCGCTGGGAAGGCTCTCTTTTTCCTCCTGCTCGCAAAAAAACCATCGCGAAAAGAAGAAGAGGACGACGACGAAAAGTTTGACCAAAAATAACGGCGCGAGCAACAACAACAACAACGCGACGTTGAATGCGTTTTCTTTGTCGTCGCAGACGCACTTGAAAGATGTGATTGAGAACGAGCGAGTGATACGCGACGAGAACGGGAAGGACGTGACGCCGAGATCGCTGCTGGAACCGTGTCGATGGACGAGAAAGAACGAAGCGTTCGGTGGTGGGAAAGACGGAGAAGAGGAGGAAGGCTGGGCCGTTACGAGCGACGAGGAAAGCGCGGGTACTTCGAGCGAGGACGAAGGAGAGACGAAAATGGAAAGAAGCGAGGAAGATATCGACGCTATTTTAAGCGTCGACTTTTCCAAGCTGTGGGAAAGGCAGAGTTTGAGAGTATCGAGGCGCGTCGCGTTGGCGCCTATCGAGCTCGTACCGGCGCCCGCCGCGACAAAGCGGAGGAAAAACACGAAAGTCAAGAAAAAGAGGGTCCCATTTGATCCAGAAATACACGTGCACCGCTCGACGCAAACGTATGTGCCCCCGTGTGCTGTTGGTGAAACGTCTACGGATTCACCAGAAACCAAAGAAAGCGCGACGTGCTGGCGAGTGCAGGGAACGAAGAAGGAAGGCGGGGGGCAGACGAGAAAACGCGTTGACCGCGCGTTCTTGGAACGGGTGGAAACGATCGTGGATCGTCAAATTCGGGCGAGTATGACGCTAGAACAAACGCTACGATATCGGGGAGCGTTCAACGAGAGGAATGGGATATCCTTCGATGCTTCGAAGAAACCAACCAGACTGTACGAGTACAAGTATCCGACGGCGTCATCTTCAGAATATGGAAAAGAGAAGAGAGTCAACGCGATTCGATTCCATCCTTACTTTGATGGCGTCGTTACAATCTGTCATGGATCCGTAGACGCGGATGAATTCGTTCCGCGCAGCGATGACTACGATGAGAAGGTAGATGAGAATAAACGTAACCTCGCATACTTCAAGAACAAAGATCTGGAGAAACGTGGGGCCGTACACGTTTGGACGCTTCGAGACACTACGAATCCAGAGGTTTCTATCACTCTCGATACTCCCGTGACGTCAATAGCGTTGCAGAGGGTTCATTGTACCGATGCAGAGGACAAGTTGAGAAATAAGAGCAAGCGCATCCTCTGCGGATGCCTGGATGGGAGTGTTCGATGCTTCGATGTTGCGTTTCGAGGCGGCAAGGAGGGGAGTGCCTTCTACCAGCACCACAAACTCCTGTACGAATCACGACCAGAGCATTCGCACAGAGAAGCGGTTTGGACTGTTGAATTTATAGATTACGATGATGATGAAATGAGAGATCCGTGCGAATTCTCTGCCGTGAGTTGCTCTACAGATGGTATGGTTCTCAGAATGGACGGACGCGCAAAAATTCCTAGCGAATCGGCAAGCGCTTTGTGCACCTTACACGACACTCAACATCGCGACGAAAAGCGCTTTCTGGAGTCGAGTGGCGAAACTATACTCGAAAATGGTAGCACATGCGACGATTCTCTAGAGATACACGCGACGTGCTTAGATGTCATCGACCAATCTTGCCTTCTGGTTGGAACCATACGGGGAGATGTTTTCGTTTGCGTAAAACGCTTGGGTGATGAAAGTGATGGACGTAGGAGTGTGTTCACAATCGTTAAGAAGATAAAAGCGCACTCGATGTCGTCGTTGTACGCGGCAATATATCAAATTAAGAAGCATCCGTCCATTCCCGGTGTCTTCGCGACTGCTTCTGCTGATGGTACAGTTCGTATTTTCCGGGTGTTGGATCTGGAACGTAAAGTAAATTGTGTCGAAATGCGAGCTCGAGATACGCATACGAACAACATAAACGATCTCTGCCCAGAGACATCATCTTCAATCTTCGAAGAAACCGATCCGTCGCAAATACTCTCATTCGTACCAGCCTCTTCGCGAGTGAAAGGAGGTAAGGACACGAGTAGTAGTACTAGTAGTACTACTAGTAGTAGTAGCAGAAGTTCGACGACGTTCTCCGTTTCGCTCCCTCCCGTCAACGATATCGCGTGGGACACCAACGACGGGACGAAACTCGCCGCGGTGTACGACGATGGCACGTTACGCATTTGGAACTGCGAGAGCGCATTGGTTCAAAATACCAGTAGTAATAACAGCAGCAACAGCAGCAACATCGCGCGAAGCGATGCATCTCTGATCGTAACTACCCCGTGGTTTGAAGAGAAGTTTGATGAAGTAGGTGTTCAGCAAAAATCGAACAACCAGCGAGGGGAAACGAAAAACATCCTCCATCTCACGGCGGTCAGTTATTCCAACGCGAATACATCACCGATATTAGCCGTCGGCGATAGCTTGGGAAACGTTCACGTACTCTCCGTGGCTGCCGCTGCTCAAAATGAAGAGGATAGGCGAGAGTTACACGCAATTGACGACGCCTTCGTCGGTCGCAATTGAACATGCACAAATAATTTTGATATTATGATATATTACAACAGTGACGTAAAGCTACGCGCGCGTATCAAAACACACACAATCCTCCTCACTCTCTCTTCACGATGATTTCATCCACGATGCCAAACGCTTTAGCCTCCTCCGCGCTCATGAACGTATCCCTCTCCAAAGCCTTTGCGATTACATCTTTCTTCTGTTTCGTGTGCTCCGCGTAAATATTCGTCACCTTCTCTCTCAACTTTAAAATCTCCGATGCTTGAATTGCGATATCCGACTGCGTTCCTTGAACGCCCCCACTCGGTTGATGTATCATTATGCGACTATTCGGCAGCGCCTTCCTGTGCGTCCCCGCGGACAAGAGTAAACTTCCCATCGACGAGCACTGCCCAACCGCTAACGTGTGTATCGGAGCTTGCACGTAATTCATCGTATCATAAATACCAAGCCCAGCGGTCACGCTTCCACCGGGCGAATTGATATAAAAATGTATCGGTTCGGTGACGGATTCAGATTCTAAGAACAACAACTGCGCGACGATCAACGCGGACATGTCGTCGTGAATGGGCCCGTTCAAAAACACCACGCGTTCTTTGAGTAATCGACTGAAGATGTCAAAAGCTCTTTCGCCTCTGGGGGAAGATTCGATGACCATGGGAACGAGCGAGGCGTATGATTTGATGTTATTGGTACCGCGGGCAGCAGCATTCAAGGCAGCATTCGTCCGTCGGTGTTGCAAAGACAACGTCAGAGCGCGTTGGAGACTCTTGCGAAAGAACATGGCGGCGCGGGCGCGTCAAACTCAATTCGAATTTTTGCAAAGTGTGACGTGTTTTAACTAACTCTTTCATCGTTGTGTTTGTGACAATGCGTGATTATAAATAAAAGAATCTAAACTACAGTACCTTCCTTCTCTGTTCTCCTCTCTTTACTTTGTCTCGTCGTGCTGGTTTTTCTTCTCTCCCTCCTCGTTCGCGCTCTTTTTCGCGTTTTCATCTCCTCTCCTCCCCCTGCGTTTGAATCGGTAGCTATAATTGTCTTCGATGGAGGGGTTCGCATCGACTTCGTAGCGTCTTCGCTGGAGCGACTGGACGCGTTCGATCCGTTTCGCGTACTCGTGGCCGTAGAAGAGTTTCTCGCTCTCTCGAACACGTTTGACGATGACGTCGAAATTTTTCGGCCGAGAAGATCGGTTTGGATGCATGAGGTCGTCCGCAAGTTGACGCAGCGACGCGATGGTTTTTCCGTAACCGTCTTCGGGGAGCGTTATGGTGACGAGTTCTTTCGCCGCTTCGCGTCTGAGCTCGTCGTGTTTTTTCCAGGCTTCTTCTCGTCTTTGTTCTAGTTCTTTACGTTCCTGCTCGGTTTTGTCATCGTCGTTCTTGGAGATCGCGGTATCGAGGTTTGTCGATGGTTGTTTTCTCTTCATCTCCTGTTTGAAGAGTATTTTGTCGCCTGCGTATTGCTTTTCGCTGGCGTGGCTGTTTTCGCGAATCGTGACGGTATCAGAGCCGCCGCGCGTTCCGTCGTAATTGACTAACATGTCGTCGAGTAAACAACCGAACGCTCTGGCTTCATTTTCGCGAACCATTTGAGAAAACTGAGGATTCTCGATGTCGTCGAAAAACATCGCGGCACCGAAATCTCCTAACTTTGCCGAAGGGTAATCCTCGTCGCGGTTGATGAGAATGTTGTGCGCGTAGATGTCGCCGTGGCAGACGCCATTTTTGTGCAGTTGATTAATACCTTTCGCGACATCAACGGCGACGGATAAAATTTCTCGCGCGGTGAACTTCCCATCGAACGTGTCTCTCGTAACGCTGTCAAAACTCGGAGGATTTCCTAAGTTTTTCCAATCTGTCGGGTCTAAGTATTCCATCACGAGACCGCGTTTCCCGTCTTTGGTGGTAAATTTCGCTAACGTTTCAATGACGCCGCCGCCATCCGCGGTTTCTTCTTCTTGCTCTTCTTCTGCTCCTTCTATGATGTCACTAGTTGTCGTCGTCGCTAAACTCGCGGCGGCCATCTCGTCCTCTGGCCTGCCATCGCTCGTTTTCCCCATGTTGTTATACACTTTAATCGCTACGTTGAATCCGTCCATTTCCCCTCGATACACCGTGCCGCTCGCTCCGCTGCCCAATTTCTTCCCTTCATCGACCCCTAAATCCTCAAACTTTACCACGCGCTTCACCGCTCGTTTACCTCTTTCCATGGCGTTCACAGCCGCGCGTTCTGTGCACGGATTCGCCGCGAACGCCAACCACGCCAACTTTGGCAACCCATACAAAAACTCTGGAAATATTTCGATGCGATTATCACTCGCTCGCAACAGCTCCAAATTTTCCAATTTGCTCATGAAACTCGGCAACTCCTTGATCTTATTCCCGGCAAGCATCAGCTTCCTCATCGGCAAACAATTTCCTAAACTCTCCGGCAAAACTTCAATCTCATTATCGCTCAAAATCAACCATCCTAAAGACGGCGAGAGAGACCGCTCGGGCACCTCGCGAACTCTATTCGCTTTGAACGAAAGCATGAACAACTTTTCCATCTCGCCCAAAACTTCCGGAACTTTCGTGAATTTGTTCCCCAAACAGAACAGAATCTTCAAGCTCGGCAACGAACTCGCGAACGAGTCCGGCAGCGCGTCCAAATCGTTCTTACCGAGGTTGAGAAATTCCAGATTTTTCATCCGCAAAACTTCCGCCGGGAACGTCTGCAACTGGCAGTTGGATAAGTCGAGCCGGGTAGTGGATGCCACATCGAGCGCGCCCGAACGTATTTGTTCCAGGATTTTCGCGCACTTCTCGTTTCCAAAACTCATCTCCGCTGCCCCAAACCTTCTCGCCAAAGCGGCCGTTTTGGTGCGATATCGATGTTCTTGTTCTTGTTCTTCTTCTTCTTGTTCTTGTTCTTGTCGATGCCGCTGCGAGAAAAAACCAATCGCACAAAACAACGAAAAGAAAAACAACACCGCGAACAGCAACAACGCCTTGTTCTTCTTCTTCTTCCTCTGGTGGTGGTGATGAGAATTCGATTTTCTTCGCTTACCGCTCGCTCTCGGCGACTGTTGTTGTTGTTGTTGTTGTTGTTGTTGTTGTTGTTGTTGTTGTTGTTGTTGTTGTTGTTGTTGGACACCCCCAAGCAACATTTCTAGGGGATTCTTCGTTTTATTTTTCCAATTATTCTCCATTTTTTTTGAAAATAAAAGATATTTTTTTTCAAACACACGCACCCAAAAAGAAACATGGCGAGTCGCGCGTTGATGATGACAACAACAACAACAACCGCGACGACGACGACGACGACGCGGGTATCTCGGATCGATGGTGCGGTCGTTCGATGCCGGGCCGCCGCCGTAGCCGTCGCCGCCGCCGCCGCCGCCGCCGGGGGTAGCGGGAACCAAAACGAAGC
>Ga0181570_10002756_pt1 | contig 13773 bp, 10 predicted proteins | sample 101ome_18_FD_148667 | JGI IMG/M metagenome (GOLD analysis project Ga0181570, IMG submission 148667) | Coastal salt marsh microbial communities from the Groves Creek Marsh, Skidaway Island, Georgia - 101406AT metaG (spades assembly) | ecosystem: Environmental > Aquatic > Marine > Intertidal zone...
TCGCTCGCCGTCAGTCTCGTCTCGTCTCGTCTCGTCTCGTCGCCAATCTCTCAAACTCTCTTCCTCGTGTGCGCGCGCGCGTCTACGCTCGCGCGCACCTTGATCGAGGTACACGCGTATCCGCTAAACACTTCCCCCACCACCTCGCTCACGCTCTCCTGCGCGCCGAGCCCGTCGTTTCCTCCTCGCTCGCTCGCCGGCAACTCGACCGCGACGTCCTCAGCCATCGACCTCGCTCCACGACGCGACGGACGCGCGCGACGGCGACGACGGCGAAGACGGCGAAGACGACGACGAACTCGATGTCCGACGACCGACCGACTCGACCGACGCGCGTCGCGCGGTGTCGTCGTCATCTCATCTCGCTCGGCTGTCGATCGAATTCGAAAAAAAAACGACGCGACCGACCAGACCACCGCGGTCGAGGCGAGAGGAAGAGGCGTGGAGACAGAGTTCGACGCGAGCGCATGCTCGCGAGGTGGACGCGCCAGGGTCGGCATCTCGGACACCGTCTCGCGCGCGCGGTCGCGGTCGAGGAGGCGAGAGGGAGAGGCGTCGGCGGCGGCGGCGGCGGCGTCATGGCTGAAGATGTTTCGAGCGGCGAGCGCGAGGGGTCGACGCGACCGTGGTGGCGACGACCGACGCTCGTGACGACGCGAACGGTGGGAACGAACGCGGGAAGTGGTGAGGCGTCGAGCTCGGGAGTTGATGAACGCGCGGCGGTTGAGGCGAAAGAACGCGTCCAGAGTAGCGTGTTGGCAACCTTTGGGAGCTGGTTCGCGCAACGAGGCGGTGAGATACACGCATCGGTGAGGATGGTGTACCGTCCGGGCGCCGGGTGGGCGCTCGAGGCGGACGGCGAGATCCCGGCGGGTGAAAGATTGGTGTTTTTACCGACGGCGCTCACGTTGGGGTGTGGGACAAACGTGGTGAGCGAGCCGCTGCGTCGAGTCGTCGAAACGGTCCCCGACGAATTTTGGTCTTCGCGGCTCGGACTCGTACTATTGCGTGAACGCGTCGCGGGGCAACACTCGCCGTTCGCACCGTACATAAATTTATTGCCGTCTGTGCACGAGGGTTCGCCGACGTTTTATCCACCAGATGCCATTCGTGAGCTGCAATACGCTCCGTTGATTTCGCAAGTCGCCCGACGCGGAAAATTTCTCGCCAGCTTTGCGGGGAAAGGCTTGACGATAGATGACGGCGCGGATTACGTGAACGAATCTCATCCGGAGCGCCGGCGCGTGGAGATGACGATCGATGCGAACGCGTTGGGATGGGCATCGGTGTGCGCGAGCAGTCGCGCGTTCAAAATGTTTGGACGTACGCCTCTCCTCTTTCCAGTGATTGACGTGTGCAACCATTCGTTTGAGCCGTCCGCCAAAGTACAGTCGGTCGACGGAGGCGTGGAATTGGTGACGACGCGACATCTCAAGGCGGGCGAACCGATCGAGCTTAGCTATGGAAACCTCTCCAACGATGAACTCTTACTCGACTACGGCTTCATCGTGGAAAACAATCCATTCGACTCGGTGAAACTCAGGTGGGATCTTAAACTCATTCATCTCGCTCGCGAAATCGGTGGATTAGCCACCGCTCCGATCGGAGCAGCCGTGGTGGAGAAAGACGGCGTTCATAGCGCGTCGCCTGCGAGTGGTGACGACGCCGAAATACCTTTGACGTCGTGGCAAAAGGCGGCGATGGAGAGAATCGGACTCGGCGCAAACGACGAGTTGCGAGTCCGACCGAGCGGCGAAGTCATGGATAAGAAAGCGCTCGCGGCTCTTCGAGTTTTATATTCTAAGTCTCCGGCGGAAGCATCGAGAGCGGCGGATGCTCCGTACGGCGTATTGAACACAGAGGTGGTGTCGCGAGACACTGAAATCAAAGCGCTGCGCACAGCGATGTCGCTCGCGGCGCTCGCCACGGGCAACTTCCCGACCAACCTCGCGCAGGACCACGAAATTTTACGCTCGGCAAAGTCGCCCCAGGCTGCCCTGGCGATTCGCTTCCGAATGGAAAAGAAGAAAGTGCTGCGCGGCTGCATGTCGCAACTCAACAAAGCCATCGAACGCGCGGTGGCGTCGGCGTAATAGACGTCTCAGCGACGAGACCACTCCCGAAAACGCTTAAAAATATAATATAAAAGGACATCCTCGATGGCCCAGAAACCGTCTCCACGTCCGTCCGTCGTCCACAAGTCCCGTCGAAAACGCGCGCACGCGTAAACCCTAGCAGACCGCCGCCGACCTGTCCATCGATGCTCGAACTGAAGATAAAAAGTCTTCCAACGGTAATGCGCGCGACCGAAAAGACGACGCCGAGCGCGTGTCCCGGACGCGCGCGCGCGCGCGTCGAGACGGCGAACCGCGAGATGAGTGAATACACCTCGACGGACGCGCCCGCGACGGCGAAGGCGAGCGATGCGGGCACGTCGGTGCGACGGCAATTGAGCCGCGGTTCCTCAACGTTCAAGAAGTCGACGAGTGCGCTGCAACGGATGTTTACGGGCGCTCGTAAGACGATGCAACGGTCGCTCGGTGTGGATGATGCCGAAGACGACACGCACACGTGTTTGGTTTTGCACGGATGGCGGAGCAACGCGAGCGTGAGCGCAGTTCACGTTCGTCGCTTGCGTCTGCTCACGCATTACTCGAAGGCGCACTGCGTGAACGCGACTATGCAGGCTCCGCACGCGGCAAACGAAGCGACGGGCGTCTTGTACGATGGTCCCTGGTACTCGTGGGTCGACGCAATGGATGATTCGTATCCCGAGCATGAGCGAATCGAGGCGCTGTTGGTTGCTCTCAAGTCCATCGTACGATTCGTTCGCCATCACGGGCCGTACCGGTGCGCCGTGGGTTTTTCTCAAGGCGGCGCATTGATTTCTCTACTTTCGAACGAAGCCGTTTTACGCGCCCTCGGCGTGGAGAGCGGTTTCTTATGGGATCGATCGATCATTTGCTGCGGTGCGTCGTCTTCTCTCGTCGCCTTGGCGGAGAAAGCGCTCGGAATCGACTCGCTCGCAAGCTGCAAGTCGTCTCTGCCTTCGCTTCACATTTTTGGATTTCAAGACAAATTCAAACCACAAGGTGAAACCCTCATGGAGACGTTTGAGACGTTCGACGGGAACCAGAATTTGCTTCGTCACTGTCTATACTTTGACGCCGGGCACACCGTTCCGGCGTCGCTGGAGACGGATGTCGGATTCACAGAAGAAGTTCGAGCGTGGCGCGAGACGCCGTCGAATGCTGGCGAGAATGTCATCTTCGCGCCGGACGTCGAACAGTTTGGGATCGATTTGGATTACGTCTCGTTAAAGTACAACACGGTCTCCGAATCAATGCGACGAGAGATGGATGTTGAGAGAGGTGAAGTCGACGCGGGCGAGAGAGCGCAGACGAATATGACAACCTTCGCGACCATCGAGTCGTTGTGTTCGGCTCCTGACGTAGCGCAAACGAGAATGACGCCAAGCGACAATAAATTAATGTACGATGTCAGTACCGCGAGTCTGGTCGTTTGCGAGACGAAGGATGACTCTCACAAGCACGACGTTCTCGAGTTTCTTTCCCTCGCACCGAAAGAGTCTCCTCTTCTTTACGATCTCAACGGCGCGAGAATGACGTACGGTCAGGCAGCTGATTTCATCACATCGGGGGATGGGGACTTGCGGAAAATTGGCGTGCATCAAGGTAGTGTTCTCGCATACAACGTTCCTCCGGGTCCAGTCGGTGCTCTAGCCTTCTTGGCGGCGGCATCGCAGTGCACCGCCGTCCCTTTAGATCCAGGAATCGCTGAAGAGGACGCATTCGAAGCGCTCACATCGTGCCGCGTGTCCGTCGTAGCTTTGTTTCGAGGAACAGGCACCGATGCGATCGAAAAAGCGGCGAGTCGAGCAAATATACCGATCAAATGGTTGGCCATATCGAACGAGGGCAACGCTCGGGCGGGTTCGTACGCGCCGGAAGCTCCGGAAACTCCGAGCGGACCCGTGCTGCGAAAAGGCGCCGAAGAGGTCGGACTCCTATTGAGGACTTCCGGAACGACGTCAAAGTCGAAAGTCGTACCGTTGGTCATCGGATCTCTCACCAACAATGGGGCGACGCTCTCGCGGTCGCTTCAACTCACGTCGGAGGATGTGTGCATCAACGCGATGCCTTTGTTTCACATCGGTGGGCTTTCGTGTTCAATTTTGGCCACTATCGCCGCGCACGCTTCCGTCATTTGTTGCCCAAAATTCAACGCACAGGAATTTTACGACACGATCACGACGACGGAAGCGGTTAAACCAACATGGTATTCTGCGATTCCGACGATCCATTTGACGGTTGTGCAGTATGGAACCGCAGTTTCGCGAGGAACGCCTCCGGCTCATTCGTTGCGTTTCATTCGGTCCGGCGCGGCGGCGCTCAGCCACGCCGACGCTCAAAAGCTGCACGATTTTTGGGGATGTCCAATCATACCGACGTACAGCATGAGTGAACAAATGCCCATTTCTGGAAAGAACGTCAACTTACCGCTCGAGGATCGTGTAGATACCGTCGGTCAGCCCCTCTCGTGTTCGCTCGCTCTCGTCGGCGACGGTCACTGTAGACTCACGGCGCCGTTCGGGCAGCGCGGCGAACTTTCCATCAGCAGCTCTGACGTGATGAGCTCGTATCAAGACGCCGAGGAAGCGAATAATAAGACGTACTTTTATATCGGCGACAAACGTTTTTTGAGAACGGGTGATATCGCGAAAATGGACAAGGATGGTTTCATCTATCTCACTGGACGCAGCAAGGAATTGATAAAGCGCGGAGGAGAGCAAGTCAGTCCTCTGAAAGTGGAAGCAGTCTTGGTTCAGCATCCATTTGTGCGCGTCGCCGTCGTGTTTAGCGTTCCATCTCCGTTATGGGGAGAGGAGGTGGGTGCGGCGATCGTGCTCGAAGATGACTGCGAAGGCGACGAGGCGACCGCGCTGTCTTCCATCAAGTCGATGATGAACTCTTCGAAGGAGTTGTCGAGGTTTGAAATACCCGTGTATTGGAAGATTGTCGCCGATGACGACTTGCCTAAAACTTCGACAAAAAAGTACAAGCGCGCGGGCTTGGCTGATATTTTGGGCATCGGCGATGAGTCAAGAGCGCGAGCCTGCTCCATCAAATCGGGCGCCCGATCGAAACCCGCGGCGACGTCGACGGCTCTGGGCGGTTTACGCTACTGCATGGCTGTCGGCGTCATGTTCAATCACATCGGCGCCGTGTGGCAAGGTGAAGACGAACGGAATCCTCTCACCTACGGTCCTGCGTGGTGGTCGGCGAAGGCGACGACGTTTTATTTTCCAGCCACGACGTTCTTTGTGCTCGGAGGTTACACGCTCAGCGCCGCGTTGAACGGGAAAGAGGTGAAAAAAGGAACGTGGCTATCCTTCTACAACTCGCGGTACCAGAACCTCTTTCCTCTGTATCTCTTATCCTTACTCTTCGGACTGATCAACGTTCTCGTCGTCTGTCGTCCAAGCACGTTCAGTAGCGAGTTCAGTTGGCAACCGCATCCGGACACGCTGACGTTGTCGTCGGGAAGACTCGCCCAGTGCCAGACGGGACCCGTCGAGATGCCGTACGGCGCGTGGCTCTTCATGACGATTGTGGTTTTTTCGCTCGGATTACAAACGTGGTTCCCACTCTGGCTGCTCAGTTCATGGTTCATGTACTACACGTGGTTCAACGGCGTGTATTACTTCATCATCTTGGTCTTCCCGATGATGCACAACGCGCTCGCCCGCGTCAAGGGAGATTTGAAGGCTGTGAATAGATGGTTCATGATTTATTCTGCCGCCGCTTTCGCCACCGGTGGGCTCTTGGGGTTGTATTACGCGTTTCCATCATGGCAGGAGCACAGCGACGTGCACAAAGCGAAAAGCTGGAAGGAGAACGCGCAAAACATCTACGCGTTGTCGACGATGATGTTTCCTCCGTACTGGGTGCCGTGCGTCGGAACGGGTATGGTTGGCTACTTTTGGTTCGATGCGGTGCGCCCCGCCGAGTCGCACAGACGCGTCCTGTACGGTCACATCACGGATGGATTGACTCTCGCCTTCTTTGCGTTTCATCTCGCACACTTTCTCGATGAAAATTGGCCGTATCCCACAAACGTAACCGGAAAGATGTGGGAAGTCGTCCCCGAAGAACATCACAACTGGGCCACTGGCATCAAGAGATACGTTTGGTCGGTCATGATCACGCGACTGTATTCTCCTCTCATCGCCGTGTGGGTTACCCTGGTCTCGATCCCGGGTGGAAGCGTCACCACGAGGCTTCTGGAAACGAATCTGCTCACCAAGGTACTCGGTCCGACGAGTTACGGGTGCTTTTTGTTTCATCAAATTATCGGTCAGTGGTACTGGTGGGCGACTCGAGTCGGGAACGGGGTGCCGAGACCCGACGTCGGCGATAAAACGAGCTGGTCGTGGTGGGCGTACCCCAAGGAATATTACTGGTTTTCTCCGCAACCACTTCCAGTGGCGTGGTACGAATTCTTCTTCGTCGTCGGTCTGGTGACGTGCTTCTCCGCCGTGGCCGATCGCTTCCTCATCACGCCGCTGACGGTGATGTGGGTCAAGTTTATCAACTTTTTCCAGAACATCATATGGCCGGGCTCGGTGCAGACGAAGGGCGTCGACGGCGGAAAACTCTCGGCGGAGGAATCCGTCGTCGGCGCCGTCGCCGCGTTGACGGGCGTCGACGAGCGCATCTCTTTGGATGACTCATTCGACGAGATAGGTCTCGTCTCCGTGGGATTACCCGTCTTGGTCGGCTTAATCAACGCCTCCGAGCCAGTGGCTGTCATTTCGGCCCAGGAAATCGCTCACTGTCAAAATCTTCGGGCCGTCGTCGAAGTCGTCGAACGCAAGCGAATGCAAGCGGAAAACTCCGCCGGCGTCGGCCGATTCGACGACGGCGGGTCAGCGCATCGCTCGCGTCACTAACGAGAAGCTCTCTTAATCCTCTGTGAATCACGCATTGTGTACTTCGCGCGTTCCCGTCTCCTTCCCGTTCCTCCCCGTCTCCTCCTCCCCCTCCCCCTCCCCGCCCCTCGCCTCGCCTGGGAGCCCGACCGACCCCTCGTCCGTCACAATTCGTTCGTCCGTTCGTCATGAAGTACACGGTGACGAAAGATGCGGAGGCCGAGATCGAGTTCGAGGGCAAGGAAGGGATGGCCGGAGAGACGCCGAGAACCGTCGTCGAGGTGCGTCCGTCCGACGTCGCGTCTCCGCGCGCGAACGCGACGACGATGATGATGATGCGTCGGATGAATTTATCCGAATTATATCGCGTCGCGATGGATGACGACGAACGGTCGATCGGTCGCGCGCGATGCGCCCGCGAACGCGCTCTCGAGACGACCGATCGATGACGATCGACGCGATGGAACGACTGACGACGTCTCGGCGACGCGCGCACGCGCTTCGACGACGCGATGCGTAGGTGTTCAAGACCGCCGCGGAGGGCGAATTGAAGAACAAAATGGCGCTCAAGGCGTGCACGGGGGAGACGTGGACCGTGAAGGAGTACTACGACGATTGCGTGAAAACGGCGAAATCGTTCGTGTACCTCGGCGTGGAGCGCAATGATTCCGTGTGCATCTTGGGTTTTAACTCTCCGGAGTGGCTCATGTCGAACATGGGCGCCATCATGGCGGGTGGCTTCGCCGCGGGCATCTACACGACGAACGAACCGGCGGCGTGCGAATTCATCATCAGCGATTCCAGCGCGCGAGTCGTCGTCGTCGACGGTCAAAAGCAATTGGATAAGATTCTCTCCATCCGAAAGAATCTGCCCAAGTTGAAGGCGATCGTCATGTATCGCGACGAAACGTTTAGCGATCCCGAGGGCGCCAAGGATTCCTCCCTCGCCAAGGTGTACACCTGGAAGGATTTCTTAAAGCTCGGTGAGACGACGAGCGACGCCGAGCTCCAGGGTCGCATCGACGCTCAAAAGCCCGGTCACTGCTGCACGCTCATCTACACCTCGGGCACGACCGGTAACCCGAAGGGTGTGATGATTTCTCACGACAACGCCGTGTGGACGGCAAAATCCAACGTCTTGCACAACAAAGCCATCACCGCCGGCGATCTCCGAGTCGTGTCGTACTTGCCATTGTCCCACATCGCAGCTCAAATCGTCGACATTCACTCGCCTCTCATCTGCATCGTCGATTTTAAGAAGCCCGCCGCCGTGCACTTCGCTCGTCCGGACGCCCTCAAGGGAACGCTCAAGGACACGCTCATCGAGGCCAAGCCGACGGTGTTCTTCGCCGTGCCCCGCGTGTGGGAAAAGATGATGGAAGCGATGCAAGCGAAAGCCAAGGGAGTCACCGGTTTGAAGAAAAGCATCGCTGGTTTCATGAAAGGCAAGTGCGCTCAAACGCACGCGGCGTCTCAAGTTGGCGCCACCGTCGGCAAACCGTTCCTCGGAGGCCTTGCGGCGTCCTTCATGAAGAAGAAGGCGCACGCCGCTCTCGGTCTCGATCAAGCGCGCGTTTGCCTCACCGGTGCGGCGCCGATCATGAAGCACACCCTCGATTACTTTGGTATGGTCGGCATCCACATCCTGGAAGTGTACGGCATGTCTGAAAACACCGGCCCTCAGAACGTGTGCCAAACCAACTACTTCAAGGCTGGCACGTGCGGCCGACCGATTCCCGGCGTCGAGATCAAAATCGACCACGTCGCCGGCCGCGATAAGGAAGGCGAGGGCGAAATCTGCTTCCGCGGCCGTCACGTCATGATGGGCTACCTCAACAACATGGCGAAGACCAAGGAAAGCATCGACGAAGATGGATGGTTGCACAGCGGAGACGTCGGCGCCATTGATCCGAAGACGGATTTACTCAGCATCACGGGACGCATCAAGGAGCTCATCATCACCGCGGGCGGCGAAAACATCGCACCGGTTCCGGTTGAAGACGCTATCAAGTCTTTCCTTCCCGCCATTTCCAACGTCATGATGGTCGGAGACAAGAGAAAGTACAACACGATGTTGGTGACTCTGCGACAGGTACCCGAGGGCGAAGGCTTCACGGAGAAGCTCTTCGGAGCTTCGCTCGAAGTTAACCCGAACGTGAAAACCGTCAAAGAAGCCCAAAATGACGCCAAGTGGAAGACGTACATCGAAGAAGGCATCGCCAAGTACAACAAAACGGCGGTGTCGAACGCGCAACGCATTCAAAAGTTTAAAATTCTCGACACCGACTTCAGCGTCCCGGGCGGCGAACTCACGGGCACGCAAAAGCTCAAGCGTCCTTTCGTCGTTGAAAAATACGCCTCCGTCATCGAATCAATGTACTAAATCATTCTTATGCAATCTAAAGTACACTACAACATGAACATTTCTATAAAACTATGCAATCGTGCAACACGAGGGCTGTCCCTTCTTTGTCAGCTGGACCTCGCTGGGCGTCGTCTCGATGAACTCGTACGTCTGAAGCCTCGTCCTATCAGCCTCTTTGGCTTCCTTCCGAGCGAACTCTACCGCCTGCCTCTTCTTTTCCGCGAGAGACTCGCTCATCCCTGATCCATCATCGCCTTCCAGCCCCGTTTCCACCTGCGACGCGCCCTCGTCCCGTCGCGTTTGCGTCGAATCGCGTTCGCGACGAGACGCCGCGTCCTCCTCTTCAATCCTTCGTCTCTCCGCCTCCTCTCTCTCGACTCGTCTGCGGCGCTCTTCCTCTTCCACTGACTCGCGTTTTTGCCGCTCCTCCTCTTCAATCCTTCGTCTCTCCGCCTCCTCTCTCTCGACTCGTCTGCGGCGCTCTTCCTCTTCCACTGACTCGCGTTTTTGCCGCTCCTCCTCGGCTTTGCGTTTCTCTCGCTCTTCGATCTCCGCGTCTCTCCTCTTTTGCGCCTCGGTCGCCGCCGCGCGCGCGGACTGCTTGTCGTAGAAATCATTCATCGCCTTGGTACTCTCCGCGTGTAGCCTCGAAACGCTCTTCGTGAGCTCTAAAAAGTCTTTCACCATCTTCTCCCCGCGCGGAACCATCCGCAACGGGGCGACAGTCGTCGTTCCTTTACCGCTTTTTGAATTCTTAATCTCCTTCTCATCCGGCAGGTGTACGTCGACGCACGAATACGGAAGTTTATCCAGCGCGTTCTCCCCACCGCCGCCGAATATGTCCAAAAACACCGTCAGGTACGCGTTCGGTGGTAACCCCTCCACGAGAGCCTCTCGGAGTTCGCGACGACTGATTCTCTGCGTCGCGTCGCCGGGGGTGTCAGAGGCGCACAGCGCCGTCTTCTCCGAACCCTTGAAATTCGTGTCGCTCTCGTCCCCGACGACGTCCTGTCGACCCGAGAAATAAAAAAAGAGCGAATCTCCCTCTTTCGCGCCTTGCGAGAGCCATCGACACGCCTTCAGAATGGCTCGCTTTGAGCACACGCGATTAACGGAGCCGTCCGTCGCCCGCGCCTCGGCGTCCTCCACGAGCACCATCAATTCGTCGTCTTCGTCGTATCCGCAGTGTGTCTTCAGGTAATCTCGCATGCGAATCGCATCACTTCCGCGACGTCGCAATCGCCACTCCTCTCGTCCGCACTCTTCGTAATTGACGCCCACGAAGACGCCTCGCCTGCGTCCGACGTTGCGCGCGGGTTTCGCGAACGTCATCCGCTCCGTCTCGATCGCGACGCAGCGATTCGACGACAATCGAATCGAACTCGACGTGCCCGGCGGTAAACGTTGCATCGATCGTTGTTTACTTCGTAAAAACTGTCCCCAACTCGCCGACGTCTGCCCAGTCTTACGTTCCAACGCGTTGAGCGTCGCGCGCGTGAGCAATCCGCCAATGTTGGCGCTCTCTCGCACCCGCTCTCGTTTCCTCGTCGCCACGAATATCCGTCGCCGCGTCGCCCATCGCGCCCGCCGTCGTTCGCGTCTCTCCTCCTCGTCGTCCCCTCCCGCACGCGCGCCCCGTCCGTCGTCGTCGCCGTCGCCCTCGTCCGCCTCAGCCTCGCTCGCGTGCGCATCCGCGGCGAGACCGTCGAGATGGGCCTCGTCTCGATCCCTGCTCGTCGCGAGCACGACGACGACGACACCGTCGCGCGCATCACCGTCACCCTCACCGTCGCCGTCACCGTCACCGTCGCCGCTCGCGCGCATCGGCGCTCGACTCTGCGGACGCCCAACGACACCAAACGACCGAACGGAGTCGTCACGGGGGGCTCTTTGACGGGTCGTGACTCGTGACCCGTCAAAGGCTTTGGCTGTTGCGATTCGTGATGACGGATGGCTCGCGCGCGCGTTCCGTCGCTCGGGAGAGCGCGACGCGACGCTCGGGAGAGCGCGACGCGACGCACGGAGGCGCCGTCGATCGATCGATCGGCGTCGAGGCGGGCGTGACGAGGACGCCGACGCGACATGCCGTCGAAATCCGTGCTCGTGGACCCGCCGCGCGCGCGTCAGCGCGAGGATGCGCCGGGACCGACGGGGACGATCGATGGGGACGATCGAGGCGGCGATAAGAGCATCGCGCGCGAGTGCATGCGGGCGTATTTTTTCGTCGCCGTGTGGATGTCGATATCGATGGCGGTGATCATGTTCAACAAGTGGATCTTGGCGTACAGCGGCTTTCGATACCCGGTGGCGCTCACGATGTGGCACATGGTATTTTGTACGACCCTGATCACGGTGCTCGTGCGCGTGTTCAAGGTGACGAATAGATTGAAAATGTCTCGCCGAGAGTACGTGCGAAAAGTGATGCCGATCGGGTTCTTTTACGCGGCGTCGTTGTGGTTGAGCAACTCGGCGTACTTGCACCTGAGCGTGTCCTTCATACAGATGACCAAGGCGTTGATGCCGGGATTGGTGTACATCGTCGGCGTGTTTTTCCACATGGAGAAATTGACGGCGCGAACGTCGATGAACATGGTCGTCATCGCCATCGGCGTCGCCATCGCGGCGTACGGCGAGTTGAATTTCGACACGCTCGGCGTCACGCAACAGCTGAGCGCCCTCTTGTTCGAGGCGGTGCGTCTGATGTTGGTACAAATCCTCATCACGCGGCAAGGAATGGCGATGAACCCGCTTCAGTCGCTGTATTACGTCTCACCCGCGTGTGCATTTTTCTTAGCCTTCCCATTGATTTACGTCGAGTATCCCGCAATGATGAACGACGCGACGCTCGTCTTCGACTGGGGCATGCTGACGCTCAACGCGACGTGCGCCTTTGCGCTCAATCTGGCTGTATTCTTGCTCATAGGAAAAACGAGCGCCCTGACGATGAACATCGCCGGCGTCATCAAAGATTGGATGCTCATTTTCGCATCGCAACACTTTTTCGGAAATCCGGTGACGTTCTTAAACTACGCGGGTTACGTCGTCGCCTTTTTGTCGGTGTTCATGTACAGTACGTTTTTTGCGACGCGTTCGACTCGACCGCGTCGACGCACGCATGCACCGACGACCGTGTCGTCTTTTCCACGCGCGCGTACTCGAGACTGACCGCCGTTCCCCTCGCTTTCGATCGACGCGCGCAGACTTGAACAAGCTCCGCGAGAAGAAGCGCGAACAGGCGAAAAAGCAAGGCGTCCTCGCCTCCGTCGCGAAGCGCTCGACGCCGTCCACGGGGTGACGCCGCAGACGCTGACTATGTTAGGATTAGAGTTGCTTGCATAATGCGAATGTATGTTTTGTTCCTTACAAATCATCACACACCTACAAACACGCGTCTCGCGTCGTCTGCTCGCGAGACGTCACCGGACTAGGACTAGCGAAGAGGCGCGCTCGCCGCGAGGGCGCGCGCGCCGAGTGTACAGCTTAATCGCCCTTGCGACGGAAGCTGCAACCCTCGGTGAGTCTAGCCTTACCACCGGTCGGCTGGCACAACACAGCCGAGCACGAGCCGCAGAGGACGACGGTTTGCGAGTGAGAGAAAACCGTGGTGATGTTAAAGCAACCCTGCGCGAGAACGACCCGATGGGTGGTGCGACCGATCCGTCAGTCGATGCGTTCGAGAAGAGGCGTTCGCGAACGAGTCCGCGCGCGCGACACACAAAGCACAGCAAAGCAAAAACAAACATGTATGCACACACACGCACCTGGCACTTGACGTCCATGAAGAACGAGTTCGGCGCTTGTACCAATCGCTTGAGCTTGTGCTTGGACGCCTCGAGCGCCGCGGGCGGGTTCAACAAATCGATATCCTGGGCGAGAACCTACGATCGGTGAACGCGCGCGTCGGTCCGGTCAGTACGCGAATCGTTCCGCGATTTTATCCCCCCCCCACACATCTCCGCGTTCACGACGCGCCCGTCGCACACCACCGCGCGTCGTCGCGATCGTCGGCGCATCCTCCGCGCTAGGGTCACGCGCTCGAGATGGCGCCTCCGTCCCCCGTCGTCCCTACGCGCGCGCGACGCCACCGCGTCACCACCGCGCGCGCGTCGTCGTCGTCGTCGTCGCGAACGCACGCACGACCACCGTCGCGCGCCGTCATGCACTCGTCCTCACGCACCATGGCTCGTCGTTCGGCGTCTCGGAAAGGCGGACCGCGCGACGTCCGCGCGCGTCCTCGTCGTCGTCGTCGGCCTTTTGTCCGCGCGTCCGGTCGCACACGTTTATTTATTTTCAGTTTTCACGCAGACGGACAGATAGACAAACAAAAAAAGATCACACTACGCACCGTACGTACATCCCACACGCACCACGTCAACCTCCACCTCCATACATACATACTCCACGCCGTGTCACCCCATGAATGCGAAAAAAAACACCCATCGACGTTGAGCCACAC
>Ga0181570_10002766_pt1 | contig 13750 bp, 9 predicted proteins | sample 101ome_18_FD_148667 | JGI IMG/M metagenome (GOLD analysis project Ga0181570, IMG submission 148667) | Coastal salt marsh microbial communities from the Groves Creek Marsh, Skidaway Island, Georgia - 101406AT metaG (spades assembly) | ecosystem: Environmental > Aquatic > Marine > Intertidal zone...
GGTGTCGTCGTCAAAGGTGGAGATAAAAAAGACGCCGACGGGAGCGATCGAAGTAAAGCGCACAGGGAAAGAGCTAAACACATCGCTAGACTCGAATATCGATTAAAGCTCTTGTTTGCTGGCGCTTTGCGTAAAACCTTAGACAACACGAGATCGCAAGCGGAAAAGAAACTCACCATGTCGCGCCAAGAAATCGAACGAGAACACGAGGAGGACGACGATTTCGCGTTTTCCGATGGTGATGACGAAGAAGATGAAATGAACAAAGAGATTTATAACCCTCTGAAACTTCCGATGGGGTGGGACGGGAAACCGATCCCGTATTGGTTGTACAAACTGCACGGACTGAACGTGGAATTCAAATGCGAAATCTGCGGTAACTACTCGTACTGGGGTAGACGCGCCTACGAACAACATTTTACGCAGTGGCGCCATCAACACGGCATGCGATGTTTGAACATTCCTTTTAGCAAAGCGTTCAATGAAGTCACAACGATTGAAGAGGCGAGAAGGCTGCACCAGTCGCTAGAAGAGAGAAAAGTCGGAAAGTGGGATCGTAAACAAGACCAGGAGTGCGAAGACGCGGATGGAAACGTGTACAACGCGAAAACATTTGCCGAATTGCGTTCGCAAGGTTTAATTTGATAATAGTACTACCGACTGGTACCAACTGGTAACAATAGGTAAAAACAATATGTTAATACAACTTTATCCGCATGCGAGAGTGTTTGACTTCTACTATCTAAAACATGTTTGAACGGGAAAGTGGGGTTCTTTCTCATTCTCCTAACAAGCACCGTCCTATGGCAAGACCATCCTCACCGCCGCTCGACCAATATTTTTCTTGAATGGCCTTAACGATTTGCTCTTTCTCAATGGAATTAACGATGTCTGGGGACGTCTTGTCAGTTTTCGAGCCGGGTTGAGCATGGTTCTCGATCAAATCTTGAATCCTAAATCCATCGCCATCATCAGAGTCCTCGTCTCTGTCCTCGTCTTCGAAAGTTCCATCGTTCGCCGAGGACGACGGTCTCGCGCGATTTGACTGCGCTAAGATTGATCTCATCATTTCTTGTATGGCATGATTGTTATCGTAACCCAACATATGGTTCAGCGGAACCGCGTTTCCTTCTTCTTTAATGTCGTTGTCTATAATTGTTCGTTGTTGATGTCCCTGAAGCAACGAAATCTGCCGCGCTGCTTTTGCTTCGATATCGTCATTCACGCCCTCTTTAGCGTATAGTTCCTCCTCTACCATACACAATTTGTTCGCAATCTTCTCAGCCGCGCGAATCCGCTGGTCCTCGTTCTTCCAGTTGCTCGTACTCGAAGCAAAAGTAGATCTTACCGCCTCGACGATGTCGTTGATGAACTTTGGAAACTGCGGTTTTCTTTCTCGCCACAACGCGTACTGCTGCTCGTGTTGGTCTTCTTCTTCTTCCTCTTCTTCTTCTACTTCTTCTTCTTCTTCGTCATAAGCGCTAGATCTGCCACGGCCATACGCGATTGCCGCCGTCTGCGCTTTATTCGTCCTCCTCGTCTTCCTTCTCTTTCCTTTTACGCTGTTTGTGATATTCCCGGCTTGCTTCAACATTTGCCTCCTACGCCTCACGCCGCACGCGTTGCACAAGTCCACTCCGCCCTCGCCTTTCCTCCACTGCACGGTTTCACTCGTGCCGCACGTCACGCACGTCTTTCGCGCGAAATCGCGCGCGTTGATGATGCCGCTGCCACCGTTCCGTTTCGTCGTCGTCGTCGTCGTCGTCCATCGTTCCATTTTGAATTCGACTCTACGGTCGACAGTTTTTTCCCTAACGCCTTCTTCTTCTTCTTCTTCTTCTTCTTCTTCTTCTCCTTCGTATCGATACTCTTCCTCGTTCGGTGGCGACGGCGTAGCCGAACGAGATCTTCCTCTTCTTTCGCTCATCGTTGTTGTTGTTGTTATTATTATTATTATTATTATTATCGCGATTCACTTCTCGCCGAGAGGGTAGCAGCTGCAGAAGAAGAATTCAAGAATACAAGAAATTGTGCGTGAGGTTTCGAGTCTCGTAAGCAAGCAAAAATGAATGAAACCCTATTAGTATGACATATGCCGAGTGTCTCTTTGTTTACAACTTTTCGAGCGTTTTAATCGGAATCCTCACTCTCTGATGATGATGATGATGATGATGAAGTGTCGCCTTGTGGACACCCGTTTTCTTTCGCGTAGTTTAAGCACTCGATGTGGTTGTTTTTGGCAGCTAAATGGCACGTTAAGGAATCCCAAGGCGCGCCGTTTTCGTGGAGGTATTTGAGGATATCGAGATGGCCGTTTTCGGCAGCAAGTGCACACGCACCCTCATCAACGGGACATTTTTGCTTCATGCAATACTTTACGATGCGAAGATGTCCTTGTTTAGCTGCTTCATTGATCGTCATCTCGTCCCATTCAAACATTTTCTCTTCTCGAAACCAACGAAGCAACGCGAGGTTTCCAATTGCAACTGCTTGGGCACAGAAATAATACTGCCCATCTTCACCCTCGATCTTTTTGATCACTTCCTTATACGTTCGGGTATCTTTGTCCCAGACGTTTTCTTTATAAGTATCTTTCAATTCCCATCCCGACCGTCTAATCGCGTCGCGACTTTCTCTGTTCACCTCTCGAAACACTCTGAACTCCAACTCCCATAACTCTGGTAGAATACACGTCTCGAAGATATCTCTGTACTGCACATCAGTCAAAATCTTCCACAACGGCAACGGCGTCACTTTTCTCTGTAACTCCTTCAACTCTTCATAATTCTTCTTCAACTCTTCGTCTTTCTCTTCCATCCGTTCTTCCAAACCCGCCACACGCTGTTCCAGTGCCCTTTTCGAGCTTTTCAAGTTTTGCAGCTCTTCGTCTTGTTTTCGGAAACGATCTTCCTGCGCTCGCGCGCGAACTTCCTGCTGGTCCAATCGATCGCGAAATGCGTTCACAACATCCGCGAGCTTCGTTTCACCGTCTTCATCTTCTCTTTTGCGCTTGAACAATTCGTTATTCGCCATATGCTATTCGTGTTGGTTGTTTTATTGCGCGTATTTTTTTTTTTGTGTGTGTGAAGACACAAAAATTTTCTCGAAAAGAAGAAGCGTTGTCCGCAAAAAAATCTCGCGCGGGTGTTTTATATTTATTAACCAACGTCTCAGAGAGACGAGAGAAGAAGAAGAAGACAGAGGAAGCGCGAGACGCACACAAACGCGCGCGCGCGGGGCGGCGACTATGGGTTTCTTCTCTTCCCGGAAGAAGGAGAAGAATAAGAAGAAGAAGAATGAAAGCGCGGCGGCATCACCACCGCGAGAAGTGGAAGAAATAACAGAAGAAGAAGAAGAAGAAACAGAAACAGAAACGAAGAATGAAACCAAACGAGAAGAAGACGAAGAAGACGAATACAATCGCCCGGAGGTTTTGTTATCCTCGCTGTTCACGTGTCCAATCACGCAAGAGGTGTTCGAACTGCCGATTACGTTGAGGTGTGGACACACGTTTAGTAAACAAAGTTTGCTCAGATGGATGACGAAGAAGCAGTGCTGTCCGACGTGCCGGAAACCGCAGTACATATTCGACGGGGATGAGTTAGCGGTGAATAAAGTCGTCGAGAACGCGGTGGAACAGTTGGTGATGATGATGAGGGATAGTGCTAAAAGCGATGATACAAATATTGGCGAAAGGAGAGGAAAAGCGTCGTCGAAGGAGGACGAGAAGAACGGGACAGGAGAAGGCGGAGAAGGACAAAGGTCTTCGCCTTCGTCTTCTTCTTCTTCCGAGAAGCGGAAGCGGTTGCCGCTGTTCGTCTTGGACTCGGTCGTGCCCGGGACGGAATTGATGTTGAACGTGTTCGAGCCAAAATTACGTTTGATGGTACAAACGGTGCTGACGCAGCATTTTAATCCGTCGTTTGTGATGTGCGCGAGAACGGTTGCCTCTGTTACTAATAGCGATAATAACCGAGGAGCGGGTATGAATAACATCAACAATAGTAACAATAGGATTACTACCATCGCGAAGTACGGAATTATAGCTCGAATCATCGCTGCGAACGAAACCGTCGACGGGAGGTTTTTAATTCGCATACGCGCAGATTCAGAGAAAGTCGTAGTCATAGAAAAGTCGAGAGGTAGGAATAGCAACAACAACAACGATGAGGATAGGAACGAAAACGATCCCGAAGGAAGAAGAGCGAGTGGAGACGACGGAACACTGACGGAGGAAGTAGAAGAACAAGATGAAGAAGCTTTTCCGATTTGCGAGTACACGGAGCGTAAAGACGCGCCGTGGTCGCCACTAACAGAACGCCTCGCCGGAAGCGCCGATGAAGCGAAAGCTTCGTTGCTGCTTGCTGTCGACGAAGCCGAGGCAACGTTTTACGCGTGGGCGACGCTCGCGGAGAAGAGCGGATTCTTTGGAGCGCACGCGTGCTTCGCGCACGACGATTGCGTTTCGGGATGCGAAGGTAGGAAGAGGCTGGAGAAGGATCAACAGCGAAGAAGAAGAAGAAGAAGCAAAAGACAACAAAAAACGCTCGATGAAAGCACAGAGGACGAGCGCGAGCGAAACCTGTCGTTGAGTGACGTCGTTTTCCGCTGGAAAGCGTCCTTGGAAGAAGACGATACCGCTGAAGGAGAAGTTGAACGTCTCAACGAGATAAATAACGAGAGAGATTACGATCTCACGTTTGACGGTGGTAATGAGAGTTCCTTCCGGCGCCAACAACTGGTCACGCGGTTCAAACACAGAGGCGGAGGAGGGATCAACAACATGCAAAGACCATCATTCGAAGATGTTCGGACGCGTCCGGAACAGTTTGCGAGCGTTCTTTTGTGGTGGTTCGTTCGATGTGTCAATCCGATCCCATCTGCCGGTGCGGCGTTGGAAATCAGACCATCTATGTTGAGCACCAGAGATGCAAAGACGCGTTTCGCGTTGTTTTCGAAATTGCTTTCAGTATCAATCGTTCGAGTTTTAGGGTACGCACCCACGGAATGGTTGAATTGGGAGTGTGTGAAGGAGAAGCGCCTGGTAAAAAAGATTGGCGAGGTGCTCTCGAAGGAAAGGAAAACGCTCTCGGCGGCGACGATAAGAAAAGAAGAGATTGGCAAAGACGACGCGAACAGAAGAAAAGTGAGAATTTTAATCGAAACGTGTTTGAGCATCATATATGAGTATTCCAAGGAGGAAGCAACGGAAGGTGAGGACGATGGTGATGAACAAAAACAGAACGTTGGCATTCCGACAGTCTCTGGCATCCGCATCGTTTTCACCGACGAAGAGCTCGAATCGTTTGGTACGCATAAGTTAGCTCTCACGCTTCGAGATGCGTTGCAAAAAGTAGCGCACAAGAGGAAAACCGATCGAAAGGCGCAGCGCAAGCGCGTTCAGAATTTACGAGCTTTGGCAAAGGCGCTGAAGCACAACCTCGACGAGAACGAGTTTTTTCAAATGTTTGACCCGCTCTGTCGCGAATTGACGACGACGAACAACAACTACATCTTCCTCACGAGCAATAACTCGAACACTCGCAGATTCAACACCATTAAACGCATACGAATGGTGGCCAAGCTGCGGCGTTACTTTTACCAAGCACAGAGCTTCATCCGAGGCGTGTCGTTCGGCGCAAAGGTAGCCTACGAGAAATTTTTCTGGATCGCTGGCTTGATCTTGTTCTCCTTCGTCATCTTCGCGTTGATTGTGCAAACGCTAAAGTTCATTCATCGCTTTGGTCCGAGTCAAGAGGAGGTGAAAAGAGAGCTTCAACGTGTGCAAGCGTTCGCGCGAGAGTTTGCAAATGTTTTTTTCTACTCTGCACGAAACAAAAGCCTCCTCGGAGATAGCTCAGAGTGATTGCGGCGCGATGATGATGACGATGATGACGCGTATTTATTGTCACTTTACAAGTGTAGTTGAAAAATTGCACGCACGTTGTATATCTTAGCGGCGACGAAGAAATTCGTCGCCGTTCTCTATATTATATAACATTATGATTGTCTCTCTCTCGCTCAAATCTCTTTCTACTAATACACGCTATTCTTAAAAATTATTAAAAGTTCCTCGGTCTCAACGCGCCTCCGTTGGCCGCATTTCTCCCCGAATCTATTTTCCGCTTCATTTGACTCCTTTTCTTCGCTTGCGTGACCACCAAACACGCCTCCATGCGTTCGCTCGTTTGGTACTTCCACCTCGTAAACGCCTCGCAGCTCTCTCTGCCGATGCGAAACAACTCTCGCTCCATCCGCGTCAAATATTCTTCCTTAAAGCTCGGCTCTTTCGAGCCAACCGTGAAGCTCTCTACAATCATCTTACTAAATCTGCTCTTAAACGCCGCCTGCGCTTTCTCGACCAATTCTTTCCCCGCCTCGTACTCTTCGTGGTCGTCCTCGCTATCGCTCTCGTCGTCCTCCTCCTCCGGGTCGAACGCTTCCATCAACAGCTTCCCATACATCGACGCCAGCTCAAAGAACGAGTCCGAATACTCCTCCGATAAGTTCACAATTTTCGGTTCCGCGTTTATTCTCGACCACACGTGCGTGTTCTCCGAGAATATCCCGTGTACCGATTTCAACGGCGTGCCGAGCCCTTGCAGCGTGAGCGCTTTGCACAGCCAAAACGGAATCGTGATTTTCTTCTCGTCTGGCAAATCATCGAACGGGCACTTCGGGTCAAACTCTTGGCCGAGATTGTGAAACGGACGGGACGTTTCAAATTGCACCGGTTCGCTCTCGGCGAGGAATTTGGAGATGGAGTAGTAATCTCCCGCGTCGTTGGACATGTTTTATATATGTATGTGTGTGTGTTTATGCGTATATGCGTGCAGATTTCGCGCGCAGTTTTTCGGTATCTGTCGTCTGGATTTTTGAAAATTTCCTCTGTGTGCGCTGTTTATTCACGGGATGTGACCCAACGTTCAAAAGAAACGCGATGAATGCTCTGGTGTTCTTGTTGTCAGAACAAACTCGCTGCGCGACGAAACTGGGTGTTTTTGGCGCGATGTGTGTGTGTGTGTGTGGAGAGAAGTGACACGCGTTCGATGGTATTCGCGAGCGCGCGCGTGTAAATGTGGAGAAGCTTTCTGAAAAATTTTGAATATTTTCGCCCCCTGTAATATGAGTTTAGGGTGTTAGACGGGCCGTCAACAACCCGCACTGCAGCGCGCGCAAAGAGAGAGAGAAGAGACGCACACAAAAGTAAAACGCGAAGTCAACCCAACGAAAATGTCGTCGTCGTCTGTTTTCATCGACGACGAGAAGGAGGATACTCATCGCGAGGGAGTGATGATGACCGTGTGCGGGAAGAGTTTGAGAGAGTTGTTGCACTCGAACGAAATTGCGACGAAGAAGTTGCGAACAGAGGAGGAGAAGTTCAAAAGTTTGAAGAGAAAGGTGGAAGTTGCCGATAAAGCGGCGGAGGAATCGTCGAGGGCTTTGCGTTTGAAAATCGAGGCGTTGGAAAGACGTGTCGAGTCGCTCGAAAACGTTGGCGCGTCGCGTTTGTGGGATGCGGTCGTGAAGAACGACGATATTTGTTTCAAACACATTTTGCCGAAATTGAATCGAAGTGACGTGAAGTTTTTGTACGGAGTGAATAGTGAGACGAGGGCGTTGATTAAGAGATCGTCTCGCAGAGATGATTTGAGAAAGAGTTTTGAAGTTTCAGAGATGTCGTCGACATCGACTTTGGAGTTGGCGTGGGAGAATCGATCGTTATGGCCGTTTTCTAAAAGGCACTTTTGCTGGCAAGTTGCTCAAACGAATAAACTCGAGTTGCTCAAGTGGGTGCGAGAGGTGAAAAACTGTGATTGGAATGAAATGACGATTAATACGGTCGCATATAAAGGTAATCTTGACATGATAAAATATTGCGTTGCAAATGGATGTCCTTTCTTTAGCGATGTGTGTGCAGGCGCTGCCTTAAAAGGTCGTCTCGAGTGCCTCAAATACTTGCACGAAGAAGCCAAAGCGCCATGGGATTCGAGCGCTGCCGTAAATGCAGCTGCACGTGGTCATCTCCATATTCTCGAATACCTCGTTGAGCGTAAATATGATAAATACGACGAGATTGCGTGTATAGTTGCGGCCGCTAGAGGCAACTTGGACTGTTTGAAGTTCTTGCACGAAACCGCCAAAGCGCCGTGGGATAGTGACGCCGTACAAGGAGCGCACGAGAACAACCGCTCCGAATGTTTACAATACCTCCTCGATAACAAGTGCCCGTTACCTGACGGTTGGCGATACGAATATGGAACGTTACATACGCATTAACCCAATATATATACACACGTAGAATGAATATGAAGAATTTAGAACATAGAACATAGAATTAAACGTTTATGGTCAATCCGCCTTTACTGCCTTTCTTGGCGATAAACTTGAACACCTCGATGGCTAAATCGAACGAGTGGACGTCCGTGAAGCCTTGGACGTTGTCGAAATAGTGGTATCGATACGACTTTTTCCTAGACGTGTACGCGTCGAAACCGTACAGATCGACTTTATCGCACATTTGCAGCGCGTATAAAACGGCAAAAAACCCGCTCATCGGTTTGCGATTGTATTGACTGTTTTTCGTTTTTTCCAAAAGTTCTTTCAGTTTAATCCAGAGCGAATGCGCTCGGTTGGAGAACAACGGGTTCAACAAAATTGCATTTTCCGCTCCGTATTTCTTCAAAAGCGGTTGACACAGGTGGTATCTCGCAAAGTGACTCGCAGTTTCAAATAAAACCAGCTTCGTTTCGCCTTCGTTCGCCGGGCGCCATCTGCGCACGCCTTGTAAAATCTCTCTCACGTTGTGCGAGTTCACCACGTCGAAGGTTGTGCGTTTCCCGACGTACTTCTCAAACCCGCGAATGGGCGCCATGTTGATCCGAATCACCGCATCGTGATTATCGATTTCCTCGCCGTATTCTTTCAGCAACGTCACCCCAGAATTCCCAACCACCGCGCACGTTTTGAACTCAAACTTTGGTTCGTCCAACGGCAACTGTTCGAACAAACTTCTCGGAAAGTGATAAATCAACGTCTCGTTCGTATCGCTCGTCGTCGACTCTAACCAGTGCTGCAAAACCGGCTTCGTCCGTGAATCCTTCGGATCATCCGGATTAACCGGTTTATTCACTATGAATAACCTCTTGTGCGTGACGAGCGGCTGCGAATCGTCCCGCAGCGTCTCGAAGATGTCGTCCTCCATCTTTTGCGTTTTCAGACTGTTACTACTCCTACCGCTCGCGCCGCCGCTCGCTCGTTTACCACCGCCGCCGCTACTCCCGCTACTTCTACTCGCGGTACTACCACCGCTACTTTTCGACGACGACGACGACGACCCTCCGTTGTTATTGCTCCTTCTCGCGTTCTCGCTATCTCTACCGCTAGTACTACTACTCCCAATTTTATCGTTGTTGTTGTTCTTCTTACTTCCGTTCCCATCGCCGCCGTAATCTTCATCTTCGTCCTCGTCTTCTTCTTCGCGATGCGACTCACTTCTAATCCCAGCACCCGTCTTCGCGTCGTCACTACCAATCTCGTTCGAAGAAGAAGATACCAAAGACGTCGAAGAAGACATCAATCCAGACACCGCGATCCCTCTCCAAATCACAATCGCAATCAGCGCGAGAAAGATGACCTTCTCCACCGACGATCGACGGACTCGTTTCTCTTTCGGCAGAGGAACGCCCAGTTTCGACGGCGGCGGCGGAGGCATACTTTTTCTTCTTCTACTACGTGTGTGTGTGTGTCTCTCTCTCTTCCTCCTCTCTCTCTCTTATTCGATGTCTTTTCTCTATATTCGAGTTAGTGTTATCGTTTTTGTTTATGAGGCGAAAACGTGCACGTTTTTTCCCCAAAATATATATATAGAATACCTTATTATAAACATGTTTTCGGTGCAGCAAATCAAAAAGTTCATGACGAACCAGTTCGGGACGGAAGAACGCGCGAACGAAACCGTCGCTTTATTCGTCTCCGTCGGCGCGACGATCGGGTTTATGTTTATTTTCAAATTGAATGCGATTCGAGTGGGTAAAAATCTCATCAAAAAGACAACCGTGTACGCGAGTTCGGTCGCGCATTTATTCCTTTCGAACGAGAAGAAAGGGTTGAAAACGCTCTCGAAAGAGATGGATTCGGATGCGAGCGTGATATCGGAGTCGCAGTTGAAAGGTTCGAGGACGATTTATTTTGTCAGACACGGAGAAAGTCAGTGGAATTACGTCTTCAACAGAGGTTTCGGATTGAGTTTTCCGTTGCGTTTGGCGAGAGGTTTACTGTTGGAATTGACGAGTTTGTTCGATCATCGAAACTCGTTCTTCGTGGACGCGCCTTTGAGCGACAGAGGTTTAGAGCAAGTGGAAGAGTTGAGGAAGTTTTTGAATAAAGTGAACGATCCGTTTTTAACCGACGCGGAGGTGGAAGCGTTGCGTTCGAAACACGTGGACGTGTTGAGAGCGGACGCGAAGAAAGGGGAGAAATTGAGCAAGAAATCAATCATCGTGACGTCAAACTTGAGGCGCGCGGCGCACACTGCGGCTATCGCATTCGTGGATAGATTTGAACGCACGAAGGAGAAATTATTCGTAAACGACGCGTTGCAAGAGATGGCGAGGAACGTGGACGCGTTCGCGTTGGCCGGCGAGGCGTTTGACGCTGTGCCGTACACTGGGATTACGAACGTGGCGAAGGATAAAGGGACGTTGAAATCGATCGTAGAGGAAACCGTAAAGTTTGACGTGGAGTCAAACGCCGGGAATAAAGGGATTGGGAGACGTGGCGCGACGGATTGTTTGAGGTTTGCGCATTGGGCGACGAGTCCGAGCGCGGTTCCGAAAGAGTGCGAAGCGATCATCGCCACCGGCCATTCTATTTATTTTAAAGAGTTTTTCAAACTTTTTCTGCCGAGCGCGAGCGAACACGACGCGAAGACGAAGAAAATTGTAAATTGTGGAGTCATTGCGTTCGAGTTGAAAAAATACGAACACGAGAAGAAGGGCGTGTTTTACAGCATCGACGAAAAGTCGATCGAAACCGTGTACGGCGGCTTTGTCCAGAAAGGGAAACATTAATTTAAAACAAGAAACTTTTGTAATTTTGTACATTTTAGAGAGTATATAGAATAATACATCCTCACTATAGCGCGTGCGCGTGTGCATTGCGCGACCTAAGGTGATAACGTTTATATCTTTTTTCATCAACCTGTTTTCAACGTCTCGGCGATGTTTTCTAAACTCTGCGATGTGAGCTCGTTTTGAGGCGTTAAAGAAATGCCACTCATTGCACTCCCCGATCGTTCTATGTTGAAAGCGGCGCTGTCGACTGAGTCACCATCCGCTGTTGCCGTTGTCGTCGTGGTCGTGTTGAAAACGTCCAAAGCGATGTGATCTTTGCTTATGCTCAATCTTCTGTTCATCTCCTCTCTCGTCGTTTCGTGAATACTCGTTGAGGTCGTAGCGCTTGGATGACCATCGTGAACACCAGCTTCGTTGGCTCTCTCGGCTGCTGCTGCCACCACAATCATTCGCTCGCACTCTTCGTCTATGCTTTCTTCGGTAATAAGTTCGCGTCTTCCACCGTTTAAATCTTTCTTTGCATTTTCGTCGCCGCCCCATTGAGTCAACAAAGCGCACGAATTTACAATCGTTTCGCAATATTGATCCATGCGTAAATGGTTCGACCTGTTCGCCTCGAAAGGAATTTCGCACTCCATAGCTGCACCTTCTACACCCATTAACGCAAACGTTGCAATTGCAGTCGCTGGAATCGTCGCCCACCCCCAATTCAACGCGTACACGAACGGAATCGAAAAGCAATACAAAATCAAAAACGTTCTCAAATGCGTGACGTAAATTTGCGGCAATTTCGTCGCTCGAAGACGTTCTAACGCGCCTTCTTGAGTGATTAAACCTTCTAAATACTTACTCAACTCGGATCTTCCGCTCTCATCCCTTATAGTTTCGTGCATCTCCCTCATCTCGCTCTTTTCCGAATGCCTATACGTCACGTAAATCCTACTCGCACACCTGCGCATCATCGCGTAACAAAACATCGGCTGATGCGGTGCTTTTTGCAACTTGTTTACATCTTCTTCTGACAAAACCCCCAACAACTCTTCCTTAGGCAAAGCATCGATCCCTCGCAAAAACTGCTTCGAACTCACCGCGAACGCCGCGCACCAAGCCACGCAATCGTCGCACGCCCGAACGATTTCGCGAGTCACCTCTTCGCTCTTGTTGCAATCCATTTCAACTTCTTCCGCGCGTACCATCAGCGCGTCAGCTAGGCACCGACTGTAAATAACCATGTTCCCCCACGCAGATCTGCAATCCCAAAATCGTACCGCCGCTCGCGTCAGTCGAAACACGATTAAAAATCCAAGCGTCGAGAACATAATCAGATACACCGACTCGACTTTGCTCAACTGTTCGCTAAAATTTTTCAACGGTTTAGGTTCGATGATTTTCGTCAATAACACCCACAAAACGGTGACCAATTGCACGCACAGCCACGGGTTGCGTATGTTCTCGAACCCTCGTACGTTTTTTGACGCGAAAATGACCGTTCGCAACCAATCTCGGGCGTTGTAATCCGGTTGTTTGGATTTCCCGGAGAGGAAGGATTGGAAACGCGAACGAATCGCGAGTGGAGCGTTCATAGTTTTGGTTAATCTAGGAATGGTGCGGTCGTCACCTTCGTCGGCTGCTGCTTTCACGCGCGCATTTCGCTGCCGAAGATTCGTTTTCGTTTCGCTGGTGGACGACATCCTCTCTGTTGTATTGAACGCAAAAAGCGCTTTGAAAATGCGGATTATTTTTAACAAAAAAACAACGTGCTACTTTTACATATTTACAATCGTTCTACACAGTCATACTCTTTGACGGCTAAATTATCTAAATACCATATAAATCTCTCGTGTTTTCTCTGCATTTCTCAAACACGTCTTCTACGGTCACGTCTCTTTTCACCTCCGCGATTACCTTCGCGATATACGGCACCATCCACGGTTCGGCTACTTTTCCTCTAAACGGCGTTGGGCTCATGAACGGGCCATCCGTTTCGAGCAGAATGCGATCCATGTCGGTAAGTTTAACCACTTCTCTTACATTTTCCCCGTTTTTAAAAGTACACACGCCCGTAAACCCAAGCTTTAAGTTCGGGAAGGACTCTAACAACTCTCGCGCGAAAGATGTAGTGCCGGTGAAACAGTGCACGTGAATCTTCTGTTGCGCGTCGCAATATTTTCGCATGATATCTAAGCAATCCGATTCCGCGTCCCCATCTCCAGCATCTCGCGCGTGCACGACTAACGGTAACCCCAACTCTTTGGCCAATAGAATTTGCTCTTTGAAAACAAACTGCTGTTGCTCTCTGCAATCGAGAGGACAGACCCACTCTTTCGCGTTCTCGACGTTTGGATCTTGACAGACGAAGTAATCGAGACCGCACTCCCCTATCGCTTTCATCTTTTCCGGATACTTTTCACGCAAAGCTTTCAAACCATTTTTCGTCGAATTCTCGTCCCACACGCTCGCGTTTAGCGGATGTACTCCGAACGCTCCGTATACTTCTTCGAATTGCAAGAAATGTTCAACTTTCGCCCAGTTTTCTGGCTTACACCCAATGGTCAAAATCGAATCCAACGCGTACACTTTCTCTCGCTCTTTCTCGCGAACAGAATCTATCCAGTGTTCGTATTTCATGTTGTCTAGTTTCTCTAAAATCATCTCTAAGTGCGCGTGAGTATCGA
>Ga0181570_10002772_pt1 | contig 13743 bp, 10 predicted proteins | sample 101ome_18_FD_148667 | JGI IMG/M metagenome (GOLD analysis project Ga0181570, IMG submission 148667) | Coastal salt marsh microbial communities from the Groves Creek Marsh, Skidaway Island, Georgia - 101406AT metaG (spades assembly) | ecosystem: Environmental > Aquatic > Marine > Intertidal zone...
GCGCGGACGCCGATGGATGGCTTTCCCCATCGCTTTTCGAGGGTGACACCACTTGTCCGATCACGTGTTTTCATCATTAATTTTACGGTTCACGAACCGTTATTTGACCCCATGGGTCAATGAGACGCCCGGGTGTTTTACATACTGAAGTTTCTCAAACACGATGTATGGTTATTTTTACTAACGTTTATCGCCCTTGAAGCTGTTTTTTTTTGAAAGATGAACACAGCTGTCGCCGCGCCAAACGTCGACGCCGAGCGCCGAACACCGATGCCGACGGGCGGCGGCGGCGGCGACGACGACGAAGATCGATTGGGATGGCGCGCGGCGTTTAGTGATTCCGACGATGGGGCGAGCGATGAGGACGATTGCGACGAGGACGTCGTCGTCACGGGTGATGATGATGGTTTGAGAACGATGATGATGTTGGATGGCGTGAGCGCTCCGCCGCCGACGATGTCGGTGACAGAGGACGACGCGCGGAGGTTTGTGGAAGCTGAAACAATCTCTACCGGGGTTTCGGTGGCTGGGGCGACGGACCGCGGTGGCGGCACGGCTGTGGTATCGAACGCGAACGTGGGCGGTATTCAGACGGCGCACGCGAGCGTCAACGTCGGAAGGATCGGTCCGGAACTTCGTGAGCTTCGTTCGGCGCAGGGTGAACACGCAGAGTACTACACGATGAGTCACTACGATCGGTTATACGGATCCGAGGCGCCGTGGAGGCGGGAATCGCGTGGGTCAAAGGTTTGGTGTAAGGATGTACATGGACCCGGATGCACGGAGTGCACGTCGTGTCACTTTTGTCGACAAAAGACGACGGATAGAAAGACGACTTGTCAGTGCGGGTTCTGGAAACGCGCGCCAGAAGGTGGGCGCGGGCGAGGGGTGTGGTGTGGATGGTGTTTGGAGATGCGAATGGGTGAAAATTTGGATGAGGCAGTGAGCGACGCCGAGTGGCGATGTCCGGTTTGCCGAGACATTTGTAACTGCAGTGGAGCGAATTGTTTGCGAGCGAAGCGCAACTTGTTCCCGACGCAACAGTTGACGAACGAAGCCTTGACGTACGGGTGGCAGTCTGTCGCGCACTATCTCATCACGACCGCCATCGTGAGCGGGCGAGACGCGCCACCGATGTTGGATTTGCCGGCGGCGTACGCTGAACGCCAACGCAGAAGGCGCAATCCAAACGCTGGAGGAGGCGCCGATGGTGCGGGCGGCGGGCGAGGAACCATTCCAGGAATGTTTGGCGCGCGTTCGGGTAAAGAGGCCAAGGCGATGGCGCTCCGGGCCAAGGTGGCTGAGAGCGTTCGCGCGGCGTTCGGTGAACTCAACGACGGCCGCGACGAAGGCGCCAACGACGCGGACGCCGACGAAGGTCTCGATGACGAGCACGACACGCCGACGCGAGGCGGTGCTCGCGAGGGTTCTGCGCAAGGGGTGCGCTCACGAAGATCTAGAGCGTCGAGAGGCCGCGCTCGCGGCCGTACAGAGAACCGAGACGCGTACGATAGCTCTGACGGATCTGAATTGGATTCGTCAGATAGCGAGAGCGATTTGGAAACGGAAACGGACGTCGCGCCGGTGCGGCATTCTGTCCAGTCGCACGTCGCGCATACGGCTGCTGAAACCGGTGTGGCGCCACACGCAGTGATTGATGAACCCATAAACGTGGAAGTTATCGACGCTGCGCCTTTCCGAGCACGCGCGCACACCATATCAGGTCCTCGACCATACGGCGCTCGAGACAACGACGGCGGAACAGTCGCTCGACAGACGAAAAATAAGCGTGCACGGACGACGTACGGTGGCAATCCACCGGTGGACGGATGGCGTTCGGACGTCGACGACGGCGGTGACGATATTATCGAGCCCATCGTCATCGAGCGAAGCGTCGCACAAGTGGCGAATGAGGACGAAATTGTCGTCCCGCGACAGATTTCGAGACAAGAACCGCTCGATCCCGCCGCCGTAGTGACGACGATGGTTTCTGAATACGGCGAAACATTGGTTGTTCGTGAAGGTGACGTCGCTCGAGCACCCACCGTACGACGCCGTCGCCGCCGACGTAGACGCTTGCCTCGACCAGGAGACGAAGGCGTTTTCGCAACGGTGAACCCAGAAGTCATCGCCGCCTCGCAGTCACGGGCGACACACGCCTCTGCGCGAGAAGAAGAGGAAGAAAGCAAAGCAGCGGAGGGTGAAGGTGCATGCGCGGAAATTTTGCGAAGCGTTCGATGCGGGGACATTATCGATGAATCCAGGTACAGAGAAGCCTTGGTCGATTCCAATCAAGCGCTCAAGACGTCCACGGTTGAATCAGACGCGGGGATCACCGTGGATGAGGCTGAATTGCGCGCCTTTTGCGCGCTCGTCGTCCGAATTGCGCGTGTATCGCCAAAGACAGAGGCTGGATTGAGTGTCATCTCGGATGCAAGAGAAGTGCTCGCAGACGCCGAAACGTTTCGCATGCATCGAGGAACGGCGAGGGCGATCATTTTGCGAGCGTTGCTTCGGTGCGCAGATCACGCAGCGTTTCGAAACGTGCAAGTAAGAGCGGCGCTGATCGAAGTGCTCACGCTTATGGCAGAGCTCGGCCAAGAGTACTGTTTGATTCGCGAGACGATGCGGGCCAAACCGGGAGAATCCGCGTCGACGCCATTGCCGGAGCACATTCAGGCATCCATCGCTGAGCTACGCGCCGAACGCGCCGATGATAATGCGGGCGACGAAATTGAAGTGTCGTTGAATGACGACGATGTAGCGCTCTTGTTGTTGGAAAGACTCGAGGCGGCACACGTGCTGCTCTTCGCTTCGATGGCGGCACTACGGCGGTTTGTGCGCGGCCCGCCGTTGGCTGGCCGAGAGGAACTGTTTTGCCCCACTCTCGCAGCTTTCTTGTCGCCTGAATTTCCATTTAAAATCAAGTTGCGGAAGCAAGCGTTGCGATTAGTCGCCACAGCTGTCACTGCCGCCGCGCGCGATTGGGGTGATCCCAAGTCGCCGGAAATTGTCGCCTTGGCGAAGAATTGTAGCGAACACATTTGGCCAGCAATGTCTAGTCTGTTGGCGTCCGATTTCCCAGCGAGATCAGCAAACGCACCGCAGGTCGTACTCGGTGGGTCTGGTGTCACTCGAGGCGTGATTGAAGGCACCGCACGCGTCATGGCGCTTCTGTTACGATCCGGGGTTTGGGTTTGGGGTAACGTTGAGGCGGCCATCGTCGCACCACACACACCTGGTACTTTCTGGAGATTGGCGGGCGCTCCGTATCGGGCGCTCGCGATGCGGCTGTATGCGCGTTTGCTAGACGCCACCCCTGTGCTATACGCCGGCGTCGGTACGCCTCTGTTGAAACTTTGGGCGTTATCCACGATGGATCCCTCGGCGGGCGAGTCTGGTGCGTCCGGCGTGAGTAGAGCTCGTGCGCGATTTTCGCGAGCAGCCAAGCGACATCCTGTGCTCTTCGCCGCGTTCCCGTCATCCACTCTACTCGAAGGATGCGAGAGATCTGAGAACGCGTCATTGGAAGTACGCGGGCGTTGGTTCGCCGAGGTCTTGCATCAGGCTGCGACGACGACTGTTTCTCCAAAGGCGCGCTTGGCCGCAATTGCGGCGGCGAATGCGTTTTGGGACGTCTTGTCCACGCGAGAGGCTGAAGTGAGAGGGAAGCACAACGAAGGCCAGTTCGCAGCGGCGAGTGCGTTAGTTTTAACCATTGCCGTATCGCACTTGTCTGAGGCCTTCAACGCGCCACCGCCGAAACTTATACCGATGCTCGTAAAGACGATTCAATTGAGCGCCACGCGCGGAGGTAGAAATTCCGCGCTTCGCGCTGATATTCTATCGCACGCGTTGCTCACCATTGCGGCAAATTTCAACGGGAAAGATACGGCGACGCTCAACACACTTGTTGCTGTTTTACACGAGACAATTGAACGACCGCACGCCGCGGACGGAGAGCAGACGGTGAGCGCCATGTGGTCAGCGCTCGACGCAAGCGGCGGCGCACTTTATCAAAGTCTCGGCGTTCCCGCTGAAAAAGTGACTGCGCTCAGAGATTTCGTGCTCAAATTCTGCGCAAAACGTGCCATCGAACGTGCGCGATACACCGCGTCGAGTAAATCTGCTTCGCAGGGCGCGATTGGGTGGGCCAAGGCTTTGTCGCTTCTCGCCAAGACGAGTTCGAATCACGATTGGTTTCGCGAGCTGATGCATCCGTTTTTGGATGCGCTCCAATCGCCGGCGGTTCCAATCGGTAAAGGCGCAGCTCCGCCGCCCATATCCATCTCTGATGCGTCTCTCCGCGCCGCTCTATACGCGACACTCACGGCAATCGTCTCGCGTCATCCGGCTGTTGTTGCTTCGGTGACTGGCAACGAATCTGACCCGGCGTCTAACGCCGAAAACGTCTTCTTTGTAGCCATCGCGCGTGCAGCTCTCGGTGAGATAACCTACGCGTTGGGAAGCGCCGAAATGAGCAAGGGCTACCTTCCCCTCACTGAAAACGATAGAAACGTCGCCGGGAGGAAGTTGAGAGCGAGCATTCCAGCTTCGGCGCCGAACACGACGTTAGAAGAGGTGTATCGATCCTTCAAGCCTCCGATTGAAGTAGTTGTCAAGAACGTCAGCAGTGATCCCGGGGCGAATAGCGCCGGCGCCGCCGTTACACTGACGACCGTCGCGGTCGCCGCGTTGCGATTCATCACCGCACTCGGAACCTCGCACGCGTCTGGAAGGCGAATGGTACAAACGTACGTGTTATCGCCGATTAAAGCGGCGATGAATCGCAGGGATTCACACGCCAGGCAGACGTTGAAACCACACGTGCACGCGCTCTGGACATCACTCGGATTGCTCAAGGATACAAAGGAAAACGAACCGCCCGCGAACGTGACGTCGGTACCTCCATCGCCCGCTGTGAATCCTCTGACTCGTATCGAGATTCCGCCGACTCCCTGGCCCGCGGGCACCGAGGCGCCGTGTGCGTTCGCGTCCATCGTGACGAAACCCAAGGGAACGGTCGTGAACGTCGTCGGTCAGCTCGACACGCGCAAACCGTCGAGAGGCGTGGACGTCAAAGAAAATCCAAAGACAGGCAAGAAGTTCGACATGCTGATTTTGTATCTCAATGACCACGCCGGGGATAAGATCCGCATTCAACTCATCGGGAAGAGCGCCCAGGCGTGCGCCGCCGCGTTGGATGTAGAAGGGATACCGCGCGACATCGCCGTTGGTTTCGTCGGGCTCACGTCGCAAGCGGGTAAAGACGGCGTCGCCATGTGCTGGGATCCCAAGGAACGTGCCGAAATGTTTCTCAATCCCGACAACTTTTAGTTTACCAGTAGCAACGAGAAACGCGCGTCAGATAGATGTATTGAATTGAAAGAAATCATCCATTCATTCGTTACAAAAAACAGAATCGAAAAAAAAGACTCGAAATTTTCATCTCGTTTATTTCTTTCCCTCTTCATCGAAGACCTCTTGTTTGCATACAGGACACGTCTTGTTTTCCCGCAACCAAGGCTCGACGCACTCCCCGTGAAACGCGTGTTTACATCGGGGTAAACTACAAACGTCCTCATTCACCTCAAATTCCATGCAGCACACCGCGCATCGCGGATCATTCACGCTCGCGTCACCCGCTTTCATCTTTGGCAACGACGCGATTTGCGGATCCGTCAATCCGCACGTAACCTTTCCCACGTGTTCGCCGAGTTCAATCAATTCCTCGTACGTCATCACGTCCGTATCCAAACCTTCTGCCGTTTCGGAATCCCCCTCCGCGTTCGGATCGATCCCCGCCATGGCTAAGAACCGGTTCCGATACTCCCTCTCCTCTTCCTCTTGTAACTGCCGAGCCAACGCGAGCGATTCATCCTCGGCTTCGTTGTTTGCGTCGGCGCCGACTGCGTCTTGCATCGTCGCGGCGTCATCAAACTGCATCATAAAGTAAGCGCGCTCTTGGTCTTGAAGCATTCGCGCCAACGATACGGAATCATCCTGCGTTTCCGAGGTGTAGACGCATCGGTCAGTCTGCCGAGTCGGTTACAACCGCGCCCGCGCGCGTCGTTGTTCCCCCGAACGTGTTTTCCTTTCGCGCGCATCCCCCGAACGCGCCCCGGCGCTTAATTTCGCGACAACCGACAATGGAGAAAATATAAGCGTCGCACATCCAATCGTACCTCGTTCGTCGTCGTCGTCGTCGCCGGCGGCGCCGGCACCGGTGCTGCGGCGTGTCCTTCGTTGGTGCCGATTCGTCCTCTTCGTTGGTCTTGCGCGCGTCGCGCCGCATCGCCGGGATGACCGAGTTTACGTTCCCGCGTCGTCGGCGTTGATCGTCCACTATTTCCACGGGACGCATCGTTTTCGATATCGTCGATATCGTCGACGATCGGGTGCGTCATCGGTCCAAATCGTCACCAAAAAGTGTCTTGTCGCGTCAGACTGTGAAGCTCGACCGAACCGAGTTTTCGGTACCGATGTCGACCGAAGGCGACGACGACGAAGTGATGATCGCGCGACCGGCGTACGCAGAGGCGTACATCGAGGCGTCGACGCGATTGCGCGCGTTCGTGGACGTGCGAGACGGTGATACGGGCGCGCCGGGGCGTGGGAATAAAGCTGATGCTTTAGAGAGGATGAATAGCGGTGACGCCGCTGAAGCCGATGCGATGACTGTGCAACAGTACACGGAGGGCTTACGCGCCGCTGACGATGTCATCGCGTCATGTTCCGCGCATTACACCGCGTGGGCGACGCGGTGGAGGTGTGCGAAAGCGCTGGCGGCGCTGCAGAGAACTGACGCGGACGCTCGAGCGGTTTTGTACGACGAGCTGGAGTACGCGGAGAAAAAGACGATGAAGAGCGCGAAAAACTACCAGGTTTGGAATCACGCGAGATTGGTGTTGGGGGCGATACCGATTGATGTTCATGGGATTCGGGAGCGGGCGTTCGCGCACGTGAACGCGGCGTTGGGTCTGGACGCGAAAAATATTCACGCGTGGTCGCATCGAGCGTGGTGTGTGGAGCGGTTCGACGCGTGGGAGGATGAGTGGGAGTTCACGAAACGGGCGATCGAGTGCGATTGGAGGAATAACAGTGCGTGGAATTCGCGCTTTCAGTGCGTGTTGAGAGCGGTGAAGAACGGGACCGGGGTTGAGGCGATTCGTTCTGAGACTGCGTTTTCGACTGGTTGGATTGAACGCGACGCCGACAACGAAAGCGCGTGGAACTATCTGCGCGGGTTGTGTGATTTGGTTGAAAACGAACCGGTAGAGGAGCCTTTCGCTCGCGAAATCGTCGCCGTCGCCGTCGCGTGCGCTCGCGCGAGCGTTCGCGGCGATGTCGAGACGAAATCCCGTCACGGGTTGTTGTTTCTCGCCGATCGAGCCGCCGCGCGAGCGACTCGAGACGCCGACGCGTCTCGCGTCAACCACGCCGTTGCGCTCTTCGGAAACCTCATCACTTTAGACCCACTCAGGGGGAATTATTACCGCGGACGAGTCGATCGTCTTCACGCCGCAGTAACACGTATTGGATTGTAAAATTGTATCGCCCGCCGTAGTACTCTCAGCGAAACGCTGCATCAGACCTCACTTTAACGCGAGCGACGCACCGACCGACGATGTCAACCCTCGCGGAATTCCTCGACTCGATCGCCCTCGGAGAGTACTCGAGTCGTTTCGTCGAGCAAGGCATCGAGGCGCTCGAAGACTTGCGGTACGAGCGCGACCTCGACGGGCTCATCGAAGACGTCGGTCTCTCTGGAGCAAACGCGACCAAGTTTAAGGTTGCGCTTCACGCGGCGCTGCGAGACGGGAAAGAAAAGAAGAGAGAGAGCTCAAAAGACGCGCCAGCGACAAAGGATGACCTGAAAGCGGCGGTGGCGGCGTCGATGGCGAAATCGCGCGCGAGACAAGGTATCGAAGGAGAGTCACGCGGTGGCGGCGCCGCCTCAACCTCAGGCGGCGGAGGAGAGGTTCGGATGTCTGGCGCAACCGAGGCGGACTTTGCGCCGAAAGTGTCCGTCGACGAAAGAGTGTCGGATGAAATCAATGCCAAGCTCGGGTTGGCAACGGCGAGCGAGATTAATGAGATATTGGCTGCGCACAAGGATAGAGACTTGTTGCGGCTGCTCAAACTCAAGGGCGTTCCGATCGACGCCTTGGGTAAAGTGGATTGGAGCGGGCACGAAGTGCTGAAGACGAATGAAATCGCGATGCGGTGTAAATTGTTGAGTTTACGCCTCGACTCGTCGCGCAATAATCACCCGTTGGCGAAGAAAGCACAACGCGCTGTGCAAAACGCGCAAGACTTGCTCAGTCACAAGGATACACGCAGGGAGTTTCTCACGATGGCTGTGCGTAGGGCGGTGGATGAAATGCGCGCCGAGGGAAAGATCCAGGGTGGATACGTGTCATACACGGGTGTGCACTACGCCGCCGGGGCGATGGCGACAAAGGCGGCTGAGGAAAATTACGTCTCCAAGGACATGATGAACGCTGCCCCGACTTACGACGAGTCCATCCACTTTGAACACACCGAAACCGACGACGGCGTCGATGCCGCGCGCGTCGAAGTGACGAAGAAAACAGCGCCCAAGGTGGACGTGTCTAGCATTCGCGCCAAACTCGCGAGCAAGTCGAAAAAGCCGAGATTCATGTAGTCGCGCGATGCACGGGGCGTTCTCGAGGCAATGCGGCGTAATCTGCTATAGCTAATAGCTTACAACAATTTTAAATTACTTAGTACAGTACAATCTTCAACTCTCGTCGAAACGCTCGCGCATCCACCGACGCGCTCGGTAAACATCTTCCACGCAGAGTTCGTGGCCAATGTCATCGCGTATGACGATTTGAGCCCCTGTGGCGCGACCAGCCTCGAACGACCAATTCGTGGGCACCAACGGATCTCTCCCACCGGCAAGGATCAGCGTCTCTGGCCAACGTCCCGTCGGCGTCGACGCCGTCACCCGATTTGGCAGGTACCCGCGAACGGCGAGCACTCCCGCGACGTCGCGAAGCTCGCTTCGAGCGCACGCCAATGCCAAACATGCCCCTTGCGAAAACCCACCGAGTACGACCCGATGCCGCGGAATCCCATGTTCACGCTCAATCGAATTCACAATCTGAACGGCCATCTCCAGCGACGCCTCTATCCCATCGCACGTCCACTTTGACGACTCTTTTCTATTCGCGTTGACCCACAACCGAGGCTCGAACCATGCGCGCGTCTCCCCGACCCCGCTCTCCGTCGCCCGCATCGGCGCGTCTGGACAAGCAATCATCACGTCGCTACCGCCACCATCTGGCGCGAAGACGACGGCGCGACAAAACTCTTCCCAACTCGCCCCGGCGACATCACCGAACCCATGAAACCAAAGTAAGAGTTTCCTTTTTGTCTGCGTTTGCGACTGCGCGTGCGTCGTCTCCTTCCGACTCCACGCCCTGGCCCCGGCGATGGACGGCGTCGCCACGCCCTCAAACACCCCCACCGCGTTCTCTATCCGTCGATTCAATCGTCGCACGACGCGTTCGACGTTCACCGCGTCGTTCGCCTCGACGCCGTTCACCGACCTCCTGCTCAACGAACATCGATGTCGTTGCTGGTTGAGACGCACCCGCACCGACGACATCGCGTCGACGACACCGACGACCGACGGGACGAGTGCCGACGATACAACCCTCTTCATATTCGCGCCGAATCACGACGATACCGACGTCCGACCGCGCGTCGCGACGTGACGTCGTGAATCGAAAAAATGCCACTAACCGGACAGGTCAGGTGAGACTGAAGAAAAAGCGATAGATTTCTCGACACCATCCAACCACCCCATCCGCAGTCCCACGCGCGCGCGCGCGCGATCGACCTTTCGTCGTCATGAATGCGAAAAAGGTGCGCGAGAATTTTATTTTATTCGATATCACGCGACGTGGACGCGGATGCGCGGGAGGCGCGACGCGAACGGGCGCGAACAACGTCGATGTCGTTTCGAAAAGATGATGCGCAACGCTTTGTTCCCCCAACCAACTGTCGATCGATGCTCGTCTACGGAGACGCGCGCGACGACGATTAGACCGTCGCGACGACCCGGTTGCATTAACGTCATACTGACTGTTTACTTTCGCGCGATTCGTACGACGCAGGCGAGCGAGGCGGCGCGCGATTGGGCGGCGAAACGTAAAGAGGCGATGGAACGCGCGAAACAGTCGCGAGCGAGGAGAGACGATGGGCTGGCGTCTCGAGCGCGACAATCGGCGAAAGAAGAGGAGGAACGACGGTTGGCGAGACGGGTGAAGGCGGCGGAGAACGCGGCGAGCGAACGGGCGGCGAAGAGGGAGGCAGAGGCGCTGGCAGCGAAGATTCGGAAGGAGGTGGAGTTGGAGTTGGCGTCCGAGCGCGAACGGGAAATCGAAGCCGAATGCGGCGGAGCGGAGGGAGACGATGGAAAGCCGACGACGGTGTACGCCAAGGTTGTCCCTGATGGTACACCGATAGAAACGCCCGAGATTGAACTCGCGCCAGAACCGGAAAAGAAGAAACCGGCGACGGCGACGCCAAAGGGGGATGGCGTTCGTCCAGTGGAGAGAGGCGTCGAGCGATTGCGCGTGGATGAAACGCGAGAGCCGGAACCGGAAAAGAAACGAGCGCCGGCGCCGACGCCGCGAGGCGTGAAACTCGAGTGGTCGCCACCAAAAGCAATGAAGAAAGCTGAGGGTGGGAAGCGGTCGCGTTCGCCATTGGCTTCGAATAACGAAACTGAGGCGACAAAGACCAAGGTGCGTCCGGGCGCAACGAAACCGTCGTTGACCAAATCGTCTATCAAACCGACGCCCGGTGCGAAACCGCAGGCGACGACGACGCGACCGGCGCGACCTGTCGGGAACGGTGCACGCTCGTCGGTTCCCCCGGTGAAGAAAACGGCGTCCAGAGATGAAGAAAAAGTGCACCGTCAGATGTTTGACAAGCGTGAGAGCAGACGGATGAACCGGACGCCGTTTTCCGCTTCAGTCAAACGCTGGCGGGACAAGAATCTCGGCGCGAACACGGAAGCGACGACGTCCGTCTGCAACGATGCATCGAGCACCGCGCCGGGTTCAATCAACGTATACGCGCGGAAGCGTCCGTTGTTTGATCCGGAGAGGAAAAAAGGTGAGTACGACGTCGTGAGCGTCAAGGATGCCAATACCGCCGTCGTACACAATTGTCAAATGCACGCCGATTTGAAGCGCATGTTTGTGAAACACTGCGCGTACACGCTCTCCGGGGGTGTTTTCGACGACAAGGTGCAAGAACATGAAGTGTACGCCAGAAGCGCGGCGCCGCTCGTCGCGCAGACGCTCAAGGGTGGCGTCGGCGCTCTCTTCATGTACGGTCAAACCGGGAGCGGCAAGACGCACACAATGGAGAATATTGAAAAGCACGCTATGGACGCCCTCTTTATCGGTGACGGCGAGGCAAATGTTCCAGGCGCAACTTGCATCACGGTGTCGTACTTTGAAATTCAAGGCAAGACGTGCGTCGATCTCTTGCAACCGGGACGCGTCGAGCTGCGGCTCAAGGAACTCTTTGAGGAACAAGGTGACGAGTTGGTCGGGCAAATGGAAGTCGAGCTCATGGGCGCTAAAGAACCGACGGTTGAGAATGCTGCAGATTTGAAAAAAGTTATCGATGAAGGCAAGTCGAGACGACAGACGAGTGCGACGCAGTGTAACGCGGCATCGTCTCGGTCGCACGCCGTCATGCGTTTGACGGTGACGCTGAGCGACGGTTCCAAGGGCCGATTGACGTTAGTGGATTGCGCCGGGAGCGAACGCAAGGAGGACAACACGCATCACAATGAAAAACAACGCAAGGAAACGGCTGAAATCAACGCGAGCCTGTACGCCCTGAAAGAGTGCGTGCGGTTCCGAAGATTGAAATTTTCCGGGGGCAAGTCAAACGTGCACGTGCCGTACCGCAACAGTCCTCTGACGCGCGTGTTGGCGGAGTGCTTTGTGCGCGAAGACGCCAGCGTCGCCGTCATCGGTACCATGTCGCCCGCGTCCATCGACACGGAACACTCCATCGCGACGCTCAAGACGATCAACGCGATCGGCGGGAACGACGACACGGAGGGCTACGCCGAACAAAAGGAGGACGTCTCGGCGGCGCTCCGCATCGATGCAAAGACGGGCGAAGTTACGGAAAAGGCGGCCGAGCGTCTCATCGCTCCGGTGAAGTGGAGTCACGCAGAGGTGACGGAATGGATCGCGACCGCCGCTAGGGGTGCTTTCAAGACGGTCAAGATTCCGTCGACGCTCACCGGAAGCCAATTCGTGCGCATGAGCCCGCTCGTGTTGAAGAATATGTGCGGCGGCGACGAAGCGCTCGCCGCCAAGCTGCACAAGTGTCTTCGCGCCGAAGTCACGCGTTGTTCCGTGACGCAACGATGATCACACGAACGGCGACGGTGTCGCCCGTGATCGATCGTGTACAACATATAATCCACTGTAGCCAATCCCCCCACGCGATATATATACCAACAAACATGAAAGCGCTCGCGAGTTGAAATGAAAGACGAAATCGTTGGTACACAGACGGATGCCCGCGCTTTGATTTTTCACATTACACGACTCATTAAACTGAAAAGCGCGCGGCGTCGCGCTCGCAGCGGCAACAAAGCGCGCGCTCACTTGTACGCCTCGACGCGCGTTATCTCGATGAAAAACGGACCCGGTTCGTACCCGGCGTTCTTCTCCTCCATTCCGTACGCAAACTTGCTCAACATGAATTGCATGGCGACGATTTTTCGACCGTCGGTGAGGCGATACTCCGGATCATCCTTCGCCACCGCGCGCCCGCGTCGAACTGGAACGAAATCACTAAACTTCAGCACCACGGTGGTAAAGCCCTCACCGCTCGCATCTTTCGGACAATCAAACTCTTGATGAAACGCGACGTTGAATGAATCATTCGTATCGTACAAAATCATCTTGTACCTCTTCCCGTCGCCTCTGCACGTCAACTTGACCCCTTCGTACCCTCTCAAATCCAGCGCCCGATCAAAATCCCTCGATTTCACGCTCGCAAACCCCCCGCGCCGGTCCTCCGTCGTCCCCGCGAGGCGCATCGCCCCGTTCTCCAGCGTCGCCTCGGCGTCCGAGGCCCCGCCCATGACGACGTCGTTGAGCGCGCTAAACGTCCCGTCAAAAGTATCTCTCGACATCGTCCCGAAATCGAACACGACGTCGTCGTCCCCACCACCGCCGCCGTTCCCAACCTCCGGCGCGCGAACCGTCGGTTTCCCCCCCGCGATCGCCTCGGGAAGCACCCCGCGAAGCATCCCCGTTGGTCCGTCGAAAAAAGCCATCTCCCTCCGCGCCTCGTTCACTTCCTTCGGGAGCACGCGCGCCAAGACGTCGTCGAAAAACGACGACGACGACGAGGCGCGACGACTCACCACGGGGCTCCGACGCCGTTGGGCGCCCCGTCTCGTCGGCGCACTACTAATCCCCGTCCGCGCTCGCGGTGGTCCGCACGCATTCATCATCATCTTCATCATCATCCCCGCGGCAATGAATGAATGAATCAATGAATGGGATCAATCGAATGAATCGATGGAGATACCGCTTCGTCGGCGTCGATCAGAGTAGTGCGCCAAAACACGGGCCCCTGACGATCGATCTGTTCCATCTGTTCCATCTGTAACATGAGCACTAATAAAACAACGCGCGTTTCGGGCCCGTGTTGTAAATAGTA
>Ga0181570_10002776_pt1 | contig 13732 bp, 20 predicted proteins | sample 101ome_18_FD_148667 | JGI IMG/M metagenome (GOLD analysis project Ga0181570, IMG submission 148667) | Coastal salt marsh microbial communities from the Groves Creek Marsh, Skidaway Island, Georgia - 101406AT metaG (spades assembly) | ecosystem: Environmental > Aquatic > Marine > Intertidal zone...
AATTTGTCGAGTTCGTGAAGTTGGACAAAGGAAAGGCCAAGACACTTCGTTTTGGAAAAAGCTTTGAGAAAAAAATGAAAGACTATGATTTTCAAGCAAAGCTTCGAATGGATGGTGATCCAACAATTCAGATTCGTGAGAAAAAAACAGACAAGGAGCTTGTGCAGATTCGTTTGAAGATTGAATCTGCATCATCAACTAAAGGTGGTGAAAAAAGTTATCGTATTTACTCACGAATGTATTTTGAACTACCACCCAAAAGCATTTTATTTGACCTCTGAACCTGGAGTTTCCGTCTTAGTCGGTGACTTTCGTTTTCTGGTGGTCGGCTTCTTAGCAGCAGGTTTTCGTCGAGTTGCCTGCTTTTTAGCAGCAGGCTTTTTAGCAGGCTCTGGTGTGACTTCAACTGGTGTTTCAACGACCGGCTCAACTACCTTTTCTTCCACAACCGGTGCGGGTTCTTCCGTTTTTGGTTCGTCAATCAATTCAAAATCATAAACTTTTTCAATAACACTACGAGTAATGCCAGGATAGGAAGTCAATTTTTTGTCCTTGACTTGAATGAGAAGTTCCGCTTCTGCTGGATCTAAGTTTTCGAGCAAGTCAATGAACAATGACTCTCTTCGCATTTCTGGAATATGAGCAGTGTTATCATTGATGAACATTTCAATTTGCCGGCGATTTGCATAGAGCAGATGTGCATTATACAGAGCAGCCTCACCTGTCTTTTGGTAGTTAGGTGCACCGTCGGGCAAGGTGATGCGAATTTTTTTCGAAAAAGCCAATTCGAGCAACAAATCTACCATATCATTTCGTTGTTCTTGTAGATACTTGACTTTTTCAAGATGAGTCTTTTTTTCACTCAACTCCAAAAAGATGAGTGGGACGGGTTTGATTGCCATAATTTCTCCTAAAGGTCAGTGAAGCCCTGGACGATTGTAAATTTGTCAGTGCTTCGATATTCATTATTCTTCAATTCAACATCCTCATATCTTCGAACTGTCACTCTCCCTGCAAGAGTTTTTTTGACATCCTTTTCTTTCTTTGCGCCCTGTAATAATCTCGATGCTTTCTCAAGATTTCTACCATATAGGACAATTTTTTGAATTGATTGAACATTTGTAAGAAACGCATTTCTCACTTCAAATCCTGCCGGTGCCTCTAAGCGAAGCAAGGTCCTCTTTTCTTCTGAAGCAAGATATAAAACTTTTTTCTCAAGCAAATGCTTCATATTGATCTGCGAAATGTTTTCAAAAACAACTGGTTTGAATTTGAGTTTTGCGATCACTTCTTCGATTGGCTTGATTCGAATTTTGCGAACTTTTTTCTTTTTGTTTGTTTCACTCGCAACATTCTTGACAGATAGCAATTCCTGCTTGACTTTCTTTAAGTTATTGAAAATCAAGTTCTGTTGTCTTCGTGTCAAAAACGAATAGGCTTCTTTGAGGTCTTCATCTTTCGCAACTTCACGAAGGTCACGAATATGATTTTTCTCAAGTTCTTCTGCAAGTTCGGCTGCTTGTGAACGATTGAGATTATAAATCGAAAAAACAGATTCGGCACTAATTTCTTCTTTACCTTTACTATCGTATAGAGACGAAATTTTCTCTTCTAAAAAACAATAAGCAGAAGAAACAATTCTTGAATTTTTCTGCTCTGCATTGAGTGTTGGGACCGAAGAAACAAAAACCTTTCTCTTGCGATGCTTGGTTGTATGGATATAACTTTCAAGTTTATTTACGACGGGTTCCGGTAAAGTATTTCCGTTACTAATCAATCTTGCCGTCCAACAATATGAAAATGGAATGTAAGATTGGCTATCAATTGCTTTTCGGCGTTCCTGGTCTTGAATGAAATCAAGAAGAAACTGTCTTGCATCCTTTTCATTATAGTTCGTTCGATACCAATTGAATGAACGTAAAACTTCCCAATCACTCATTACTTTTTCAGAAGGCTCGGTGATTGTCTGTTGATTTTTTCGTTTTCGTTTCATAATCAAATCCTATATTCAGATTATACAATCTCAGTCAAAGATTCTTTCCAGTTCGAAACAATACAATTTTTTGCGAGTAGCATATAGTTATGGGTTGTATCAAAGATTCCTTCTCCTACAATTTCATCACAGAGAAAGGGCTTTTCGTCAAAAACACAAAAGTCGCCATTTTCATCAATCGCTGAATACTTTGCCCACTCAGGAGCATCAATTTTAAGTTGAAGGTCAATTTGCATAATCTTTCTCCGTGTTTACAATTTCAATAAGTTCATTTGTATTTCCATCAACGAATAGAACTTTGATGTGTTGTTTGTTGAAAATGTCTTCAGCAAAAACTGATGCTGCATAATGAATGCCAGATTTCGTCATATTTGATTGAACAAATTCCCAACGTTCATCTGACCGCCATTTCGAAAAGGTGATAAAAACATGATTTGTGATACCTCTATCATCATAAGAGTCAGGAGGAGATTCAAAATTTTCAATCATCTGAATAAAATCATTTTTTGTCATAGTATATCCAAGAATAAAGTTTAGAACCAACGATTCATGTCATTATTTGATTCTCTCAAGTGATGAACATGAAATCCATATAGGTATGAAATATCATCCGAAAGATAAGAATAGTCTGGGCGAAAAATCAAAAGAAATTTCTTTTGTGCGTATTTATACACCCAATCGTTCTTTTTGAGAATTTTTTTCGAAAAAGTTTCATTTTTTTCATTTGAAATAAATTTACCATTTGGAAAAATTTCATCTAAACCCACTTTCGAAAAGATTATTGGACCCAATTGAGCATCACACATGAGTTCATCGTTGAACCACAAATATTCTTCTTCTTTGATTCTTCCGGTTTGAATTCTCTTTGGAAGATTCACGGTTGGTTCAAATTTTTTCATCAAGTCAAAATCAAAATTATAATTATAAACCTTGCTCATGCGAAGGTCAAACACATAGGATTCAATTCCTCTTTTGGTCGAATAAGTGAGTTGTTCTTTTGCAACATAAGTTGGAGAATAATCACCCATTATTTCCACTTTCGATTACCGGGTTCTGAAGGTCGGACTTCCCAGACAGGAAATCCATAAAGATATTTTGGTATAAAATTTTTATCTGTATAATTTAGATGAAAGATCAAGAGAAAATGTTTCTCTGCATAATCTTTGATCCAAGCATGTTTTTTGAGAACACGTTGAGAAAAGTCAAGACCATTTTCGAGTGAGCTAAATTTTCCTGTGGTATCCGCAGGAAACGTTTTCATCAGACTTTCATTTTTTGCATTCTCTGCAACAGTTGTTTCATATTCAAGAATTTGATGATGTCTCAAATATGTGACACAAGAATTGACTTGAAACTCCTCCCACTCATTTACTTGACGAAACGCATCAAATCCTAATTGTGCATCATAAATCAGTTCATCAAGATAGAATGAATGGTTGTTGCGAATGCCGGTGGTAGTTATAGGTCCTGGTGCATTATTCTTGATATAATCTCTCGAAAGAAAGGCACGATTTTCAAACTGCTCAAGATACTTGATCGAAAAGGTATATTCATTGACTTTTCTTTTTGTGAGGTCAAAGACTTGAACTTTTTGGTCTCCACGAACCAGAAATTCCATCTGATTTCTGGCTCTCTCTAAAACAGTTTCGATGGACATTATTTATTTTGTTGATGTTTTTTGTGGAGGTGCATTGAACATGTTTGACTTTGCAGACAAGTCTGTACATTTTTGTAAATAACTTGTAAACAAAGGCACTTCTTTTGCAGTCTTGCGAGTAAACTCATATTGAAATTCTGCTTGTTCGTTGTTCAAGCGATAATTATCCATAATGCAGGAGCAGGTAAATCCAGAAGCAGGAATTGACATTTGTTGTGGTACACCTTCATAATTCATTCTTTGAACCATAATGCTCACACAAAAATTCATAAACTGGCCAATCATTGCCGTTGGATATTTAACTTTTGGATAACCTTCCATCATATTTGTAAATGGATTTTCAAAGGCATCTGGCGTCTTTGGATTTTCTTCTTTCTTTGCGAGTTCCTCTAGTTTTTTAAGCTTTTCGAGTTCTTTTTCTTGTTTTGCAATTTCGGCTTGTTGTTTTTCGAACTCTTCCTGCATCTCAAGAAACTCTGCACGTTGCTTTTCCATTTCAAGTTTCTTTTGTTGAAGTTCTTCTAATTTTGATTTTGTATCCGAAACAACTACAGACCGCTTGTTGTTTGGCTCATCAATTGAATGATAAACATCATCAAAGGATGCTGCTTCATCTTGATAACTAAGTTCTGGTTTTTCTTCGTAATGATCGGCAAAGAGTGGTGTTTGAGGAATTGTAAATGCCATTACGATCAAAAAAATAAATTTCTTCATGAAGATATTCCTTTTCCAAAAGGTGAATAGGCGTCAACTCACAAGAAGACGCCGATGTAGAAAATCTACAGATTATGCAGCAACTTCACTTGCTACAAGTTCTGGTGTGGTGTTAGCAGTTTCTTCTCTTTCGAAAAGACGTTCACAAAGTCCAAGTTCAAGATTACGCTTTGCTCTCGTTACTGCCACATAGAAAAGATTTTTTTCCATTACAGGAGCATCTTTGAAAGCAATCGCAATCCGAGACTTTCTTCCAAGTGAGTCAACGGAAGAAGAATAGAAAACATTTTCAGCATCATCTGCAATTCGGACACTGTTCCATTCTTTTCCTTTTGACTTGTGCATTGTTGTAATAACTTTTGCATTCTTGGGAACGCTCCGTTGAGTTTCCTTGATTTTACGAATAGTTGAAACTGCTTCTTCAAAACCACCCATTCGATCAATTACACGCAAAGAAGTCTTCCATTCATTATTTAGAAGATCTTCTTCAAGTTCTTTCTGAAAATCGTGAAAAGTTCGAAGGCCTTTCAGGTCTGGATGACGAACATCATGAACATTGCCTTCGTAAAGAGCAACGATATCTTCAATCATTCGAAATCCTTCGTTGTCAATACCACCTTCAAGTCGAAATGGAACTTCTGATTCCATTGAAGCAACTGCTTCCATCAGACAACCCATGTTGGTTCGGCAGAGAATAGCTGAAGTATCTTCTTCTTCAACGCCGTCGAAACCTTTCAGACGAAGGTCGGTCATATGCTGAAGCAACAAGTTTGCTTTGTCGGCGATCTCTGGCAAAAAGCGAAAAGATTGGGTTAGGGTGAATACGGATTCTGCTGGCATCTCAGAAAGAAAATCTTGAGCGCCACGGAATTGATAGATGGCTTGATTCGAATCACCCACAGCAATCTGGCGACTTGTAGTTTTGGAAAAGATATCTGCAAAAACAGGATTGATATCTTGTGCTTCATCAAGCAATACAACATCTTCTGCGATGTCGATTTGATTGTAGTGCAATTGAACTAGCTTGACATAAATGTCATGCAGCATTACATCGGAATTGAAGTTGAAGGAAGCAAACAGTTGTTGTGCAATCGAAACTGCCTTCTTGACACGGCGGTCAGTTTCAGCGAGAGCAGCCTGCTCATTCATGTTGCTGAAGCGGCGAATATTGGTGTAGATTCGATCTTGTACATCTTTTGGAACGTGACGCAATGTGATTGAATCATCTTTTGAAATCGCAAAACGAGTCATGATCTGAAATGCAGGATAGGCAAGATAGCGGTCGTTTCCAGTCAATCGCAAACGAGAAATGGTGTCTTTGACACTCATGTAGCCTTTGATATCTCGACAATTCAGACCGGCGCCACGGGCGAGTTCAAGTGCCCAACCATTTTGAGTCTTGACTTTCAGGTTGTGAAGGTTACGTGCTTTGGCTTTGAGTTCAACTTCAGACTTGACAGAAACATTAAAAGCGAGGTAAAGAAACGTGATGCTAGGATTTTGCTCAACAAGTTCAAGCAGAGTGGAGGTTTTGCCAGTTCCGGCAAGAGCAAGCACTTTCATGTTGTTGCTCTGATTCAGAAAACCGTCAAGAATCGCTTGCTGTTCTTTGGTAGGTGTCATACTGTCTCCATGATGTTGATGTCTCTGTCTCACTCACTATGATCAGAGTATATCAGATTGGACAGGAATGTCAAGAAGTTTTTTTATAAATTGCTAAAAAAAGACCGACCCATAACCAGATAGTCAGCACCCTTTGAAAGTGCAGTCTCTGGAGTTGCAACACGAACTTGGTCATCTTGATCAATTCTCACTGAACGAATGCCGGGGCAAATTTTTCTCAACTCTGCATTTTTCACGATAGGATATTCAAGATCAATTGGAGCACAAATCATTCCCCAAAATCCAAAATCCATCATTTTTGTTATTGTTTCTCGATAAATTTCACCAATTGTCTTTTGATACATGTCATAGGTATCAATCTCATTCCAACTAGTCAGCACAGAAATACCTAAGAGTTTGATTTCATTTCGATATTGTGTGAGGTGACTGAGCGAATGACGATTATTCATCATATTGATTGTGACCATTTCTGCATTTTGAGCAATCAAATGTTCAACAACTGAACACATGGTCTTTGGAATGTCATATAGTTTATAATCTGCAAAGGTCCTCAGACCATTTTTGATTGTATACGGAAAAAGAGTATGATTCATTTTGAAACCATACACTTGCGTTGCATAATTATTCATGATTTTTTCTGCATCACTTGGAATAAAATCATCAAGTGCTACAATTGTTTTCGCAAGCCAATGATTATTCATAATTGTTTACATAAACTCAATAGCAGTTATAATAATAATCCAGACCAAATAAGGATAAAAAATCTTGGCGACTAACGGCTGACTTCTATACATTTCAATAAAATTCACAAGTCCTCCTTTTTTAGTTCGAATAGGATATCCGTTTGAATCTCTCATCAGCCAAACATCGGACGAGATTGACGATCCATACCAATACCATAGATGTCACTGGACCTGCGTCCGGCAGTGATTCTTCGGTCTGAGCCACCGTCTCTGGGTTTTTCTCGACGAGGAAATCTTCTCCTGCACACATTACTTACTTCAGGGTCGGACCTTCTTTCGAGACCATATTTGGCTCTTTGCATATTAAATGGATATAGTATTTTCAAAAGTTGAATACGAAGATTGCCCAGAGCTTCTTGCAATTCAGCATTTTCTTCCGGGCATCTCTTGATTTCTTGAACAATTGTGTTCTCACACCGTTCAATTGATTGAATTGTCTCAATGAGTTGTTTTCTCGGTTCTGCTGACATGCCCTCCTCCTATTATTGATTTCAAATATCTGAGTAGTTTCAAATATTTATCAATTATAGGTAATCACAGGAGGCAATTGAGAAATCTTCTCTTGAAGATTCAATACATTTTCTTCTGTCAACCAACCAACTACAGTGTCATCTTCTCCTGTAATTTCGTCAACAGAAACAAATTCATAGACTGGCTTACCACTTTCATCGATTTCATTTGGATCAATGCGAAGCAAACCCAACTCAAACAGTCCTTGTTCACCACCATAAGAACCGTTATGACAAATCACAGAAGTAGCATAGCCATTGTTAAAGTATTTCTGATAGAGGACTCCTGAGCCATCAGCAAACTTTTGACAATCAGGAATTTCAAATTTTTGTCCGAAGGGATGCTCACTCATTTTTTTTCTCCTCTTTTGGAACCGAAAAGAAATATCTTAGAATAACTTCTAAAAAAATTACAATTAGAATTATTGGTGCAAATGCAATAATGAACATTAGAGTTTCAAAATCAAGCATAAGTTGACTCGATAAGTTATAATAAAATATAAATGTCGGGAGAAGAAATCTCCCGACGGGAAGGTCAATTTCGGAATAACCCATATGAAATCACTGAATTTTTTTCAAACAGTGAATTTTTTCGATGGTGTCTCCGCATCGGAACCACATTTGGTGATACTGGAAGATGAGCGATTTCACGAAGAGTCGCATCAAATTCAAAGTATTTTCCATTTTCTGGATTTGGATTGTAGGGAACAATCTCACTTATATTCTGATAATTTATGCAAGATGGAGCAACACCAACAATTCGATAACGATTTAGTCCAGAAAAATTTTCAATACTTGTATTTGAAGGATTCTTTAGGTTTGGTAAAGAATCTGTAAGTATGTTTCTCTGAAAGGCCAACTGAAACTCCATAAAGCTTTGAAACGAATTTGTATATGCTGCCCACAAATTACTCTTGCTCATTTCACTTGCAGTAACTGATTGCTTATACAACACGATATTCAAAACATAATCATCGATATTTTCATCTTCAATTTTTCTACCAAGAAGTTGAAGTGATTCTCTCATATCGTCAGTTTGGTGTTTTCGATCAGTCGGCCAATTTCGACGATGTTGTGTGATTGACCTCCAAAAATCATTTTGAGAATTGATATCATGCAAGCGAACAACTGTTCCCTTTGAAATACAGATTTCTGGATTCGCAGGATGATACATCGCAGGAACAAAACAAACTGGTGTCGATGAAATTTCAGAAATCACTTCATCATTGCGAATTCCTGAAACCCATGTAGAAAGTTTTTTTGGATTCCAAACAATTTGATTTCTCATGAAAGAAGAATCCAATTCGGCAGTTTTTGCCAATGCGGAATCAAGAATGCCCTGTATTTTCTTTTTCTTATCCTTGACACGAAAAATACGATTTTGTCCAAAGATGGATTCAACGGTCTCTTCGGCTTTCGAAAAATCTTTATATTTTTCTTTGTTTAGATCAAGTTCAATAACATTATCAAAAATTAGTTTACTCACAGCAAGAACAATGGATGCACGATTCTGCAATGAACAAACACTATTATTATTTTCAGCATTTTTTCCATGTGTCAAAAATGCTAGGGCTCGTTTCAAATCCGCATTGGTATTTTTTGTGAGCGAATAAACAGTGAAGGGTCCGTTTTGGCAATTATAGACTTTTGTTAGAATTTCAAAACGAGTTCTTCCATCGGCAATTATGTATTCTTTGCCATTGAAATCATTGAGCATTTCGGGAGGTGTTCGAATGACAGACATTGATGGTTCTTGAATATCAAAACTATTCGACAGTGAGTTTCGAATGCTATCATATTCTTGATTTTTTCCACCAGCTTGACCATCATTATCATTTTCATCACCATTGCCGGACTTTATGGCTATTTTATTTGTAGGAATTAGCTGAACTATTTCTTCGTCAAGCTCCAGAGAAAATTCTCTTAGATTTTCTTTTTTATATGATGGTCTTTGTTCGTAAAATCTTCGTTTACAAATCTCAAGAATGTCTTCAAGAGTTTTGGATTCAAAAGAAAAATTCTCTGTTAGTGTGATTTCTGAGAGGACCTGAGTCATTTTATTCTCCTATGATATATTCATAAAAATTTCTAAATCAAAGTCATTCAAATAAAAATTTGAATATACATTTGACTAAAAATTGTTCACCATGCATTGATTGAATGATTTACAATATACATGGTGACATGTAAGCGAAGAACTATTTCTTCGCAAAATCAAAAGGAAATTTCGTCAATTTCTGAAATTTCCATTCCTGTTTCTTCTTTCCATTCCTTTAGGCAATGATTGATTCCGACTGCAAGCAATCCGTGTGCATACTTTTCTTCGGCTGCTTCTTGCATGAATTCCTGAATTTCTGTGGCTTGTTCTTTGGATAGCTCATAAAGATCACTAATTCCATAATGATCAATTATGATTCCACGGGACAAATAAAAAATCTCTTCTTCGACTGTATCAACTATACTCGCAATCTTTGTTGCATTGAATACAGATTTAATTTTACTCTGTTTCATTTCTATTCACGAAAAAAAATCGATTATAAAGTTTTCATCTCTTTGATTATATATTTTGTTCAAAAGAGAATCGATGGATGACTGACCTTGTTTTTGTTGATTTCTCAATGCAATGATTACATCGGAAAAATAAAAGCATACACTATATAGCGTATTCAGGTCCACCGACTTTATCATGAATTCGATTTTTTCTTGTGAATCATCCTGTTCTTGAAACAATCTCATGAATTTTTCACTTTGGCTTGGTTCAGCACCGACAATTCTTTGAATTTGATTTGCTTGTTCAACAAGAAGACGAAGTAGACTGAACTCATCCCTTGAGAACACAACCTTCACTGTTCTTGCCATTGGTTTCCTTAGCTTCGAAAAATTTCAAGTATTCTTGAATTCGAACTTGTACTATTATCAGACTCGCAATTAATACATTCATCTGTATAGTAATTTTCTCCAGTTGGAATTAAACCACAAGAAATTGCAAATAATGAAATCATAACAATTAGATATTTCATATCATTCCTATAAAAAATATTGTTTGATGTGTGAAGCAAGAGTCATACAGACAGTTCCTAATAAAAACACGTTCAACACAACAAGTGAACGGTCATTCCATCTTGCTGCAACTGTAGCCCAAAGTGAAAGACCGATCAGTGAAAAAATATAGTTAGCAGGATATAGTTCTAAATTTGTGAGAAGTGTTCCTACAATCAAAAAGAAATTGCCAGTCCATTTTGCCCAATAGGTCCAATCGCCTACTGGTGTGACAATTTTGCTGAGTTGTGGATCATTCTCTACGATTTGATTTACAACATCTGAATCGTAGATGATTTCTTCGCTATTTTGTGTCGGCTCTTCTTGAGTCTCATTCATGATCAGATCATATCAAAGAGTTTTGAAAATGTCAAGTAAAAAAATTAAAAAGATTCGAGTTGCGCCTTTGCATCTCTGAGAGCGGTCCGAATTGATTCTTCAATCACCGGATGATAGAATGGCATCGCCAACATTTGATCAAGAGTCAAATCCATTTGATGTGACCAGGTGAGCAGGTGTCCCAGATGTTCTGCAGCAGGTCCGCACATTTCAGCACCAAGGAATTCCTGCGTTTCGATCGAAAAATACAAATGAAGGGTTCCTTTGTTTTTTCTTATGATGCGAGAACGTCCTTGGTTTTCAAAGTTGACGGAACCAATCACAAAGGATTTCTCTTTCAAATCAACATACCTTTGGCCCACCATTGCGACCTGTGGATCAGTGAACATCACGCTGAAAGGTGTGCGAATCTTGCGATTTTCAATCTTCAAGTAGTTTGCTGCATTTTTCCCAGCATGTTGACCTTCCCAAATTGCTTCATGAAGAATTTGTCTTTCTCCGGTAACGTCTCCTGCGATAAAAATATTACTGGGTTCTTGGTCTGTTCTCAGGCATTCCAGTGTGTTCAGGTCCCAAACGGGAAGTTTATTTTGATCGAGTTGAAGAGAAGTATTTTCAAGTTTCAGAGACTCTACATTTGGTTTGGTTCCAGTAGCAAGTAAAACATGTTCAAAAGAATCACTGAATTGTTGTCCATTCTCACGCCAAGTGATCATTGATTGTTTGTCTTGATATTCTTCTTTGACTGAACCAACATTTACAATTTCTGAATTATTATATAATTTGAGTTCATCTTTGAAGATATGATTGGCCTTTTCGAGAATAACTGGGTCTGTTAGACCTCCGACAAGATTTTGAATACCAAATATTGTAGTTTTTACTCCAAGTCTTGTCAACGCCTGACCGAGTTCCAAACCAATCACACCGCTCCCAACAATTGCGATGCTATTGGGTAGACGATGTAAATTGAAAAACATTTCTGTATCAAAGGCAAGACCTTCTTTTTCTAATGATTCGAATATTGGCAGTACGTATGGTTTTGTTCCAGTAGCGATAACAAAGGTCTTTGCAGTAATTTTTTCTTGGTTGTTTTCGTTGATTAGTGTGTAATCATCAATAAAATGATAGGACCCCAAACGTTTGTCTTCTTCTGGAAAATCATGAACATCATCTTTGACAAAGTTGACAAACCTTTCACGTTCACGGCGAACTCGTTGCATCACGGCACTTCGGTCAATTTGAATACCATCAACCTTGATACCAAAATGAGATGAGGTTATTGCATTGTGTGCAGATTCTGCCGCAGAGATTAGAAGTTTTGATGGCATACAACCATATGAAGCGCACTTTGTCCCATAGACCCCCGACTCAATAAGACAGGCTCGCTTACCTTCACGCTTCGCTGCCTTGTATGCTGACATCCCTGCCGATCCTGTACCGATAACGGCAACATCAAATTCATATTTCATATATTTTTTTCAAAAGAATGTTGAAAAAACCTCCACTAAATATAGACGCAACGGAAGAATGCTGAAGACATTCTTCCATCACTAAACACAATGAACTGTCATGGAGAACATCATGTCTACATCTATTTATCTTACCAAGACCGACGACCACTCAGAAGAACTTCTTAAGTTGATGATCAAAAAGCATATGAAGGTCGGTATCAAATATCTCTGCAAAACTATTCAAGAAGACCACAACAAGTATCCTGGCTCTGGCACTGGGTGGAAAGAGATTCTCGAAGAACACGGAAAAGAACATGTCAAAACAAAAGTTATCTTTACTACACATTCAAAGTCTGAGTTCAAAAAAGTTGCAGAAATGCTCTCAGACAAATGGGATATTGTCAACAGTAAAGACTGGGCTAATAAAAAGAAAGAAGTTGGTGATGGTGGTAGTAATGGGCCTATCTCAGAAGAAACTAAAGCAAAACAAAGTGCTGCTCACCTAAAACGGTATGAAGATCCAAAAGAAAGAAAAAAATCAAGTGATGCCCAACTAAAAGCACACGAAGAGAATCCAGAAATAAAGGAACGAAAAAGTGCTGCTCAACTAAAATCTTATGAAGAAAATCCTGAAAGAGCAAAGAATATTAGTGCTGCTATTAAGAAACGTTACGAAGATCCAAAAGAAAGAAAAAAATCAAGTGATGCCCAACTAAAAGCACACGAAGAGAATCCAGAAATAAAGGAACGAAAAAGTGCTGCTCAAACAAAACGATATGAAGATCCAAAAGCAAGAAAGAAAACAAGGGATGCTATGCTAAAACGTTATGAAGATCCAAAAGAACGGGAAAAAACAAGTGCTGCTAATATAAAACGCTATGAAGATCCAAAAGAAAGAAAGAAAACTAGTGATGCTATGCTAAAACGTTATGAAGATCCAAAGGAACGTAAAAAAGCCAGTGATAGGTCTAAGAAACGTTACAATGATCCAAAAGAAAGAGAAAAAACGGGAAGAAATTCAGCCACTGTTCATTCAAACAAACGTGCCGCAAAGTCCGTTGAATTTGTTGATGTGCTTCGTTCCGCATTCAAACAATGAACGTAGAAAAAGATAGGGGATCTTAAAAAGATCCCCGTATCGTAATTATGCCCTCTCGAAATGTGGTCCGTCCAAAAAAATTCGACGACCCTGAGACCTTCGTAAATCACAATACTCATTCATAGCCTCTTCCATTGTTCCATCATAGTCTTCAATGTTGTCAATGTGCCAGGCACATCCCCAGCGAATTGGACAACCTTCCTCAACGGCTGCGGTCCGCATAGCATCTGCAATCTCGTCATAAAAAGAAATTTCCCACTGAACCTGACTTCCCAAATACGCAACGAGGTCTACTGCATCACCAGTAAGATGTTTAGATTTCATAGTCTGAGATGCACCTTTTTCTACCAGTTCTTTTTGCCGTTCTTCAGTTCTCAGACCTTCAATTACACCAAAATCCACCTTAGTCAATTCGATTGCCCGCTTGACAACATTTACTAAATCTGGTTTAACTCCTTCTAACCGATCAAGTGAACGTTGAGATAATTTAAATGCCATGTTATTCTCCTTTATAATCTTGATTCGTAACTTAGCTCATTCTGAGCTTTTTTTCTTTTTTCTTGAG
>Ga0181570_10002790_pt1 | contig 13691 bp, 13 predicted proteins | sample 101ome_18_FD_148667 | JGI IMG/M metagenome (GOLD analysis project Ga0181570, IMG submission 148667) | Coastal salt marsh microbial communities from the Groves Creek Marsh, Skidaway Island, Georgia - 101406AT metaG (spades assembly) | ecosystem: Environmental > Aquatic > Marine > Intertidal zone...
ATTAGAAAAACTAAAGCTTCCATTCACGAGTATAGCGTGTTGCCGAACTGGCCATGCACGTCTGCCTCTTTCACAAAAAGAAAACATATATTTACATTTTTTATTTTACAATAGAGAGCCTAACCAACCTAGAATGGGCCAGACATTGGAATATACTGAGGAATATACTGAATGTAATCTTCTGAAACAACTGCTGTAAAATGAGTGATTCGATTATTCGGAAATAGTTCGGAAATATCGGCAATTGGAACAGGACTATTATTAGTACTCTCAACAACATCCATTTTTTGATTTTTACGACACTTTTGATAAAATTTATATCCTAAAGTTGAAGTCCCAAGAATCTTTACAGGCATTGGAACTTGTGACCATAATCTTACCAATGTACTTCCCAATTCTAACGATTTCGCATAATCTTCACGAAATTGCGCGAGCTGAAATGCCAGTGACGATGATTCGTTGGATAACTGAATAAAACATTGCAAAATTTCCGGCGTAATGGTTTCCTCTTCAACCCCGTGTTGTAAAAAAGATTTAAAATGAGTGGATTTAACTGTACGCAAAGTTGAGGACTGAAATCTTGAGTGGGATCGTAATAATACATAAATAAATACTTATTCTAAAAAGTTTACTATCTAATATAAAATTTTAATAAAAATTTCAGACAAGGAGGGACTCGAACCCCCGACACTGTAGTTCGTAGCCACATACTCTATCCAACTGAGCTACTTGTCCAAATCTATACTTGAAGTATAACAAAACTACTTTAAAAAAGATAGAGTTGTTTTATCAAAAAATCATTGTACAAAAAAATATATACATAAATACTGGACCCATATTTATGGGTCCAATATTTTAATTTTCTCTAACTAAAAAGCTAAAAAAATTATACGTAAACTTGATTAGTCAAGTGGACGCATTGAAAGTACTGGCTCAGTATCACGATCAATTCCTTTTTCGAATCCTGCAGCAGCTGCACGTGCACGACCTGCATGCCAAAGGTGCCCTACAAAGAAGAAGAACGCTAAAGTCCAGTGTGATGTTGCAAGCCAACTACGTGGGTTTACGAAGTTAGTTGAGTTAATCTCAGTTGCTACACCACCTACTGAGTTAAGTGATCCTAATGGAGCGTGAGTCATGTACTCAGCTGAACGACGCTCTTGCCAAGGCTGAATGTCATTCTTAAGCTTAGTAAGGTCAAGTCCGTTTGGTCCACGAAGTGGCTCAGTCCATGGAGCACGCATATCCCAGAAACGCATAGTTTCCCCACCGAAAATAATTTCTCCAGTTGGTGAACGCATAAGGTACTTACCTAATCCAGTTGGACCTTGTGCAGAAGCAATGTTTGCTCCTAAACGCTGGTCACGTACAAGGAATGTAAATGCTTGCGCTTGTGAAGCTTCTGGTCCAGTTGGTCCAAAGAACTCCGAAGGGTATACAGTGTTGTTAAACCATACCATTACTGCTGCAACCCATGCCATTAATGACACAGAAGCAAGACTGTATGAAAGGTATGCCTCTCCAGACCATACAAGAGCACGACGTGCCCATGCAAATGGCTTAGTGAAAATGTGCCAGAATCCACCAAGGATACAGATTGTTCCGATCCAAATGTGTCCACCGATTACATCTTCCATGTTGTCTACACTAATAATCCAACCGTCTCCACCGAAAGGTGACTTAAGAAGGTATCCAAAGATTACTGATGGATCATATGTTGGGTAGTTAATAATACGTACATCTCCACCACCTGGTGCCCATGTATCATATACTCCACCAAAGTACATAGCCTTCCATACAAGAAGGAATGCACCACATCCAAGAAGTACAAGGTGAATTCCAAGAATTGTTGTCATCTTGTTCTTATCTTTCCAAAGGTATCCGAAGAATGGGAAAGATTCTTCAAGAGTCTCAGGTCCAATAATTGAGTGGTATACACCACCAAAACCTAATACAGCTGATGAAATAAGGTGAAGAACACCAGATACGAAATATGGGAAAGTATCAAGTACTTCTCCTCCAGGACCAACACCAAATCCAAGTGTTGCAAGGTGAGGGAGAAGGATGAGTCCTTGCTCATACATTGGTTTTTCTGGTACAAAGTGTGCTACCTCAAAAAGGTTCATTGCACCAGCCCAGAATACGATAAGTCCAGCGTGTGCTACGTGTGCACCAAGGAGCTTACCAGAAAGGTTAATAAGACGAGCGTTACCAGACCACCAAGCGAATCCAGTAGATTCTTGGTCGCGGCCACCAACTACAAGTGTTGAATTAAAGAGCGTTTCCACGTGGAAGTACCTCCTCAGGGAATACAAGGTTTTCATGAGGCTGATCTTGAGCTGCCATCCATGCACGGATACCTTCGTTAAGAAGAATATTCTTAGTGTAGAATGTTTCAAACTCAGGATCTTCAGCTGCACGGATCTCTTGTGATACGAAGTCGTATGCACGGAGGTTAAGTGCTAATCCTACAACACCAAGTGCTGACATCCATAACCCTGTTACAGGTACGAAAAGCATAAAGAAGTGAAGCCAACGCTTGTTAGAGAAAGCTACACCGAAAATCTGTGACCAGAAACGGTTTGCTGTTACCATTGAGTAAGTCTCTTCAGCTTGAGTTGGGTTAAATGCACGGAAAGTGTTTGAACCATCACCATCTTCAAAAAGTGTGTTCTCTACAGTTGCTCCGTGAATCGCACAAAGAAGTGCTGCTCCAAGTACACCAGCTACTCCCATCATGTGGAATGGGTTAAGTGTCCAGTTGTGGAACCCTTGGAAGAAAAGAATGAAACGGAAAATTCCAGCTACACCAAATGAAGGTGCAAAGAACCATCCTGATTGTCCAAGTGGGTAAATAAGGAATACAGATACAAATACAGCGATAGGTGCTGAGAATGCAATCGCGTTATACGGACGAATTTGTACTGCACGTGCAATTTCAAATTGACGAAGCATAAATCCGATTAATCCGAATGCACCGTGAAGTGCTACGAATGTCCATAATCCACCAAGCTGACACCAACGTGTAAACTCACCTTGTGCTTCTGGTCCCCAAAGGAGAAGAAGTGAGTGAGCCATACTGTTAGATGGTGTTGATACTGCCGATGTAAGGAAGTTACATCCCTCAAGGTATGAACTTGCTAAACCGTGTGTGTACCATGAAGTTACGAATGTTGTTCCAGTAAACCATCCACCAACTGCAAAGTATGCACATGGGAATAATAAAATTCCTGACCAACCTACGAATACGAAACGATCACGCTTAAGCCAGTCGTCTACGTTGTCAAACCATCCGCGCTTTTCTTCAACTTTTCCAAGTGCAATAGTCATACTATTTTACCTAATTTCTATCATCATCATTTCAGTACTTTGTTAAAAACAAGTATACTGCTATTTTCTACTATTTATATTCTACCGGATTCTTATACCATGAGACAAGTTATTCTTCTTTTAAAGCAATTAATTTTAAAAAAATAACTCGTACATAATTTAAAAACTTAAAAAAAACAGATATTAGATCTTTTTATTATAAAACTAATTATCCTATGAGACCACAACGAGTCTCATAGAATAAATAAAAATTTAATTAGAAATTACATTTTACAAAACATAAAAGTATTTCTATCAAATTGTTGGTTAGATTTTAAATTACTTTGCAATACGTGGTGGTTCACGGAAAAAGATTGCAAAGAAAATAATTCCAAGTGTTCCAACAAGTAAAAAAGTATAAACGATAGCTTCCATATTATTTTTTCCTCGTAATTACACAGTTTGACGACGAGTTGTTACATCACCAAGTTTCTGGAATGCACCAAACTCTACTTGCTCATCTAAGTCTGGATCAATACCAGCAAATACATCACGGAAGATTGTACGAGCTCCGTGCCAAATGTGTCCGAAGAAGAAAAGAAGAGCAAAGCTTACGTGAGCAAATGTAAACCATGCACGTGGACTACTACGGAAAACACCATCAGATTGAAGAGTTGCACGGTCAAACTCGAAAACTTCTCCAAGTTGTGCACGACGTGCATACTTCTTAACTGTTGCTGGATCAGTAAAACTTAATCCATCAAGTTCTCCACCGTAGAATGTTACACTTACACCTACTTGCTCAATACTATACTTTGATTCTGCACGACGGAATGGTACGTCAGCACGTACAATACCATCGCTATCGATAAGGATTACAGGGAACGTTTCAAAGAAAGTTGGCATACGACGTACAAAAAGCTCACGCCCTTGCTTATCAGTAAATACTGCGTGTCCTAACCAACCTGCTGCAATTCCATCACCATTATCCATTGGTCCAGAACGGAAGAGTCCACCCTTCGCTGGGTTGTTTCCAATGTAGTCATAGAATGCGAGCTTCTCTGGAATTGCTGACCATGCATCTGAAAGTGATGCACCACCTGCCACACTCTTTTGTACACGCTTCTCAATTTCTTGCTGGAAGAATCCTTGATCCCACTGGTAACGAGTTGGACCAAAAAGTTCAATTGGTGTTGCAGCACATCCGTACCACATAGTTCCACCTACAACAAAAGCTGCCCAGAATACCGCTGCAATACTACTTGAAAGTACTGTTTCTACGTTACCCATACGTAAAGCTTTGTAAAGACGCTGTGGTGGACGTACACTAAGGTGGAAAAGTCCGGCACAAATACCTACGATTCCAGCTGCAATGTGGTGAGATGCAATTCCACCAGGGTTGTAAGGATCAAATCCTTCAGCTCCCCATGATGGTGCTACAGGCTCAACACCTCCAGTAAGTCCGTATGGATCAGATACCCAAATACCAGGACCGTAAAGTCCAGTTACGTGGAATGCTCCAAAACCAAAACAAAGTACTCCTGAAAGGAAAAGGTGAATTCCGAAAATTTTCGGAAGGTCTAATGCTGGCTGTTGAGTTCGTGGATCACGGAAAAGTTCAAGATCCCAGAATACCCAGTGCCAAATAGCTGCAAGGAAAAGAAGACCTGAAAGAATAATATGCGAAGCTGCTACTCCTTCATAACTCCAAAGTCCTGGGTTACTTACACTTTCACCACTAATACTCCATCCACCCCATGAGTTTGTTACTCCAAGACGAGTCATGAATGGAAGTACGAACATTCCTTGACGCCACATTGGGTTAAGTACTGGATCCGATGGATCGAAAATTGCTAATTCGTATAATGCCATTGAACCAGCCCAACCAGCTACAAGTGCAGTGTGCATAAGGTGCACTGCAATTAAACGCCCAGGGTCATTTAACACAACCGTGTGTACACGGTACCATGGTAATCCCATACGCTACCTCTTTTTTATATTCTCATATTATTCATTGACTTTCTATCGAAAAGTATACCATAACTTCAAAAACGATGCCAAAACCAATTCAGTATTTTTTAAACATTTTATTTTATGGGCCTAGACGGACTCGAACCGCCGACATCTTCGGTGTAAACGAAGCGCTCTACCAACTGAGCTATAGACCCTTTTTTTATATAGTATACATTACAGGGAGGTATTCCTGCAACTAGGTTAATGCCCCAAATTTATTTTATTGGGGCTAAGACAGAGACAAGAGATTATCCTTGACGCTGTTTATGTTTTGGGTTTACACAAATTACCATTACACGCCCATGACGACGAATTACTCGACACTTAGGGCACATTTTTTTTACAGAAGAACGAACTTTCATAAAATGCCTCATTTAAAAAATCATTTATTGAGCTTAAAACGCCATGCACGTTAATGAAAACGTGGAAGATCACATCATTCTCCGGGCGAACGACGGGGATCGAACCCGCGACTGATGGAGTCACAGTCCATTGCCTTACCACTTGGCTACGCCCGCCATACTCTTATACAAGAGGATATCAAATCTCAGACCAACTGTCTATATACTTTTTAATATGTGTTATATTAAACTTTTTAGCGGGTAACGTGATTCGAACACGCAACGTCCAACTTGGAAGGATGGCACTCTACCATTGAGTTATACCCGCTTATTTATATAATATCAAAAGATATCAATTTGTCTAGATCCTTTTATAATTTTTTTTCATAAAAAGATCTAAAACGATATAAATAGATAAGCCGAATTCTGTTTTGTGGTTATTTATCTGGAAATTTCATTATTGAAATTTTCTAGCAAGATTTTAATCCCAAGAGATGTAATTGAGATTTATATTCTTTTGCTCTCCATAAGGGTCTACCAACAAACATTCTTACAAATGTTGAAATATTACACCTCCACTTTAAAAATATTAAAGCAAGTTTAATTTCTGTGGCACTTTCCTCCCAAATGAATGTATACGAAATTCTCGTATTATGGTACATCGTCGTGAGAGTTCGGACTTTCCTCAAGATCATCTGATCTTGCAACCACTCTACTTATATTTTGAAAAATTTGGCGGGAACAGGATTTGAACCTGTGACCTTAAGATTATGAGCCTTACAAGCTACCAGACTGCTCTATCCCGCTATATTCTCAGTATAGCGGAATAAATAAAGAATTTCATTAAAACTTTCATCTTCAATTGAATCTTTGATTCAATTTAACGTTTTGAAGTACTTGGAGTTACATATCCCATAAGTGTGTCACGTGCTGAACGTGATTCTTGGGTATACTCAGTTTCGCTAGCACCTTCTCCTGGTGTTTCATTCATCCATAAACGGCGAGTAGTATTAATTGATTTCATCTTTAATAATTCGGCTTCTTTCATAGTCCAACGTTCATTAGTCTCTGGTAATGGGTTATTTGCTAAGAAACGCATATTTAATGCTACAGGATCTAAAAACCAAATATTTTTATTTTGAATTTTATTCTTTGTTTCAAGATCATCAATTGGTGCTTGTTGTGGACTGAGACGAACTTCTGCATCTAAGAAATTTGGTGCTTGAACAAGTGGATAATCCCATGGTAACTGAACTTGTTTTGGTAAGTCTTGAAGACGCACTACAGAAAAATCTTCACCCGACGTACCACGACTATATGTGTCGAACTTTCTGTCGAAGAATCCTGATGCTCGTGTCTTTTTTGAATGTGATCCATAACGTAACTCATTTAATGCTAAAACATCATCTTCCGTTACTTCTGTTTCCTTTGCAATTTCCACTGCATCATAATCATAGTCATGTTCAAAACCACTACTAAATGGTAAAAATGCCATTTCTAAATGAGTTTTTGGGTATGTTCCATCACTAAGTGTATCCATTTCCCAACGCATCTTTCGAAGGTCTTTTACCCAATCAGTTTCGGTGATCTCCGTTGTTACATCCCAGTCGGGTTTAAACATCATACGAAGTGGATGTGCTGTCTTAATTAACCATTTAATATAATGGCGGTTTGGACCTCGTCTGTCAAAGTCGTCTAATTCTGCAAGTTTTAAATTAGGTGCAAGTTCTTCACGTTCTAGTTTTTCATTTAACGTATTATACTTGAAGATTGTATGCCAAGGACCTTCTTCATCTAAAGCTACTTCCTGATCACTATCCGTAATATTATTTAAATCAAAAGGTGATTGTAGTTTCCAAACTTTTACAATTTCTGTTGCTTCTGGAAGGTCTTCGTCGTCGGGGAGATCATCTCCATTTTCACGAACTACTGGTGCAACTGGTTGTTCTTCATCTGATTCAATCCATTCTAGATCACGGCCTGGAAGAATTTTTTGTGCAGGTGTTCCACCGAATACAGTATCAAGGTAGTACATTCCATATGATCCTGGAATCATCTCTAAGAATTGTAATGAAAGTACAAACATTGTACCAATTGCAATTTTTTGAAGACTACGTACACGGAATGAATATAATTCTAAATTTGGTTCAATACCATTACGCATACGTTCAATGGACCATGGTCCCCAAAAACGTTGTGCAATTGGAGAAAGGCAAAGTACGTAAAGTACTCCAACTGCAAAAAGTGTGTAAAAGAGAATAAAACCACCAAGATAGCTTAGTGTATTTGTTGGTACAGTGTTTAAAAAATAGTTACCAAAATCTAATCCCCCTGGATTACATAAAGCAAATAAGATTCCTGTTCCAAGGTATAATAACCCTTCGCGACGTGTTTGTAGTGGTGTTGGACGTTCAAATGGTTCCCAACATACTGCGAAAGCTCGTAACAATGCTACAAGACCTACAATTACAAGTGCTGGTTCAACATAATACCAAATCCAAAGCAGTTCCGTTCCTCCAAAAAGGGCTAAACTCAGTAATAATAATTGGCCAAGAAAGATACCACCAAATGTAATGAGTCCTTTTGTTTGACCTTCTAAAACATATCTTTTTAATCCAATGAACCATGGAGTAATGGGTGTGATCCCGTAAAGTGCTCCATGAATTAAGCCTAAGCTGAAAGAATTTTCCATAATTTATTATTTTTCTTCCTCATGTTTCTATACGTCGATATTTCACTCATAGGCAAAGCATACCTAGCGATCACGATAGCAAAACGCTTACTTTTTGCTTTGCGTTTGATTTTATTATAGAGTAACATGTCTTATTTCGTCAGTCTATACCTTATCTTTATATTAAAAACCTTTTATTTAGGTTGGTTGCTAGTTAATTCAAACTAGCAACCATGTTTTGTTACTCTTCTGTTTCTGTTGATTTTCCAAAACCTTGTACGTTCTCGTTTAATACACCTGCTACTGGAGCTGGTGGGTAGAAAAATCCTTTTGCATTACGCGTTGTTAAAGACTTTCCTAATGATAATGCATTACGTGCTGCCTCAAGCGCTTTACGTTGCCAATGCTGTTTACGCATTCCTGATTTGGCGCTTGACTGTCGTCTCTTTGGTACTGCCATATATTTGATTTGGGTAGATTAAAAACTATGTTTCTATTATAGGTACCTTTTTATGCTTTGTCTATTATCTTTTCTTTGTTAGTATCATTTATGAATTTTTATTATATTTATAAATTTAATTAAAGTATTTAGTAAAATTATTTATTTCTTTTATGCCAATTGGAGTACCTAAAGTTGCTTACCGTTTACCTGGTGAAGCTGTCCCACAGTGGGTTGATTTATATAACCGTTTGTATCGTGAACGTGTATTATTCCTTGGTTCTGCACTTGATGATGAACTTGCAAACCAACTTAATGGAATTATGCTTTATTTAAGTGCTGAAGATTCACAACGTCGTTTATTTTTATATATTAATTCACCAGGAGGTTCTGTAACAGCGGGACTTTCTGTATTTGATATTATGAATTATGTTGACGCTGCAGTAACTACAATCGGTATTGGTTTTGCTGCTTCTATGGCTTCTTTTATTTTAGCTGGAGGTGAACGTGGAGCACGTTTAGCTTTACCTCACTGTCGTATTATGATTCACCAGCCTCAAGGTGGTATGGAAGGTCAAGCTTCAGAAATTGTTTTAGAGAAAGATGAAATTATTCGTTTACGTAAACTTATTGGACGCTTATATGTTGACTTAACTGGGCAATCTGCTGCTACTATTGCACGTGATCTTGACCGTGATAAGTACCTTTCTGCTCGTGACGCTCGCGAGTATGGTCTTGTCGATCTTGTAGCTTCAAATGATAGTAACAAGATGTAAAATCTCGTATATCTCGGTTATTTTTTAGCCGAGATATTAATAATTTTTTATCAAAATAATATATCTTAGACTTATTTTATTTTCATTAAAGTCCCAAGAAAAAACTTGGGACTATAGGTTCGAGTTAATTATCCACCAAATGTAGGTGGTCCGCCTGCTGAGTTTTTCCACATTGTGTGCGCTTCAATACGCGCCTGCTCACGATCAAACGTAAGTTGGTTTTCAATATAGATTTTACGTGATTCAGCTTTTTCCATACCTGTGCGAGCTTCTGCTACACGGCGTTCTGCTTCTTCAACGTTAATTTCAGCGGCATCTTCAATATCTCGACAAAGGATATTTACTCGGTCTTCTTTAATTACACCGAAACCACCAAGAAGTGCAAGAATTTTCCATGAAGTTCCTTGACGAACTGCAAGTACTCCATTATCTAATCCTGTTACAAGTGGTGCGTGTTCTTTAAGAACTCCAATATATCCAGTACTTGTTGGGAGAAGTAATTCTTCAGCTTCTTCCTTAAAAAAAATTCGATCCGGTTTTACAATACAAACTTCCATGTTTTACCTCTGTTTTCATCAGCGCTTTTGAAACTTTCAAAAGTTGTAATTTCAGTAAGGTCAATGATCACTAAAAAGATGATTTATTGACCTTTTCTGATTTTTTTAATAAGAATTTTATTTCTTATTATAATTTAGCTGCTTTTTCTACAGCTTCATCAATGTTTCCAACAAGGTAGAATGCCTGCTCAGGGAGGTCATCTAACTCACCACCAAGAATCATCTTGAATCCTTGAATTGATTCAGCAAGACTTACGTACTTACCAGGTGATCCTGTGAATACTTCTGCTACGAAGAATGGCTGTGAAAGGAAACGCTCTACTTTACGAGCACGTGCTACAGTTAAACGGTCTTCCTCTGAAAGTTCATCAAGTCCTAAAATAGCAATAATATCTTGAAGTTCTTTATAACGCTGTAAAGTGTTCTTAACACTTTGTGCAGTATCATAGTGTGCATCCCCAAGAATCCACGGCTGAAGCATTGTTGATGTAGAATCAAGAGGGTCTACTGCTGGGTAAATACCTTTAGCTGCTAAGTTACGTGAAAGTACAGTAGTTGCATCAAGGTGAGCAAATGTTGTAGCTGGTGCTGGGTCAGTAAGGTCATCAGCTGGTACGTATACTGCCTGAATCGATGTAATTGATCCAGTCTTAGTTGAAGTAATACGCTCCTGGAGTCCTCCCATCTCAGTACTAAGAGTTGGTTGGTATCCTACAGCTGAAGGCATACGTCCTAAAAGTGCAGATACTTCAGAACCTGCTTGTACAAAACGGAAAATGTTATCAACGAAAAGAAGTACGTCCTGGTTGTTTACATCACGGAAGTACTCAGCCATTGTAAGAGCTGTTAAACCAACACGCATACGCGCTCCTGGTGGTTCGTTCATTTGTCCATATACAAGTGCTACTTTAGAATCACTAAGGTTTGCTTGGTTAATTACCTTTGACTCACACATTTCTTGGTAAAGGTCGTTTCCTTCACGTGTACGCTCACCTACACCTGCAAATACAGATACACCACCGTGTGCTTTTGCAATGTTGTTAATGAGCTCCATAATGAGTACAGTTTTACCTACTCCAGCCCCTCCGAAGAGACCAATTTTCCCTCCACGACGGTATGGCGCAAGAAGGTCTACTACTTTAATACCTGTTTCAAAAATTGAAAGCTCAGTATCAAGGTCTACGAAAGCTGGTGCTGAACGGTGAATTGGAAGTGTTGATTCTGCTCCACATGGCCCGAGCTCATCTACAGGCTCTCCAAGTACGTTGAAAATACGTCCAAGAGTTTTCTTTCCTACTGGTACTGAAAGTGCTGCACCTGTATCTACTACAGTCATTCCACGCATTAACCCATCTGTTGCACTCATTGATACTGCACGTACAAGGTTATCACCAAGAAGTTGCTGTACTTCTGCTACAATACGTAACGGCTCTCCAGATTCAGTTTTTCCTTCTACAGTAAGTGCGTTATAAATGTTAGGCATTTTTTCTGGTGCAAATGCTACATCAATTACTGGTCCAATAATTTGTGTAATACGACCAAGGTTTGTATCAGTCTTAGTTGATGGTGTCATAATGAAGAATAAATTCGATAAGATAAAAGCTATGATTGTTAAACCATAGTATATAAAGTGAAATATACCGGTCCAATTTATAAATTGGGATAATTCGGGTATAGCAAAGAATGCATCAACTGGTGTATAGCAATGCTGTCTATAACAGCATAACAATATGAAAAGTGTTTGTGGTTCAAATTTGAACCACAAATAAGATTAGTATGCGAGTCCCATACTACGTGTTGTTTCTGAACCAAGGTATACACGTACACTTAAAAAGTCAGTTGGACACGCTGCTTCGCAACGCTTACATCCAACACAATCTTCTGTACGTGGTGCAGAAGCAATCTGACCTGCTTTACATCCATCCCAAGGTACCATTTCAAGTACATCAGTAGGACAAGCACGTACACATTGTGTACATCCGATACATGTATCGTAAATTTTTACTGCGTGTGACATAGCAAAAAGTAATAACAGGAAAAAACATTTAGGGATTAAACGATAAAATCAAGTATTATACTTGGTTATCGTATAGGCTAGTATATCATATTTGTGCCATTTTTGTTTAGATGCACGCGATATTTTGGGTCAGGTGGGATTCGAACCCACGGCTAATCGGTTAAAAGCCGAATACTCTACCACTGAGTTACTGACCCCCTTCTATAAAAGAATAGTACTGTGTTTATGGATAGAATACAAGTCTCTTTTATCTTTAGTATATATTTGCGTAGGAAAAACCCTACGCAAATATTTTTTCTCTTGTATTTTATCTAAAATACAAATGAGATTTTTTGCTTATTAAAGAGGTCCAGAGATTCCTTGCTTACGAATCATAAGGAAGTGCATAAGCATAAATACTGCCGCAAGAAGTGGAAGTACAAATGTGTGTAAACTGTAGAAACGAGTAAGTGTTGGTTGTCCAACTCCTACACTTCCACGAAGAAGTTCTACAACAAATGAACCAATTACTGGGATTGCATCAGGTACACCTGTTACAATCTTAACAGCCCAGTATCCAACTTGGTCCCATGGAAGTGAGTATCCAGTTACTCCGAAAGATACAGTAATTACTGAAAGGATTACTCCAGTTACCCATGTAAGCTCACGTGGCTTTTTAAATCCACCTGTAAGGTATACACGGAATACGTGAAGAACCATCATTAATACCATCATACTTGCAGACCAACGGTGTACTGAACGAATAAGCCATCCGAAGTTTACATCAGTCATAATGTATTGTACTGATGCAAATGCTTCTGTTACTGTTGGACGGTAGTAGAATGTCATAGCGAATCCTGTTGCTACCTGTACAAGGAAACATGTAAGTGTAATTCCACCTAAACAGTAGAAAATATTTACATGTGGTGGTACATACTTACTTGTTACATCGTCTGCAATCGCTTGAATTTCAAGACGCTCGTTAAACCAATTATAAACTTTACTCATAAAATTTGTTTTAATCTAATACCCAATTGGGTGAATATAAAATAGTGAAAATTAAAATTTCTCATCTATTTATTAGTTTTTGTCATTAGTTATTTATATTTTTATATAAAGTCTTCTCTGACAAATTTCACAGTTAGCCATTTTTTTCATAACAAAATTTTAAAGAAGCACTCACGCCCGCATAAAAATGGCTGGGCAAAGGCTTTCATTGACTGAATCAATGAGAGATTCAAGCCAAAGGGCGAATTTAAATCTCGCCCTATAGTTTGAGCTGTTGCGTTTTAGTTTTGCAACATTGATGGGTTGGGATTAAAGTGATGATCCGAGCCCAGTATATGAACCATAAAATAAAATCGCTAAAAGACCAAGAGCTGCAAGTCCAGCTACTGTTCCTACGAACCATAATGGAATTCGTCCTGTTGTCGTGTTTGACATAGATCTTTCCCCTACAAAAGTGTTTAGTTAAAAATATAGCTTGAAAAAAGAACCGCAAGCACAAAAATGAGAAGTAAACCCCAGTAAAGACTTGTACGGTTTAACTCAACAGTTTGCTTGTTTGGATTTGGATTTGTCATACAACT
>Ga0181570_10002799_pt1 | contig 13667 bp, 11 predicted proteins | sample 101ome_18_FD_148667 | JGI IMG/M metagenome (GOLD analysis project Ga0181570, IMG submission 148667) | Coastal salt marsh microbial communities from the Groves Creek Marsh, Skidaway Island, Georgia - 101406AT metaG (spades assembly) | ecosystem: Environmental > Aquatic > Marine > Intertidal zone...
CGCGTTCCTGGCAAAGCCCCGCAATGGCTTTTAGTAATGTTGATTTCCCCGCACCTGATTGTCCATAAAGTGCCAACACGCCACTGAGAACGGTTTCGAACGCGCAATTGAGTACAGGCTTCGAGGCTCGAGTGATGTTGAGATCGACCGAAAGCGTTGCTCGTGGGCCGTGACTTAAAGGTGTCATTGATGCCCCCCCATTTTCGACTGCCCAGCTCTATGATTGAGCCATTCCACAGTGATTAATGCGGTAAACGCGAAGCCAATCAGTGAGGCAGCCAGGGCGTGGGCCCGTGCGTAGTCTAGGGTTTCAACATAATCGAAAAGGGCGACGGACACGACCCGTGTTTCTTCAGGAATGTTGCCGCCAATCATAAGGACAATACCGAATTCGCCCACGGTGTGAGCAAAGGTCATGACGCAGGCGATCAGAAAGCCATGCCGGGCGAGCGGGATGGACACTGTGAAGAAACGATCGAGGGTGCCAGCGCCCAGCACGCGACTGGCGTCAATGAGTGATTGAGGGATTTGGCGAAACGCCACCACCATCGGTTGGACAAAAAAGGGCAGTGAATACAGTGTTGACCCAATCACAAGCCCAGCAAAACTGAAAGCCAAGGAGGCGTCAAACAAGAATTGCCAACTTTGCCCAAGGGCGCCTTGAGGCGCAAACGCGAGCAGGAGATAAAACCCGATCACAGTCGGGGGCAGAACCAATGGTAGGGAAACCAGCGGTTGTGCCAGACGAGCCGTCAGTGATTCGCTTCTGGCGAGCCACCACGCGAGCGGTAGGCCAGCAATTGCAAGGACCAACGTCGTGGTTGCGGCAAGTTGGACCGTGGTGATGATGACCGACCACTCAACGCTCATGGTGATTTCCAATAGGAGGTTGGGCGGGGGGCTGGTAGCCAAGGCGTCTTAAGTGATCCGCGCCTTTGCTGGAATCCAGATAGGCAAGCAGTTGTTCCCCTAGAGGATGGATCGCCAGAACGACGCGTTTTTGCTCAATCACCGGGTAGAGCCGAGGATCAATTGTCAGGAGGTCTTGCTCGGGAAGGCTCGCGAATAGGGCCTGGGTTTTGGAAATGAATGCGCCTTCGACCACTCCTTGCTCGGCATACTGAAAGGCGATGCCCACATTGGCGGCAAAGACCACATCTTTGCGATGAGGTAGCCACCCGTTAGCCACCAGCGTCTCAGCCGCGGCGCCGTAGGGGGCGTGTAACGGATTGGCAATCGCGATCAATCCTCGGAATGCTTCGAGCGCATCATCCCATGCGTGCTGACGGTTTGGGAGCCAGAGTACGAGTTGACCTATGGCATAGGGGCTTAGCGAACCGGGGATCGCAATACCTAACTGCATCAGTCGTTCAGGACGCGCGCCATCAGCAGAAAAGAAGAGATGATACCTTGCACCCTGCTGGATCTGAGCAAAGAGCAGGCCCGACGCCGCCGCATTGAGATGAAAATCATCATCACCAGCGCCGAGCCCCTCTTGAAGGAGTTCGATGAGCGGTAGTCTGAAATTTGAGGCGACCGCAATGGAAAGCGGTTCCGCCGTGACAATGATTGAGCTCGACCAGAGCCAGAGGCCCAAGAGGGCGCGCGAGATCAGTGAGCTACACCTCGCCGCGAGATGCGCGCTGGACAAAATCATTGATGAGCCATCCGGAAATTGAAATCATCGCGGGTGGATTGGGCAATTGGTCGTAAGGGAACCATTGCGCGTCCGCAAGTTCGGCTTCCTGAATGGTGATGTCCCCACTGTCATATTCTGCGTGAAATCCGAGCATGAGCGAGTTGGGAAAGGGCCAGGACTGACTCGAAAAATATTTCAGGTTTTTAACTCGGATGCCAACTTCCTCAAACACCTCTCGGTGAACCGTGGTTTCAATCGATTCTCCCGGTTCCACAAAGCCCGCCAGCGTGGAGTAAAAATTACCTCGGGCGTTCACGTTCTTTGCCAGCAGAATCTCAGTGCCCTTGTTCACACAGACGATAATGCTGGGGGATAGCCTTGGGTAAAAGAATAATCGACAATCGCCGCACTGGTAGCTCCGATCGCCCTGGTTGAGAGACGTTTCACTGCCACATTGGCCACAAAACCGGTGGGTTCGATGCCATTCGATGATTTGTTTGGCTCGGCCCAACAAGTAAAAGAGGTCGCTGTCCACCTTGCCGAGGAACCACCACAGTGACTCGAAGCCGTAGCCCTCAGGTTGGTCTACATCCTCATCGACCTCAACGGCGAATATGGGCACTTGGTTGACCACGCCCAAGCAGTGTTCCGAGCGCGCCTCAAGTCCGCACCAGCGCCAATCGTCGAGACTGAGAGGGGAGATATCACTGTCGTCGTCTCTAATCAGTAAGTCATCGCCAGAGACCACAATATAAAACGCGGCAGCAGCCCCTTCTGGTGCAATGTGGGTAGATTCAAAGGTTGTGGCGAGGTGACCGAGCGACTGCCAATCCATGTTGCGAGCCTTAAAAAATTCAGCCTCGACTTTATCACACCTGAAGGATGGATCTTGGTGGTCGAGAGTCTCATTCAGACCTGGTTTGATCGGTGCCGAGGGTTCGCGCGACACAGAGCACAGTGACAGATTGTGCGCCGGCGGCCTTGATGATCCGAGTGGCCTCATTGGCCGTGGCCATGGTGGTGACCACATCATCAATCAGCGCAATGCGAAGTCCTGCCAGTGACTGAGTGGTGATGAACGCATCAGTGATGATCGCCCGTCGTTCGCTCGCGTTCAGTGACTTCATGGCCTGGGTTTGTCGCACTTGTCTCAGAACGTGACGAGAGGTTGGAATCTCAATCGCGCGGCTTAGATCTTCAGCAAGGAGCTCTGCTTGATTGAATCCTCGGCGCCATCTTTTCCAGGCGTGTAACGGCATTGGGAGTAGCAGATCGAACCGACGCTGCCTTTGGTTGACAGCATCAATCAGTAGCTCAGCCAGAAGCCGCCCGACGTGAAGGCGTCCATGTAACTTGAACGCTTTAATCAACTGATCAACGGGGAATTCATAGGTCAGCGCGGGAATCATGGCGTCAAAGAGCGGTGGATTGAGCCTGCAAGGCCCGCACGACGGTTCTATTGAATCGCCCGTCCGGGGTAGGCCGCACCGGTGACAATACCGTGAGAGCCAAGGTAAATCTCTGCGGCAATCCAAGCAAAGCGAGCCGCCTGGACTTGCTTCATCGCCGTCGCATAAAAGGCAGCTTCCAGATAAGCGCAGCGAAGACAATCCCCTAAGAATGAGGGGCCAAGCGCGGGGAAATAGTAAGGGTGCAAATTTGGCGATAGCGGGACTCGCCCCTTCTGAAAAGGTGGGTTCAGCTCGAACCACAGTTTTCAACCGGGGCGTCTAGTGGACAAATGACAACCTCTCGCAGTTGCGTACTCCATCGCTGAATCCAGGATCGAACCGCGCCGTCTCGCAGCGTCAATGTTGAATTGATCGGGAAAAAATCAACGCTAATACGAAACTGATCTTTAGCCAGGAAATACTTGGTCATGGATAGAAGGGGCGCCTGCTGGGGGGGATCCCAGCAGCTGCTAATGAGGAGTTCGATATAGAATCCTGCCTCTTCGCTGCTTGAGAAAGATTCTGTTGTACTAGACGGACACCGCGCTCGCTGAATGGATTGCTCGATCTTGAGCAGGTGATTGAGATCCGGCGGGCTGCCCAATTTGCTGTGCTCAAGCTGTATCGCTGTCTGCCCCTCCGCACTTAACGGGGATTCAAATCGACTGAGTTTAAGGGCTCTGCTTGTGAACCCTTCAACCTCTTGCCATCCCTCTGGAATGGGCGCCCGAATTTCATAATGCGTCGTTGGTGGGTGATGAGTGCAGCTACTCACCAGGAGTAGAAGGATGAGAGGCAATACACGCAGCGAATATCCTGGGTTGCGCGAGCAGTTTGAGTAGCGGTCTCTAGGAATGTGACGATTAAGAATTGTATGCGTCCGCCTAGAGCTCGGCATCGGGGGGTGCAAGCGTGAGCTCGTATTCAGTGATGTCCTCGTCTCTGAGGCACGTAATGCGAACGGTATCGCCGGGCTGATGATTCTCCAGAAGCGACAGCATGGAATCCTCGTCCGTGACGGGCTCACCGTCGATAGCAATGATGATATCGCCCAAATGGATGTTTCCACGGATGTCCTCACGCACGCCGATGAGCCCCGCCTTTGCTGCGGGCAGTCCGGGTTTAACAGCGAAGATGACGACACCTTTGATCTTCAATCGGCTTGCCCAAGAATCAGAGAGCGTCTCAATCCCCAAGATAGGCCTGTAGAGTCGGCCGTATTTCTGTAACTGAGGAATGATGCTCTTTACCGTGGCGACCGGAATCGCGAAACCGATGCCTGCACTGGCACCTGACGGACTGAAGATGGCGGTGTTAACACCGATCAGCTCACCTCTCGAATTCAGAAGAGGACCTCCCGAATTCCCGGGGTTGATGGCCGCGTCCGTCTGAATGACGCCGGAAATAGTCCGGTTATTCATGGACTTAATTTCTCGACCTAGGGCGCTCACCACACCGACCGTGAGCGTGGTATCAAGCGCGAAGGGATTGCCAATCGCCAGGACTTTACGTCCAACAGCCAAAGTACTCGAGTCACCCAAAGGTAGCGCGACCAGATCTTCATCCGGGGCATCGATTTTTAGCAGCGCGATATCCTTTTCTGGTGAGGCGCCCACAACCTCAGCCTCGTAGCTATTACCCGACTGAAGCGTAATTGTGATTTTGTTGGCGCCGTAGACAACGTGAAAATTCGTCACGATCAGTCCGCTCGGATCCCAGACAAAACCGGTGCCAGAGCCCTTGGGTATCTCCATGACATTGAGTGAGAACCGGCGCCGACGCAGTTGCGTGTTCGTGACAAAAACCACCGAGGGGCTGGCAGCCTCGAAGACACTGATGTTGTTGGCCTCATCGTTGGTGAGATCGATCAGCGGTGCCAAGTCTTCGGCAAGTGCCTCGCTCGCGACGGGAAGGTCCCGTGCGCCAGCGAAATAAAAAAAGAGGGCAGTCAGCGCGATAACGGCGATGCCAGTGAGCGAACGCAGCATGATGTGGTCCTTATTGATCCAGCGATTTAACCTGAGCGATAGGCTTACTGACATCAATAAAGCGGTTGAGTTCAACGAGATCTTGCTCGTTCAAACTACCGATGAGTTGTTTGAGCTTGAGCGTATTTTTAATGTATTGATACCGCGCACTGGCGAACTGAAATTCTGAGAGATAGAGCCGCTGCTGAGCGAGTAACACATCAACGATGTTTCGAGTGCCCACTTCATACCCGGTTTGAGTCGCCGCAAGTGCGGAGCGGCTTGATTCGATACCCTGTAATCGAGCTTTTACTCTCGCTACGTCGGTATTAATGGCAGAGAAGAGTGCGCGGGTATTTTCTGCGACTTGGCGTTCCACCAAATCCAGTGAGTTTTGCGCTTCATCGAGCTGATATCGAGCCTGCTTGACGCCCGACCGAGTGGCACCGCCTGTGAAAATCGGAATGCTCAGATTCACCGAGTAGATCTCTGACTCCACTTCAGGGAGAGAAAAGACGGTGTTGTCGGTCCGTTGATTGGCCCAGGACACTTGCGCATCAACCGTGGGCAAGTGTCTGGATCGATTGATTTTGACTTGCTTATCTGCGGCTTGTCGCGCTGCTCTCGCTTGTAGCACAGCAGGATTGCCGGTGAGCGCGGCACTCACCCACGCCTCTTCATTTGCAGGTTCTGGCGTCCGAACAGGGAAGGCCTCCGCGAGGGCATAAATTTCGTCAAAGGCTCGGCCCGTCAGGCGAACAAGGGGTTCGAAGCTTCGGGTCTGGGCGCCTTCTGCTTCAATCACATTCACAGTGGCCGAGTCGAAGCCGGCCTTTGACTCCAACACGTCGGTAATCGCCACCAGGCCCACATCAAACCGTTGTTGAACCTGTTCGAGTTGCCTTTTGACCGCATTTTGCTCCGCCATGGCGGCATTCAGGCCATCTTGGCGCTCCAGTATTGTGAGATAAGTCTCTGCAACTCGAACAATGAGTGCGAGTTCCTCTCCACCCAACACGGCGCCAGCCTGCGCTTTGATCGCTTTGGCTTGCTGATATTGGTACCAGCGATCTAGGCGAAACAGGGGTTGGTTCATGCCGGCTTGGAGGGTTTTTGTTGGGAAGCTTGAACTTGGGGCGATGGCCTCTGGGACGCCCGGGTAGGAACGCGAGGTTTCTGAGTAGCCACCGGAGACCACCACGCTAGGCAGGAGGCCAGCGCGTGTTTGTGGCACGATCTCGCCGCGGGCAAGGAAGGCGGCCTCTGCAGCTCCAATCTGCGGATCATTTTGAGTCGCGAGTCTATAAACGCCCGCCAGATCCGTGCTTTCGGCCTGGGCTGTCATCGAGAAGACAAAAAAGACGAGGGGGACCAATCGCGTCCGCATGGTGTGTATTTCCTTGAAATTATTTTATAAGCGCTTCAATGATCATCATACGAGAGCTTACGAAGCAGCGCCCACAACCTGTCGGCTCGTGGGGGAGGCTACTTTACGCTCATCGCGAGTTGAGTGCCAGTTTTGGACTCAATATCAGAACAGGCACTCAGCGCATTAACGGCATCGGATGACGCCATTTCGGAGTCTTGTTTTGGACCCAATTTAGTCTAGATAAATTCTAGGCGGATCAAGGGGCGCGATGAGAGGCTCTATTAAGCGAGCGACGGCTAGGCATCGAGCCTCAAAAAACGGTGCTGCTGCGATTTGAAGGCCGATGGGTAATCCCTCCTCATCCTTAGCGATAGGCATGCTGAGCCCTGGCCAGCCGGTGAGGTTGAAGGCTTGGGTGTAGAGATAATCGAAGGGATTCTCATCCTCATCGTGGGAGATCGCGGTTCTGCCGTTGACTGGGCAAAGCAGGACATCCACTTGTTCAAAGACACTTCGCATACTGCTTCGGTATCCGTCCCAGAGGGCAATCAGATGACTGAGTTCGCTGGCGGACAGATGGGCCTTGGGTTGGCTCAGGATCCGCTGCAGTCGAAGCGAGGGCGTCCGTGTCCCGGCGCTGTGCAGTTGATCGGCAATCAGTTCATGATCATCGGCATTGAAGAGTCGACCATAAAGCATGGAGGTCATCTCCAGCCCCTCTGGTTTGATTTCAGTGATCGAATAACCCGCCCCAGCGAGGTCGGCAACCAACTGCTTTATCGCCTGCGTGATGGCGGGTGCTGCGACGCCCAACCCATGGTCAGTGAAGTAGCCTATTCGCAGGCTCTGCAAGTCGCTGTCAGCACCCAGATGAGGTGCACTGACGGTGTACGGGTCGCTGTGGTGCGGCCCTTCAATGATTTGGTAGATGCACTCGAGATCTTCGAGGGTTCGCGCGAGCGGGCCAATTTGAGTGAGTGGGGCGAGCAAGCCCGTGCTCGGCAGGGCGTTGCCGGTGGTTGGCACGCGCCCTGTGGTTGGTTTGAGACCATAGATGCCACAAAAATGGGCAGGTAAGCGAATGCTGCCGCCAGTGTCGGTGCCCAAATCGATCGGAATGCCGCCGCAGGCAATCAACGCAGCAGCGCCACCTGAACTCCCCCCCGAGGTTCGGCCGACCTGATGCGGATTAGATGTTCTGCCGAACACGTGATTATCCGTTTGGTAGGCCAATGTGAGCTCCGGCGTATTGGTTTTCCCGACCAGAATGGCCCCGGCTGCTCGAAGTCGCGATACTGCGATGGCGTCGTGCCCGGGCCGGTAAGCGGACCGGCCCTCGGTGCCCCAAGTGGTCACCATGTCGAAGGTATCGAGGCTGTCTTTGATGGTCATTGGGATGCCATGGAGCGGGCCTACAATGTCGCCCTTGGCTCTGAGCGCATCGGCTTTTTCCGCGTAGCGAAGGCTAAGCTCTGGGTGGGTGGTCACCACGGCATTGATGAGGGGATTCACCTTCTCGAAACCCAGGAGAGCCTGTTCGACCAATTGGACCGAGGTGGTCTCGCCTCGTGAGAGCATGGTCTGCAAGGTATTGATCGATTGATTGAGAAGATGCGGCATAACGATCTCTTGATATGGGATGGATCATAGGTTGATTCATGAGCGGCCTCAATGGAGGCAACCGGGCAAGCCAAGGCACCGAATCAGCTGGCCACCCATTTGTGGGGCGCGTCGCTAAGCGTTGTGTCCAGCGAGCAACGCTCGATCCCCCAGAGAAAACACGATGAATTTATTGTGGGTTAACGGTCAATTTGACTCGAAGTTGGTCGCCGTCAATATCGGCGTCAAGATCGAAGGTCGCTAGCGACTCGGTCATGGACAGCGCTGTGGTGAGCGTCTCTGATTTGACATGGGCTTCATGCGCCTGAATGGCTTGCAGGAGGTTGGGTGCCGCCTCAATTTGGGTTTGTATGCGATCGGTGACGTTAAAACCAAGCTCTTTACGCAGTTTTTGGATGCGGCTGATGACTTCTCGCGCGAGTCCCTCCTCGACGAGGGCGTCCGTCAATGTGGTATCGAGCTCAATTGACATAAACCGATCGGAGACCGTCTCGGTGCCGTCACGCGCCTCTCGGAAGATCAGGATATCTTCGAGACTGAAGGTCTCGTTGCCAATGGTTAGCGTCTCGGTTTCCTGTAGGGTTTTGATATCTGTATGACCGAGTGATTCGATTTGGCCTTTAATGGCCTTAAATTGAGCCCCGAAACGCTTGCCCAGCACCGGTGAATTCGGTTTGGCGTAGAGATTGATATAACGAGATTCATCAGTCTCGTATCTGATCTCTTTAACATTGAGCTCAACTTTAAGGTAGTCCTCTAAGCGCTCGATCTCAGAGAGTAACGTTTGATCCTCGTGGATCACGGTGAGGCGTCCAAGGGGGAACTTGGTTTTTATCTTAGCCTGATTGCGCTTTTGTCGGCCGAGCAGCACCACGCTTTGCATTCGGGCAACCGCTTGCTCCAATAGTGGTTGAATCCGTTCGTGATCTGGCGCCGGGTAGCGACAGAGATGCACGGATAACGGCGCGTTTGAACGCTTGGGTAATGCTTGGTAAAGGCGTTCGGCCAAAAAGGGTGCAAAGGGGGCCATGCAGACGTTGAGTTCAAGCACCACCTGATGGAGCGTTGTGTAGGCGGCTAACTTGTCCTCAGAGAGCGACTCTGTCCAGAAGCGTGCTCGGTTGAGCCGAATGTACCAGTTGGTCAGATCTTCAATGAAGTCAAATAGTGCGGGCACCACATTGTAAAGATGGTAGGCCGCCATTTCCTCATTGATCTTGGTCTTGAGCGATTGAAGGCGCGATAGGATCCATTGATCCATGATGTTGCTTGAAACCGCAGGTTCAAGATCGCTCGGTTTCCAATCGTCGATCTCTGTATAGGTTTTTAAGAAACGATAGGCATTGAGCCAAGGCAGGAGGGCGCGCCGAATCATGTCGCGGACGCCATCGTCAGTGAATCGCTGTTCTTCTGCCCTCACTAAGCCTGAGTTGATCAAATAAAGGCGCAAGGCATCGGCACCGAACTGCTCCATCAACTCGTCTGGCGGCGTGTAGTTCTTGAGCCGCTTGGACATTTTCTTACCGTCCTCGGCCATTACGATGCCGTTGACGATGACGTTCTTGAATGGGTGGGTATCAAAGAGTGATGCGCCCAAGACAATCAGGGTGTAGAACCAGCCGCGCGTTTGATCTAAGCCTTCGGCAATGAATTCAGCCGGGAATCCTTTCTCGAATAATTGTTGATTCTCAAAAGGGTAGTGCAGTTGTGCATAGGGCATGGAGCCTGATTCAAACCAGCAGTCTAGAACCTCTTCAATTCGGCGATAAGTTCCAGGCTCGCCCGCGATGTCGAACGTGAGATGATCCACATGCTCCCGATGCAGATCGGTGACCCGAACGCCGGTCAGCGTCTCCAATTCATCGATTGAGCCAATGCATCGTGCATTGCCCGTTTCATCGTTGATCCAGATCGGTAAAGGCGTGCCCCAGTAGCGGTTTCTCGATATCGCCCAGTCCGCCGCGCCTTGCAGCCAATTGCCCATGCGACCTTGCTGAATGTGCTCGGGTACCCAGTGAATCTGATTGTTGACGCGCGTTAATTGGTCTCGATGGGCTTCGACTTTGACGTACCAAGAGTCGATGGTTCTATAAATGATGGGGGTGTCCGAACGCGGACAGAACGGGTAGCTATGCTGAATGACGTCTTGTTGATACAGATGACCGCGATCCTTCAGGTGTTTGATGATTTGACGGTCCGCATCCTTCACGTGAAGCCCTTCGAAATCCATCACGGGTGCCGTAAATTGACCGGCCATATCCACTGGGCACGCCATGGCACTGATGCGGGCTGATTTAAATACTCTGAAATCATCCTCCCCAAATGCCGGTGCTTGGTGGACGACGCCTGTCCCGGCATCGGTGGTGACGTAATCGTCAACCAGAATTTGAAAAGCGCCCAGCGCCCGTTGGTCCTCGAAATAGTCAAAGAGCGGCTCATACGTTCGACCTGCTAACGCGCGCCCTGGAAACGTGTCGACAATCGTGAGGGAGCGATTGGCCTCGTATTCGGGCACTCGAGCTTCGGCCAGAATGATGTTCGCCTTCAGCGCTTCATCGAAGACCTTGACATACGAGATCTCAGGTCCGACGCAGAGGCCCAGATTGGAGGGTAAGGTCCATGGGGTCGTCGTCCATGCAGCGATGTAGGTTTCTTCATCGCTGAGCTTGAACAATACGGTGATCGCTGGGTCTTGTGTGTCCTGATAATTGCTGCCGGCCTCGAAATTCGATAGCACGGTGCCCAGTGCGGTAGAAAAGGGCACCACTTTCTCGCCCCGATAGATGAGCTCTTTCTCCCACAATTTTTTAACGACCCACCAAACAGACTCCATGTACCAGGGTTCCATGGTCTTGTAGTCGTTATCAAAGTCGACCCAACGACCGATACGAGTGATCGTCTTTCGCCATTCTTTGGTATAGCGTTGGATGATCGAACGACATTCGTCGTTGTAGCCCTTAATGCCTAACTTCTCGACCGCCTCACCGGACGACATTCCCAGGGATTTATCAATCTCATGTTCGATCGGTAATCCATGGCAGTCCCAACCAAAGCGTCGTTGAACGTAACGTCCCTGCATTGTGAAGTAGCGGGGTACCGCATCCTTTAAAACAGATCCAACCAGATGCCCATGGTGGGGTAACCCGGTGGCGAAGGGTGGGCCATCATAAAAAATGTAAGGGTCAGCATCGGCAGTTTGTTCAAGGCTTTTTTGGAAGACTTGGTGTGTCTCCCAAAATTCGAGAATATCGTGCTCGGAGTCGACGAACGAAAAGTTCTCTTGATCCGGATTGCTGGCGCGTGGCTTGCTCATGTCGATCTAATCAGTCATTGGCGCACGAATTCGGCTCGATAGGAATTCGGCAAACTAGGGATGGCAGGGCGAATTTGGAAGGCAAGGATAGCGGCCGGTGCCTATCTGTCAACCCAATCGCTAACCACGATCTGGATTTTGGACGCCAGAGACGCTGCCCCGGAGATTGATTTTCTCGAGCACGGCTGCGACCAGGGGTTCAATCGGGTAGGTTGAGTACCATTCTGGCGCATTGGGATGCTGGACTGAGGTGGTGCCAATCAACTTAAAAGACCAATGTTCGGCGATTGATCGTTCTTTGAGAGCGGTCAACCTGTCCCATGCAGGGCCGGAAAACACAGGATGAACACAAGCGACGGTAATGTTTCGCGCGCCTCGCTCGATGAGCTCAGACACGGCCGCCACCACCGAACCAGCCGTATCGATGATGTCATCGACCAAGAGAACATCTCGGCCCTTAACTTCCCCGATGAGCGTCGAGCGGAAGACCGTGTTGGGTTGAGAGTAGTCCCTCTCTTTTGACAGGGCGGCGAGATCAGCGGAGAGTTCCTCGGCATAGATCCGCGCATTTTCTAAATAACCCACGTCAGGCGACACAACCACGTCCGCGTGATGCCCTTCATTGATGAGCCACGGCACGAGTTGCTTAGTCAAAAAGATATTCTCTAGATGGGATTGAGATGGATTGAACATGCCCGCGATGGAATCATTGTGGATCTCGACAGTGACCACTCGGTCTGCACCAGCGCTCTGAAGCATACGCGCAAATAGGCCTGCGCTGATGCCCTCACGGGTTCTGCCTTTGCGTTTGTCTTGTCTGGCCCCTGGGTAATAGGGTGTGACGGCGGTGATGTATTGGGCATCCGATAATGCCGCAGCCTCGACCGCGTGAAGCAGCATGACAAATCGATCGTAGATGCTGCGCTCATCTTGATCGCCGACCACATTCTGAAAGATGTAAAGATCGTGACCTCGGACATTGGCTTCGATTTCGATTTTTCCCTCGCCGCAGGCGAACCAAGTTTCGCGAGTCGGAAGCAGCGGTAAACCCAAGTGTGTGGCAACGGTCTCGGCCATGGTTCGACCGGAGTCGCAGGTCATGAGCGCCATGGGCGCTCGAGGGTATCGCTCAAAACTGGATGAATCAGTCATGGTCAGTGAATAACCTCGATAGGGTGTTTAAAACAAGCTGGTGTTCAGCCTTGAGCACAAGGGCGGCCAGAGCTATTGAATCGGTCTTGGGGGGAATGGTAACGCGAATCTGCGCGATGATCGCGCCTTCATCATAAGCCTCATTTACAAAATGCACGGTTGCCCCCGTCTCGGTCTCGCCGGCATCGAGGACCGCTTGATGAACGGCCAGCCCATACATCCCTTGGCCACCAAATTTAGGCAGAAGTGAGGGGTGAACGTTAATCATTCTGTCTTTATAGGCCGAGACAACCTGTGGACCGATGCGTTTTAAATAGCCAAGGCAGAGCACCCAGTCGATCGCGTGCGCTTTGAGTTGATCCGCGAGGTATTGATCGCTTGCATCAGGGCTTAACAACGTGCGGCGATTCAAGAAGACGGTCGCAATGCCTCGCGACTCAGCGTACCGCATGGCACCGCAGGTCGCCTGATCCGAGGCGACCAGCGACACGGTCGCCGGGAGGGACTGGTTTTGGCAGGCCAAGTCGACATTTTCGAGATGACTGCCTCGTCCAGAGGCGAGCACGGCTAACCGAAGGGTTTTAGTCATGTTGGGTGAGCCGCCTCAATCTGCTGGTTTCCTTGATATGTGTAATGACCGGGCTAAAAGAACAGGCTCTGCCTATGGGGTGCATCCGAGCCGTGTTGATGCATTTGGCAAAGCGTGCGCCTCTGACATCTTGTGGGAGCGGCCTGTGCCCGCACTCCGCTTGACATGCCACCGAGTGAGCTGATGGTCGGTCAAAGCTCGAGGACTGCAGGTCAGGGTCAACGCATCCGAACTCACGAGCTGTACAAATCACGGTAATCGTCCCGCAGCACATTTTTTTGTACCTTGCCCATGGTATTTCGGGGCAGTTGATCAACGATGATCGCGCGCTTGGGGACTTTGAAATTAGCGATCGTATCTTTTAACGATTGAATGAGGTGTGCAGGATCGACCTCACCTTGACCCTCGCAGACGATGATCGCGGTCACCGCTTCTCCGAAATCAGGATGCGGAACACCAATCACGGCACTCTCTAGGACACCCTCAAACCGATCGATCAACGTTTCGATCTCTTTGGGGTAAACGTTAAGCCCCCCTGTGATGATGAGGTCTTTTTCTCGACCGACA